>Ga0115000_10005178_pt1 | contig 10505 bp, 9 predicted proteins | sample ArcticOcean_MG_C_6_FD_89690 | JGI IMG/M metagenome (GOLD analysis project Ga0115000, IMG submission 89690) | Marine microbial communities from western Arctic Ocean - ArcticOcean_MG_CB8_128 | ecosystem: Environmental > Aquatic > Marine > Oceanic | place: Arctic Ocean: Canada Basin | collected... | reverse complement strand
TAATGGTGATAACTCAACGTGTGCAGATGAATGTGGAGTTGCTAATGGTGATAATTCAACATGTGCAGATGAATGTGGAGTTGCTAATGGTGATAACTCAACATGTGCAGATGAATGTGGAGTTGCTAATGGTGATAACTCAACGTGCGCAGATGAATGTGGAGTTGCTAATGGTGATAACTCAACGTGTGCAGATGAATGTGGAGTTGCTAATGGTGATAACTCAACGTGCGCAGATGAATGTGGAGTTGCTAATGGTGATAATTCAACATGTGCAACATATCCAACTGTATTAACTGTTGAAGAATGGTCAGCTGTATCTGTTAATCAATATGATGAGACATGTATTGGTGAATCAACAGGTAGTACATCAGGCCCATTTGATTTAGGTGAGCAAGAGTGTGATAGTATAACTATTACCTTTAAATCAGATGGTAGCTTTAATGCTGTATGTGAGACTTCATTAATTCCAATACCTGTACCTGGTTCTTGGGTGATATATAATGATAATATGCTATGTATTACTGTTGGAGATGACAGTGACTGTACTAACTATACCTATTATGAAGAAGATGCTACTTTCGGGTTATCTGGCATTGGAGATGATGAGAATTGTTATGAAACAGTATTCCAATACACCTCTACTCTAGCCATAGATGAATTTGGTATTCCTACCGACTTCTCTGTACATCAGAACTATCCAAATCCGTTTAACCCATCAACTACAATTGAGTTTGATGTGGCAATATCATCAAACATATCATTAGTGGTATATGATTTAATGGGTAAAGAAGTATATTCTTTGGCAACGGGGTATCATGTACCAGGCCGATATTCAGTGGTGTGGAACGCAAATGATTCAAATGGTGAAGAAGTATCTTCTGGTATGTATATTTATCAGTTGAGAACTTCTGATACTGTTCTAACCAAGAAGTTAGTATTACTTCGATAATATCCACACTTTAGGGATAATAAAAAAGCCTCTCACATTGTTAGAGGCTTTTTTGTTTATTGCCATATTTATATTTTCTAAATTACACCCAACAATTTTATTTAAATTCCGGAGATAATATTGAAATTCATACTCATCATATTAGATGGATTTGGCCTAAGAGAAGATGTGAGTGGAAATGCCTACGCATTAGGTAATACACCTAATCTGGATAATCTTCTGCAAAAAAAACCCATGTCTGTAGTTGAAGCATCGGGTAAATTCGTTGGGCTTCCTGATGGTATTATGGGGAATTCTGAAGTGGGCCATACTAATATAGGTGCAGGGAGAGTCGTCAAGCAAGATCTGGTGAGAATAAATGATGATGTAACAAGTGACAAATTAAAAGAGAATCCAAATTTACAATCTACATTTAGACATATACTGCAAAATAACTCTACCTTACACCTTATGGGTTTGTTGAGTGATGGTGGTGTCCATAGCCATATAGACCATTTTAAATATCTCATCAATGCAGCGAAGGATTATGGAGTAAAAAAATTAGTAGTTCACCCGTTTACTGATGGACGTGATACATCGCCTACCAGTGGAAAATCTTATTTGATGGATTTGCATAACCACTTAGAGTCTATAAATTGTGGTCGAATAGCTACGGTTTGCGGGAGGTATTATGCCATGGATAGAGATAATCGTTGGGAACGGATTGAATCAGCATATAAGATGCTTTTAAGCTCGGAGGGTGAGTATTTTGAGAATATAGAGACCTTCCTTGATTCATTATATGAAAATGACGAAACTGATGAGTTTATTACTCCTAAAATTATAGGTGAACTCGTAGCTATTCAAAATGGGGATGCAGTATTAACAATGAATTTTCGTGCGGATCGTATGCGACAAATCGTCCGTGCATTTACAGAAGATAGTTTTAACGAATTCCCTACTCAAATTAAAAAAATTCATTATCTGAGTATGACTCAATATCAAGATTCCTTTCATTTTCCTACTTTATACTCACCCATAAAATTAAAGAAAATATTTCCGGAGTTACTTGCTAATGAAGGTCTGACCCAATTACGAATTTCAGAAACTGAAAAATATGCTCATGTAACCTATTTTTTAAATGGGGGTAAAGAGAGTTTATTTGAGGGTGAAGAGAGAATATTGATTCCATCCCCTAAAGTAGCAACATATGATCTTCAGCCAGAAATGAATGCAAAAAAGGTGACTGGCGCGGTTATGGATGCCATTGAAAATAAAAAGTTCGATGCGATAATAATGAATTATGCAAATCCTGATATGGTGGGTCATACGGGATTATTAGATGCTGCAATCAAAGCGATTGAGACTATTGATAAATGTGTTGGTGAGGTAGTATCTGCGGTAAAAGAGAATGGTGGTGCTGTATTTCTTACAGCAGATCATGGTAATTTAGAAATGATGACAAATCCAAAAACGGGTGAACCTCATACAGCTCACACCACGCTCCCAGTACCATTTGTGTTAGATTGTAATGAGACTAAGTACACTCTTAAAAGTAATGGTAAATTAGCAGATATTGCACCTACAATCCTGGCATATCTAAAAATTCCAAAGCCAGATGAAATGACGGGAAATAACTTGTTAATAACTAAAACTTAGAGTGAGTTAATTTGTTCTTTGTAATTTTATTAATAAAATGGATTCGTGTTCTTATTTCTGTAGTATTATTTTCAATAGTCTCTGGATTAAATTTTGATTCTGATGATTGGTATGTAATAAAAAAAATGGGAAGTATTTCATCGATCACTGAAGATAGTTTTTTGGTTTATATACTCGCTGACAATGGTATTTTTACCATAGATAAAACTTCAGGGGACATAGAATATAATGTTGAATTATCAAATAACTTTTATAATCCACAAATTATATATTATGATGAGTATTCAGATTATTTTTGGTTAATCACCAAAAGTGAAATTTATGTTAAATCATCTGTAGCTTCATATTGGAGAAACCTCACTTATACAGAATTGGGTTTTGATTTCCGAAGGACTATTTATGATATTGGAAGTTCCCCATCCTATATGTGGATTGACTTAGGTACTCAAATCTATCCAGTTTATCCTTTTGGAGCTAAAATTTCAGATAATGAAAATATAGATGAAAGTGAATTAGATTTAATTAAATGGGGCAATTATAGTAATGGCAGATCAGGTGAATCATTAGATATATCTACATACCTAATTGTAGACGACTGGAATGTGGGGTTAAAGGTAATTGGGAATATTGATGGGCGTAAAATTAATCCCACGGTTTTAATGGAAAGTGCTGATAATGATATATGGATTGGAAGTAGAGAAGGGGTTCTCTTAAAAGGGTGGAAACCATCGCAACGTTTAGAAATAATTGAAACCGGTCCCCATTCAGATTATATAACTACGTTTTATAATGATGAGAGCGGTAATTGGTGGTTTGCTGATAGTCCTTTTATGCGAACAGGAAAACATTCCAGCCAGAATTTTGCTGATTATAATACCTTAAGCCATTGGTCAGAATTCAATAATGAGTGGAATTATAATAAGATAGAATCTAATTATAATGGCAGTCCTACAGATATTCATGATATATTTAGTATTCATTCAATGACATATTTAACTTCATCAAAAGGATTAGTTGTTATTGATAGGAATGATAATAGTTGGAATATTTTAAATCAAAATAATGGATTAAAGGATGAGGCCTTATGGGATTTAGATTTATATGGCAACTCTTTGTACATCGCAACTAAATTTGGTATCAGTGAAGTTTCTATTGTGAGCAATACAGTAATCCCTAATAAAGACAATTGGATTGAAGCATTTGATAATATTGAAATTTATGATATTGAAACTGATTCAGTTTATTTTTATGTATCTTCGGCTAAGGGTCTATTTAAAATTAATCATGGAAGTGAGGAAATACATAAACTGTCCAATAGGAAATTTAAAAAAATACAAATTCTTGATGGAATTATTTGGGGACTCGAATACTCACTATGGAATATTGATTTAACTGGAAATGAATCTAAATATGAAAATGGAATTACAGATTTTTTCATAAATAAAGATTTTGTATGGGCTACAAATGGAAGTGAAATAACTTTATCTAATTCTAAAACTTTTCAAGATTGGGATATACCTTTAGAAAGAGGTATGGAAGGAGCTCATATTTACTCCCTTTCTTGTGATGAAGATTGGGTATGGTTTTTAACAAATAAAGGTATAATCTTTTATAATTGGACAGCATATAATAATGTACAGAATTAACATACTCATACTCCTTATTTTACTTTCATCCTGCAATATAAACAGAATAAAACCTGATGCTCAACTAAAACAGAAAGTTGAAGTTGACGTTGTATCATACCAAATTCAAAATTCTGATTCATTTAATGTTAATATTGTTCTCAGAATTCCACTAAAGACTCTTGTCTTTAAAAAAACAAACAATCAGTTTATTGCAAATATTAGCTATACATTCAATACTAATAATAGTGATACCAAAGTGGTGGTCAATCGAGTTACCCAAAATAAGTCAATCATAGTTTCATATTATGAAGATACACGCGATTTAGATAGATACTTTCAAATTGAAACTCAGATTAGTTTGCCATTAGGTGAGTATGATTTAATTTCAATTATACAAGATATAGACAGTCATAATATTTTTACAAATACAACAAAAATGGATGTAGGTAATATGCCTATGATTAGTAAGCTTACTGCATTTTATAACGAAGGTAATGAAAAGCATTATATTAGTAAAGTTGTGAAAGAGGATGTAGATACCGTTTGGTTTAAATTTCAAATGGATGATTTTGAAATAGTTGGTGATAAAGTCCCTTTTAATTATAAAGTTTTACATGATTCAACTATCATTGACTCAAGTATAGTGAACATAATTGGAAATCAACAAAATATTTATAGTATCCCACTAAAGATATCATCAGAATGGGAGAATGATGTAACTATTTTTATAGGAAACAAGGGGCAGTTCTCTTCAATTGAACTATTTATAGAGAATAAAGACGGAACTCAATTATGGTCTGATAAACAAAAGGATCTTATCGGAATTATGGGATATTTACTTCCCTATTCAGAGTTTAAAAATTTCAATAAATTAGATGATGGAAAGTTGTTTGACGCAGTAACTAAATATTGGAAATCTAAAGACCCTACACCTAACACAAAGAAAAATGAATTATTAACAGAGATAAATAATAGAATTGCTTATTCGAATGCACATTTTTCAATTGTGGGGAGGGGGTGGAAATCTGATATGGGAAAAGTTTATATTGTTTATGGGCCTCCAGAATCTATTGACCGTCATTATAGTACTGAGTATTTATATAATCAAGAAATATGGTATTTTCCCTCAGGGCGGAAATTTATATTCTCTGACCAAAGAAGTTTTGGCGAACTGAAATTAGTAAGTGGATTTTAGTAATGACCTTAGAAAGAAAATATTCCTATTCTCAGATTAATACCTATAAAGCTTGCCCTGAGAGATATAAAATATCATATTTAGATCGAACTCGAAAGTCTGATGAGAGTATCGAAGCATTTATGGGAAACATCGTTCATGAGGTTTTGGAATGGGTTTTTAAGGAACGAGCGCACAAATTTACCACTTTTGATAAATTAACAGCAAAATATGACGATTTATGGCTGAATGCATGGCATGATAAAATTTATATTGCAGATCCTCGCGTTAATACTGATCATATTTATACTATTGGATTACGATGTTTGGGGAATTTTTGTAATGCTTATGGTCCCCTGTTTAATGCGCCCGTTTATGCTACAGAGCTAAAGCTTGAATTTGAAATTGAAGATTATAAATTTCGTGGAGTTTTAGATAGAGTTGATAAAACAGTCGATGGTAAATGGATAATTACAGATTATAAAACAAGTAAGCGTGCGAAAGGTTTTCGTGCTGCAAAATCAGATATTCAACTTGGGCTATATTACATTGCTATTCAACAAAATTTTGAGGATACAGATCAAATTTTGACTGGATGGAACTTTCTACGACATAATAAAGAAATCCATTTACAACCTGAGGAAGAATCAATTCAAAAAATTAAAGATAAAGTGGTTCGAAAAATAAAAAAAATAGAAAAAAATATCAATGTAGGTGATTCATTTTTCCCGAAAGAGTCAATTTTATGTCATTGGTGCTATTTTTGGGAAGAATGCTCGGCCAAAACTATTTCTAATCCAGCTCGATCTGCAAGATGAAAAGTGGCTTTAAAGTTGCTACTCCAAAAACTATACAAGAATTTAAATTTTACTTTCAGCTCCGATGGGAAATTTTAAGAAAGCCATGGGGGCAGCCTAAAGGTTCCGAGCGAGATGAGTCTGACTCAACTGCTATTCATAGAATGATATTAGATAGAGACGGTCATATCATTGGTGTAGGAATGTTACTTTTAAACTCGTTTAAAGAGGCCCAAATACGATTTATGGCAGTCAGTGAAGATTCCCAGGGGATGAAGGTGGGAACTTTATTGATGCAATCTCTTGAATCAATTGCATGTGAACGAAAATCCTCTTTTATTATTCTGCAATCTAGAGAGAAATCTGTGAAGTTTTATGAAAAGAATGGATTCAAAGTAATCAAGAAATCTTATTTATTATTTGGTGAGATTCAACATTTTTTAATGCATAAAAATCTATAATTATTTTTTATTTTCGAAAGTCTTTTGCATTAAATAATCATATTTATAGGCAATAACTCTCCATTCAAACTGAGATGCCAAATTCCTCAATCTATTTGTACTTGTATTTCCGTGGTTTTGAATTGACACTTTTAATGCTGTAGCTAAATCTTCATCGGTTTCATAAAATAAATTCGAGTTTGATTTTTTGTGGAAAAGCTCTGGATAAGTTAGTCGATTTGGTAAAAGTGGTACTGTATCACAGTAAACAGCTTCCATCACACTCGCACCAAAAAACTCTTGATTTGATGTGATAGGTAAATAGTCTGAAGTCCATAGCCATTTTGCATATTCATCAAAGGAATCACAGTAGCCCATATGCAATATCTCATCAGCGAAATATTTTCGTGCCTGTTTGAAGACATCCATTTCAGTATCAAATTCTTCACCCAAAATAACTAATTTGAATATAACACCATCATCTTTAATTTCTCTTAAAATTTGAAAAAATGAAGCTGGATTTTTATCATACTCCCATCGATGATTCCATAGAATTATCGGGATATCATTATTTGATTTAATTTTATATTTATCAAATTTATTCAGTGATAAACCCAAATGTGAAACTATAGATTTCTGTTGGATAATATCAATATTAGAAAGTTCATTATGGTCAGGAAATTGCTTTAGGAACTTTCTGAGAGCAGAAATGAATGAATCTTTATGAAATTTAGAATTATACATTATCAAATCACTTCTTAATGCAGTTGTATAATTTATAAACCCATAATGATGGTCTCTTTTTTTTGCCTTATCTCTATCTTGAGTTGACCAGGGGTAAGTGAGTTGGTTCTCGTGGAAGAAGGTGACTATTGGGATAGCATTTACTTCGGCAAAAGCTGTGAAAACTGGTAAATTGAGCATATCCGTGGTGAGTATAAGGTCTGGCATCTTATTTTCACGTATATAGTTATTGAATTTTTTAGCTAGTGAAATTGCACCACCATGCATTCGCCACTTCCAGTAAATACCTTTTAGAGATAAAATAGAAATTGTGTGTTCTGAGTTTTGGGTATAACCGTCTGCCCACGATTTATGTGATCCGGAATAGAATGGCTCAATCAGTAGAATTTTTAATTTTTCTTTAATGTTCTGCATTGAAAAGTCCAGGAAAAAACTCCTAAATTTATACTTCTTAATATTAAACTTTTTACAAATTTGAATACCAGCCAAAAAAAAACAAAAGATATTTTACTTCAAGTTAAAAATTTGAAGAAATATTTCCCTATTCGAAATGGGATTTTTTCAAAAGTAACGGGAAATGTAAAAGCTGTTGACGATGTTTCATTTGAAATTTTCAAGGGAGAGACTCTTGGACTAGTGGGTGAGTCAGGTTGTGGAAAAACAACTGTAGGCCGAACATTATTAAGGTTACTTGAACCCACATCAGGTTCAATTTTTTATGAAGGAGAGGATATCTCAAATCATTCTCGTAGCCAATTACGTCCCCTCCGTCCCAAAATGCAAATCATTTTTCAGGATCCGTATAGCTCATTAAATCCGCGAATGACTGTGGGCAGTATGTTGAGTGAGGCTATTCGAGTTCATAATATTGTTCCGAGCCACCAAGTTCAAAAAGAAGTACATAGGCTATTAGATGTGGTGGGGTTACCAAAGGCACATTCAACACGATATCCTCATGAATTTTCAGGAGGACAACGACAAAGAATTGGTATTGCACGAGCTTTATCAGTTAAGCCTGATTTAATTGTATGTGATGAAGCGGTTTCAGCTTTAGATGTATCTATACAAGCTCAAGTTATTAATCTCCTTAAAAATCTTCAAAAGGAATACAATCTTACATATTTATTCATTGCACATGATTTGTCTGTGGTGGAATATATCTCTGATAGAGTAGCCGTCATGTACCTCGGTAAAATAGTTGAAATTGCGGATTCAAAGAAAATTTATGCAGATCCTTTGCATCCCTATACTAAAGCGCTAATATCAGCGGTCCCAATTCCAGACCCTGATAAAAAATCTGATCGTATTATATTACCCGGAGATGTTCCAAGCCCAGCAAATCCACCTATGGGGTGCACTTTTCATCCTCGTTGTCCAGTTGCAAATAAAGGTAACGAGTTTATAAGTGAGTGTAGCATACGAAACCCTTCTCTTGATGAAAAAAAAATATCTCATTTTGCCTCTTGCCATCAAATATAGTGAATTTACCTTTGCATAAACCTCCATTTATTGGTGTTGCAGGAAATATTGGTGTGGGTAAAAGTACATTTACAGGAATTGTTGGAAAGCATTTTGAATTAGAAGAATATTATGAATCTGTAATTGATAATCCTTACTTAGAAGATTTTTATGGTGATATGGGCCGCTGGAGTTTTAATCTTCAAATATATTTTTTACAACATCGATTTTCAGGACATATTGAAATCGCCAAAGGTTCTATAGGTGTAATCCAAGATAGAACTATCTATGAGGATGTAGAAATTTTTGCTCGAAATTTACATGAAATGAAATTTATGTCTAAGCGTGATTGGAATACATATTGTGATTTATTTAATAATATGACACGTTTTTTGAAAAAACCAGATTTAATTATATATCTTCAAGCAAAAACCAATGTATTAATCAGTAGAATCCAAAATCGGAATAGAGGCTTCGAACAAAAAATAGATGCTGAATATTTGCATCGATTGAATTTGACTTATGACAAATGGATAAAAGGTATTTCTGATATTCCAGTATTAGTTATTGATACGAATGAATTTAATATATTTAAGGATTATGGAAAATTAGAAGATATTTTTCAACAAATAGAAATGAAATTAAGTGAATCAAAAAAATAAGTCTATTAATATCGTGGCTTTTGCTTCTGGAGGTGGCTCTAATTTTAAGTCTATACATGATAAAATTAAGACAGGTGAGATAAATGCTGAGATAAAACTAGTGGTGAGTAATAATATAGATTCTGGTGTATTAGCATACGCAAATGCTGAGGGGATTCCAATATTCATTCACGATAAAACTCAATTTTCTGATAATATTGAATTTTGCAATTCATTATTTAATGAGCTAAAGAGAGTCAATGCTGATTTACTGGTTTTAGCTGGATTTATGAAAAAAATCCCAAATGAAATTGTCATTCATTTTGAGAAAAGAATTATTAATATACATCCATCACTCTTACCAAAGTTTGGAGGGAAAGGTTTTTTTGGAATGAATGTGCATAGAGCTGTTATAGAAATGAATGAAAAAGAATCAGGTGCCACTGTACATTTTGTGAATAAAATTTATGATAATGGCCCTATTGTGGCTCAATCTATTGTTAAAATACAATTGGGTGAAAGTCCAGAAGAATTAGCAAAACGGGTTCTCGTTGAGGAACATAAACTTTATCCTAAGGTAGTAAAGGCCTTTTGTGAAAATAGGATTTTGTGGAAAAACAATAAACCAAAAATAGTAGAGGGCCATTAAGTGATGAAACGTGCACTTATAAGTGTTTGGAATAAAGAAGGTGTTGTAAAATTAGGCCAATTCCTTCAAGATAATGATATAGAAATTTTATCTACTGGAGGAACTCAAACTGCTTTAGAAAATGCGAATATTAATGTGACCTCAGTTTCTGATATTACAGGCACAGGTGCAGTTATGGATGGCCGTGTAAAAACACTTGATCCTAAAATATTTGGTGGAATTCTTGCAGATAGAAATAATCCATCTCACCTTTCTGATTTGGCTTCTATTGATGGTTTAGAAATTGATTTAGTTCTAGTTAATTTTTATCCATTTGTAAATGAGGTGGTAAATAAAAAATTAGATTTTGAAAAAGCTATCGAATTTATTGATATAGGTGGACCT
>Ga0115000_10005174_pt1 | contig 10511 bp, 11 predicted proteins | sample ArcticOcean_MG_C_6_FD_89690 | JGI IMG/M metagenome (GOLD analysis project Ga0115000, IMG submission 89690) | Marine microbial communities from western Arctic Ocean - ArcticOcean_MG_CB8_128 | ecosystem: Environmental > Aquatic > Marine > Oceanic | place: Arctic Ocean: Canada Basin | collected... | reverse complement strand
TGAGAAGAAGACCATATACCACCTGTGCTTGTAGTTCTAGAATCAACATCTGTTTCAAGAAAGAACTTTCCTGTTCCTCTAATGTATAGTTTTTTATTTTTTAATTTATCCTCTACTTTCCAAACCCTACCCCTTATTTTAGTTGTGAAAAATTGTGGGAGGCTACTCTGTATTATTTTTGCATCGGTATCACTCAAAACGCCACCTGTATATATTCTGGTTTGTGCAATTTTACACTTAGCAAATTTAGCAGATGAAGTATAGTCAACCCCAAATTTCATTGGTTGTGTGTTGTCAAATGAAGTTGAATTGTTACTTGTAACGTGTTGAGTCAATGGCTTCTTTGTATTAGTTCCACCTACAGATATTGATATAACACCTGCGACTCTTTTAACTCTCACTAATGTCCAAACTGTAAATGATCCGTGTACGGGTGAAGATGAAGGATTTGCAGAAATTATATCACTAGCAGTTGTTCCATTATTTCTAACTCTTAATATTATATGATCATCAGTTGTTGAAAAATTACCTACTTTATAAAATAATTCTAATCCATTACCCGAACCACCGTTATCCCACTTGCTAAACAAACAATGTTCACTATCACCAGATTCACCGCTTACTCTTTGAAACCAAACAAATATATCAAAATCTGCTGAAAAATCTATTACATTTGGCGTTGCAGATGATACAGGTAGTGGTGCAGTTACGGGGTTTGTATATTCTATATAATTACTTGTTCCGTTAAAATTTGCTACAAACCTATGTCTAAACTTACCAACACCGCTACCTTCTTTCACATAAGTAACACTTCCATTTGTAGCGTGTTCCCATATATCATAACCTGCCTCATCTCTAGGACTTTGTTGGTAATTTACTATAAAATTTAAATAATTTACATCTGCAATATCTTGGATATATTTTAAATCATAATTCTGTTCAGTTGTAAAGTCACCAGATAATAATATTTCTGCTGTATCTACTGCCCTTCTTCCTTCCCTTTTTACACGGGAATTAATAACTGGAACTTTTTGTTGTCTAGTTACCACTCCTGAAGTAATCGTATCTATAAATGCCATAACTTTAGTCATTATATATCACCTAAGTCCAAGTGGAAGCAACCCCGTCTGGTATGTTTCCATCTGCATCTTTTACGGGGGTAAACTCTGACCACATACCTTTACCATCTACTATACTATTTGCTCTTATTCTAACTCGAAATTTTGTATGTGGAGATAAAGAATCTGTTGGTGTTGTAAATGGTGAAGCAGTTTGAGCATATTTTTTATATTCTATTGCTCCGGTGGTTGAGTTTAAAAACTCTAAATCATAATCACTTACTACGTCAGCACCGCCTTTATAACTTGGTGCTGTCCAACTTGCTGTAATTCTTCCTGCACCCCCTCCTAATGAAGGCATTACTAAACCAATACTTGTTGGTGGTTTTGCTACATCTCCATCTAATGTAGTTATAACCCTACCTTGAATAAATGCCATTTGAACTTGAAATGTAACAGGTGCAGAACCGCTTTGTGAAAATGACAAACTAGTAACAAACCCATCAAATACAAGATCCTTTTCACCGGTTTGATTACCATCAGAATCTAAACTATATCCTATTACTAACTTAAATTTGTCCTGTATGGAATCTCCTTGCATACCGTTTGATAAGTAAGCTAGTTGTTGTGGTACAGTTTTTACATGGGTGTACTCATCAGATTTTTTACCAAAATTTAAATCAGTTGCAGAATTTACAAGTGTCCATGCCAAATTAACTGTTGATGTATTACCTTCCATTTTTACAAGAACGTTTTCATCAGCTTTTTCTTCTGGTAATGGCATTGGACTAATTGGGGTTCTTACATTAATGTTAAACGAATCAAAATTAGGTATAGTATAACCTAAAACTTCTGATGATGTTAAGTCGTCAGTATCAGATACTTGAACTAATTTTATGGTTACCACTATTTGTAAACCCCAGATTGTATTTGTTCTAACCAATAATCAGCAGTTGACTTATCTGGTATACTTCCTATAGTTACGTTTACAGTTGTGTTATTAGCACCACCAGCACCGGTTTTTTTAAACTCTGAAACTTGACTACCACCCTGAACATTATGAGCAAATGGATTTTCTTTACTATAATCTGGTGTACCTATACCAACACCAAAGTCGTCTATTCCTTTCCATTTATTTGAAGCATCATTAGCTCCAGTTGTATCACGCAAAAACTTATTAAAATTCATTTTAGCTTCTTTAAATTCTGGAACCATATCTAACATTCCTGCTACCATAAAAGCAGTTCCACCACTTCCTACTCTTTGACCACCAAGTAGGGTTTTAATAATATTTCCACCACCCTTGTTTATTGTTCCACTAATATTCTTACCTGATGATCCTCCTTTAGCACCTGCGGAAGATCCATATTTTTTTAGTGATTCTTGCATCCAAGCAGGTTGACCGAATTTTTGATTACCTGAACCCACACCACCTGCACCTGTTTTAACAAAACCGGGTTTATTTTGGGTTACTGTTGCAGTTGATCCAAACCCACCTTTTCCTGTAGCTTGAAATGCTGGTTTTGCAGGTTTTAGAACATTGATAAAACCTTGTATTACACTTTGAAATCCAGTTACCCATGCTGGTTTTGGAAACTTTAATGCACTTTTAAGATTTGTTATTTGAGCTGAAAATTGTTTCCAAGTTGAAGTTGCTTTAAGTCCGGTTTGACCTCCGGTTGTACCAATCGCTTGTTTAGAAAAATTAACTCCCGCCATTTTACCACCATAACTAATCATGTTAGTTAATAACGCACCTGCTAGTTTTGCACTAGCCATAGTTATACCAATACCACCTGCAACAGCTACTCCTATAAGCCCTAGAGAAGCTGCTATTCCTTCAATACCATCTTTACCCATAAGTTTAGATACGAAATCTCCTGTGAAAGCTCCAAGTTTTGTCATAACAGGTAAGGCAGTTGTGTACCAAGGTATGATGAATTTTCTAAGGAACATTACCATTATTGGTCTTAATAAGAAACCTATGAAATCTCCAATAGGTCTGAATATAAGCATAATACTAAAGTTTAATAATTTTAATACTTGTTGTAACATTGGAGAAGAACTGATAAGTACACTTGAAACTTTTTTAGTTAATGCTAGTAACCCAACTACTCCTGTAGCAATTATTCCTAATTTTGCTAAATTCTTTCCCATATTGGCTTTATTACCACCTGCACCAGAAGAACCCCCGCCACTCATACCTCCAATAGATTTACCTGTTAATAGAGCAGCTAGACGTTTTTCAAGTTTCCTTATATCTGAATCATCAATCTTAACCTTTAGAATATACTGTTCTGCCATGACAATTTATATATTAATGGTTGATATTTAAGTTTTCCTTGTAGGTATGGATTGGTCACCCATAGGTATTCCTTGCGGTTTACCACCTTTTTTCATGTCTTCAGTCACAGTTGACAGTAATCGTTTCATATATTCTACTTCTTGGGAGTCGACTTTTTCTTTATCCCATCCGAAGTTTTGGGCACAGAATCCGTAGATGCTGTACTTATTTCGTTCATAGTTTCCTGACCAAGATATGTTTCCATCCAGTCCGTCAAATAATCTTGAAAAGGGAATTTTCGTGATACTACCTGAATCAATGGTTTTATATTATCATAATCTAAACTATTAATTACAGGCTCATTAATATTAAACGGTGCTTTTACCAATGCTTTTGTAAGTAATCCCATTCTGAATTTTGATAAACTTAATTTTGGTTGTCCTGTTTCTTCATCAACAGTTGCACATTTATCCATAAGTGACTCAACATCACCAAAAGATAAAGATCCTTTTATTGTAAATTCAGTATCTTTTCCATCATATTTTAAAACTACGGTTTCATTATCTATCATGTTACATAGATAAGATTAGGTGTATATAGGTGTTTAGGAACCTTTTGGTTCAGCGTTTGTAGTTGCGGTTTGTGCAACTATTACTGCGTTTTTAATTTGCCATGATATATCTTCAAACACAGGTTCATTTGGCTCAAGTCCACTTGTTGAATGTGAGTCAATACCAATACCGTCACAAGTGATTTTAATTGTTTTTAGTCCGTTACCTGTTCCTTTGTTTGTAAAGAATAACTCTAATTGTGCATGAGATCTAGTTTCAAGTGTAGTACCTGAATCCTGTTTAATTTGTTCCATTATGTTAGTTATGAATGATTTGTCTTTAAGTGATAATTGGAATTTACCTGTAATATCAAACAGTTGTCTGTAAGCACCAACTGCGAAATGACTATTCATTCCAAATAATAACTCACTATTTTGACTAAATGATATATCCATACTTTGAATTTCTGTTTGTGTTGCTAATGAATCAGATGTATTTCCTTTCCATTTAAACAAACCGTGTGCAAAAGTATATGGGAAATTCATTAAATCAGTTGCACTAGAAGCTGAAAATGTTGCTGTTGGTTGTTGTTCTTTAGCGTATGAAAAGTCAGCACTTGCGTTTACCATGTCGTCAACTGCGGCAGAAATTGATAATGAGTTTAATGTACAACCGCTTAATTTTCTAGTTAAGTTAGCAGTTTGACCTTGAAATCCCATTTCAAGTGTAGAAGTTCTAACTGTACTATCATTTGCAACTGCATCATAGGTATGAGATGCTGATGCTGAACCTGAACTAGAGACTGAAGTTGGAGCTCCAAATAGAAGACCTAAAATCCAAGGAGAACTTAATACGAAATCTACTGATATTGAACCTGTTTGTTTACCATAAGCATAATCTGTTGGTTTGATACTATATAATTCACTAAGAGTTTTTTTACTGTTAGAAATACTAAAACCTGTTATTTTTTGTTGTAAGCCAAATTTTTTCCAAGATGGAGTACCGTAGGGAGTTCCAAACGCTGAAGCTGGATTGTCAAAATCCCATTGTAAATACGAATTAGCACCTGTGCGAACCATAACTAATCCTTTTTAAAGGTTCTTTGTATTTAAATATTACCTATGGGTTGAGATACATAGCATCACAACTGATAGTATATCTATATAAGTTACGATATTCTTCGTTAACTGAAGTAATTCCATTTGGTAATATACGCACATAATTTCTATTATTAATATTCAATAATACGTTTTCCTTAATTATTCTCATTGTTTCATCAACTAGTTGTAGTACACGGGCTTCACTAGCACTTGTTCTTATATCCAATGTTAATGATACATCGTGAAGCCAATCCCAAGTAGGATTACCTGCACTATCAGTATATTGTAAACTGAATATATCAGCACTTTCAGAATCTAAACTTACTATGATCTGATCATATATTCTAGCACCTACCCCTACTGCTTTAATTTCCCATTGTTTGTCTATCTTAGGCTTTGCTCCACCGCTTGATTTCCACTTGCTTCCAATTAAGGATACAATGTCGGTTACAAAGTCAAGACCTGCTATTCCTGCCATTATCTATATTTCCTCACTTTTTTATATGCCCTATCAACCTTATTAAGATTTTTTTTGTTAATTATCTTTTTAAGTGTTTTATTAATCTTCTTTAATGTCTTTTTTTGAGAGGCTTTTAAGTTCTTTAACTTCTTTGAAAGTCTAGCAAATCCATTAGGTGCTTTAGGTTTAAATTTGAACATTTTTCTTTTGGATGGTACAGAGTTGCCTCTTATGAAATTTCTAATTGCTTTTTTTACAAACCTTCTTGGCTTAATACCATTAGATTGAATCTTTCTTAGTATTTTCCATGTTACCGATAGGTTCTCATCTTCATCTGTTATTCCCAATTTATGATATACCCATATAGCTAGTGCATCAAAGTTAACCCAATTTCCCGGTGGCATACCGTATTCTACAAATTTTACATAGGCACTATCGCTTACAACGTGTTTATAACCTTGGATTTCCTCAACACTAAATGAACCAGAAAGGTCTTTCATAAAGTTTATTTTTCCATGTCGAGTTCCATCTGGACTTTCTAATCCCCATTGTATTTGTGACATTAAATCATTTGCAATATCATCTGTTAATCTATCAAGTTCTGCAAGGTTAACAGATGATATATTTGATACTGCGTTTAGAGGTGATTTAAATGCCATATTACCATGTAGAAGTTATTTCGCTTCTGCTCCATATTATTTGATCAATTTCCTCTTGCCATCTATCCATTACTTTATTTTTATCAATGTTCCCTTCCCCACCGTAAGCAATTTGTGACATTTGGAAATCAGTCCCTAATATATCAATACAGGTCATTAATTTACAGGCTTTTTTAATATCTCTTGGTATAGGTTCTGTAACGTCTTTAATCCTCTCATTATCTCCCCCGTATCTGTATGTTACCCTAAATCTATTGGTTCTAAGTATTGTAAACAAATATCCTCTTAGGTAAATAACACCTTTAATTTCTTGGAAATATATAACTTGGTCATCACCCGCACCTGTTGGTGTTTGATCTGACCATTCCCCACCATCCCAAATTTCAAACTTGTCTCCTTTTGTGGAATCAAAAGTTTTAAGATTTCTCTTTCTTGGGAACAATGGCATACCTCTACCCCAATCATATAACTTGTTTACACTAAATTCTTCTGTTACAAGTTTATCTGTAAGCCATGTGTGACCTGTTAATCTGTCAATTCTATCCTCGTTATCCATTATGTTTTCATCTACCATTGAAGTATTTGGATCAGTATTAGGATTAATTGCAATTCTTATCCAGTCTGCAATATCACTAGAAGTACAATAAGTTGGAACCCTAACTGTCATATATAAGGCTTGAGTTAATGATATTTAAATTATTCGTAAAGCACATTAAGGCTTACAGTACCGGTAACTGCACAAGATAATTTTTTGAAATTTAGGTCTAAATTAATATGAACGCCTGTTCCTGCTAAAAGTCTATATATTTCTGGTGCTGTATTTGCAGTTACTTCAGCAGGTGTACCATTGTAAAGTATTATACTTCCTGTATCTCCTGTAGCAGGTATAATTGATTTTAACTTGCCTGATCTATTAACTATTGCACCTGTTGCAGTTGCTAATTTTCGTGCATTTCTTCCTGCCATAATATAAAGTATAAAAAAGAATGTTATATAAGGTTTCCCTTATACACCACGAATTATAACGGTCATGGTACAAACGGTATTTGCGGCTACGTTTGCACTAGTAGTTCTTACTCTACCATTGATTTTTGCTGTAGCGGCAGCTGATAAAGCTGCTTCTACGAACTGATAGGTGTTCAATGCAAAGTCATTAGTTTCTTCAATAATACATGAATAGACTTGTTTAAAGCCTACTTGTGTAAAATCACAGGTAACTAATCCAGCTGCAAAGCTTCCTACTCCAGTAATTGCAATATCACAAACCATTTCTTTTTCTACGCCTACTCCACCCGGTTTAATGGTATGGGATCTATCTGCATTTAAATGCGAATATTTAGCGTTTGTTGTTATAGTTACTGCCATATTACCCATTTTTAATACTGATAGTATATAAATATTATTATATATAGATATATAATTCTTATGCTATATGGAAAATTTTTTAAAATTAATTTAAAAAAATAAAAAAAGTTCTAGTTTTCCTAGATTCCTGAAGCAATATCTCTAATCTTGGCTTGTGCTTTAAAGTTTCTACAGGTTGTTTCTCCCAGCATATTGTACAAAGCTCTGTCTGTAAAGGCTTCGTTAATGAATGGGTAACCTTGTTGTCTCTTTCCTGCTTCGTAATAAACGATTGGTTTGAGTATTTGCATACCTAACAATGGCTTATTTGGAGCATTTTTATCTGCACTTGTATTTGGGATGTATAAGTTATCTACTTTACCTGCACCAGATCCACCAATATCCTTTGAAGGAATGAATGGTAGTCCATATATCGTGGATATATGTAATCCTGCACCGGTTCCAGTAAATGTATCTACACCATTTACGCCAACACTAAATTCTGTTCTCAAGTCTGCTGTGTTTTGGATACGATAAGCGTTCATGTAGATTGATTGAACTTCGGAGTATGTGTCCTGTCCACCAATCATTACAGTTGGCTCTTTTCCAGCTGCGATTCTAATCTCAGCAAGTGTTTCTCTTAATACAGCATCCGTTAAAACGTCTGTTGTACCTAAAGTACCTGATGGAGATTTCACAGTTGAGTCGTGTACGGTAGCACCGTTTCTTTGAACACCTGCACCGTTAGCTGCGAACCAAGGTGTGTATAGTGATGTTACATTGACGTGTGCTTCGTGTGCTTGTTCTGCGGAAGCAGAGACAATCACATCTAAAGATTCAAGGTTAAGTTCTTCTAATGCGTGGGTTGCAACTACGTCAGTAGGTTTTGCAGCTAGCATTAAATTGACTCTTTCTTTGAATTGATCACTTGCGTAAACTCTTTGTTGTGCGAGTGAACCATAGTTATCATCTCTAGAATTGTCGACTAATTGTTCCAATAACTCAGAAGCTTCGAATACATATTGTAGAGTCTTTGGTTTGACAGTAATCTCTTGAACTGCTGGTTTGACCGCAGCTGCGATTGCACCACCTTCAATGGTTCCACCTTTTCCGTCTATTGCACCTGCAACAGCGGTAAGTTCTGGAGCTTTTGATTTGAAGATACGCCAACCGGAGAAATCCCAAACGTACTTTGGTAGAGCTGCAAAGATGTTTGCCTCCATATTGAAGTTAGCCCATGCCATAGCACCGAATAGTGGGTTATAGTTACCACCTGTTCCGGGATCGGTTGTACTGAAACCTGCTTTCATAATCTCATCAGGGGTTCTATTATAGGTATAATTAACTAGTTCATCAATAGAACGTAGTCCTAGATAAGTAGACATTATTAGTATCCACCCGGTAGTCCGTTGCCGAACTCTCCTGCTTCTAGTTTGTTATATGCTATAACGAGTGCATCTTCTGCACTTGAAGTTTTACCATTCCAACCGCTAGAAATAGCTTTAAGGATTTGGTATCCTGTTGGTATAGCTTGTTCTTCTTCACCCATTCTTGATTTCAAAAGTGGTCTGACTGTTTTTACAATTTCGTATTCAGAACTGTCAGATTTTTTAACATCTTCTTTTTTGTCTTCATCATCCTCTTTCTCAATTTTCTCTTTTTTATCATCTTCTTCTTCTTCGTCAGCTTTACCCATAGTTAAACTAGGAGCATCTGTTGCTGGTTTTTCACCTTTTTGAGGTGGAACAATGGAAGCTTGATCTTTTGGAGATGGTGCATAAGTGTTTCCTAATGTGTCAGGATCACCAACGTCTGTTGGGCTTGATACTTTTGGAACTTCTGTGTCGTCTTCTACACCTTGATCCACTGGATTTTTATTCTGCTCTTTAATCAAAGTTTCAAGACCATCAAATCGTTTCTCGAAAGAGTCGATTCTAGATTCTTGTGATTTGACTAATTGTGCAAGAATAGATGTGACTGAAGTGTCATCTGATTTTTGAACTTCAGAAACTTGTTCTGTTGTTTCTAATTCTGTAGTCATGTTGTACTATAACAATTTTTTTATAGTATATAAATATAATTGTTAAAACTATAATTAATTATAAACCTATTGTTGATACTTTCTATATAATATTTTTAGGTATTCTAAGGTTTCTGCTTCTTCTAATGCCTCTTTAACAATAGAAACCCCAAATTTCATTATTAATTCAACAGGCGTTTCTACTTTGGTAAGGTCTTTTACCCGTCTTTCACTTGTTTCATGTGTCATGTTACCCTCTATTTTTGACTGTTTTTTTGCTCCTGACAATGAAGGTGGTGCTTCAAACTTGTTTACGTTACCGTTAGAATCTGTCATGGTGTTTGGGCTTTGCCTTGGTTTTAGAGGAAACTCACCTTTAGCGTTTATATCACCTATTGGTTGATCTTTAGTAATCTCTTTACCGTTAATTTTATCTTGTTTGTTTCTTGCATCTTGTTCTACACTTTCATTTACACTTGGGATATGATCTTTTTTAATTTTAATTTTAGCAGATATGGTTGGAATACTAGCGATTATATCGTTTGTTTCTTTTGGACTACCTGTAGATTCCCCTACATTGTCTGCTCTTGTTTCAGCAGAGCGATTAACTAAAGTTTGGTTATTTAATTTTTCAACTTCTTCTGGTTTGTCAAATTCTTCATAATGGTGTTCTGCTTTAGATAATCCACATATATCACATTCTTCTCCACCTTCACATTTGTATTGATGATTATCCACATCTACATCAACATTAATATCTTCTCCATCTACTTTACCCATAAATGTATCTACGTCAAATTTCTCAAATTTACAACCTACGCTAGTACATCTTATCTGCTCTCTACCGTTGAAATCTTTTACCATAGAATCTAATCCATTTGCCTTTGCAAACTTGTTTACAGACTCAATTACTGCGAATGGGTTTGCTGGTGTATCACATAATGCGATTTCATATAACTCTAACTTTCTTAATTCTAATGCCATTTTACCGTCTTTTTGGATTGGTTCTCTTTCTTTACTTGCACCACCCATAGA
>Ga0115000_10005170_pt1 | contig 10520 bp, 16 predicted proteins | sample ArcticOcean_MG_C_6_FD_89690 | JGI IMG/M metagenome (GOLD analysis project Ga0115000, IMG submission 89690) | Marine microbial communities from western Arctic Ocean - ArcticOcean_MG_CB8_128 | ecosystem: Environmental > Aquatic > Marine > Oceanic | place: Arctic Ocean: Canada Basin | collected... | reverse complement strand
TATGTTGTTTCTGTTATCAGTTACAACTGTCAGTGCAGTAACTATGGGATTTACCATCGGGCCAGGTTTCGCTCAACCGTTGTATACAGATACCAATGGTAATGTAAAATTACTAGAACCGTCTGAAGAAAAATTAGAAAGCAATATTGAACCGAAGATGGTGTTTGACATAGAAGAGGCAAGATGCCTTGCAGAAAATATTTATCACGAAGCGAGGAATCAAGGAACTGCTGGTTGGTTGGCAGTTGCATCAGTTACTTTGAATCGAGTCGCTGATAGGCGATTCCCGAATACAATTTGTGGAGTTGTTTTTCAAGCAGAAACAAAAGAAAGTTGGAAAACGAAAAGTAAAAAAAATATACCAGATGCAGAACGTATATTTTATCCTGTGCGTCACCGATGCCAGTTTAGTTGGTACTGTGATGGTAAGGCTGATGACATAAACCACATTAGTATTTTCTTGGAGATAATGACATTCACCAAGTTCATATTAACATCTCAAATAATGATGTTTGATATAACTGATGGTGCAACATTTTACCATGCAGATTATGTAACACCGTCTTGGGCCAAATCAAAAACCAAGACAATTGAAATTGGAGATCATATCTTTTATAGATGGAAAAAGTGATATGTTTTCACATTTGATCAAAGTTCCCTTTATTATGAGTCCTACTTTCGCAAAATATTCTTTTGCAAAAATGATGTTGCATACGCAAAAGATTTCTACCTATGCTAATGATTATACGATAGATGAGCGAATATCTGAATACGGTAATCTCAAAGATGATATCTGGTTTGAAACCGATATCGCAAAAGATAATGACTTAGTAAATAAAACTTCTGAATCATTGGGATTAAATCAAAGCTTTACAAATATGTTAGGATTAGGTCTGGAAATAGAAGATGACATATTGATAATGCATGAAGGAAAACTAGAATCCAGCTTTGTTGCATTTGCAAGTAGTTGGAGTGCTGGTGATCAACAAGGCAAGACACTCAAGGAATTACATAAACCAATTGCTGACGGTGATAAGTTGCGTGATGCAAGTGGTCATATTATGAAAGCCATTACTGGTAACAATTGTTACCATCGATATACATGGGGCATATCACCTTTAGGTAAACGCAGTAATCACCCGAGTTATGAAAAACCTGATTTTGATTCAATAGATGATTTATGGTTTAGGGTTGAACATGAAAGAACCATACCTGTAGAAAAAAATAAAACTTGTGCATTGTTAATTTCAGTCGATGTATTTCCTTTGAAAGATGTGCTCAAAACTGATGGTGAATTACTTCAAAAATCTATTGACAGTATGACCGATAGTGTGTTAGAATACAAGAACCTAAAAAAAGTAAAGAAATTAATGAATGAATATATTTTATCTTGATGATGACCCGATACAGTGTGCGAAGTGGCACGTTGACAAACACATTGTAAAAATGATAACTGAGTATTGTCAGTTGTTGTCTACTGCCCATCGTATCCTTGACGGTCAAATGTATTACGATAAAACTAAGAACGGTAGGAACATCAAACGGTGGTTGTTATCTGATGACAGGGAGGATGTATTATTCAAAGCTACCCATGTCAATCATCCATCTAATGTGTGGACTAGAGAAAGTTTAAGCAATTATATGATGTTGTTTAAGTTGTACATGGCATGTATTGCAGAGTATAAATATAGATATGGAAAAGTTCATGGTTCGTCTAGACCATCAGTGTATCTACAAAGATCGCCTAAGAATATTTCAGATATAGGATTAACTGAGATACCACAAGCAATGCCAGACTATTGTAAAGTTCCAAACGATCCGATTAGTGGATACAGGAACTATTACATAAGTGAAAAGTCACATCTTGCAAACTGGAAAAACAGGGAGAAACCATTATGGGTTTAAAGTCTGATCTCGATATTGCAAACAAAAACCTAAAAGAATTAAATAACCAATATTATGATGCACTTAAAAGGATTGGCGAATTGAAAGACGAAAATGAAAAGCTTAAATCTGCAGCTGCGTCACATTGGACAAAAGATAAAACTATTCCCGATCTTCCCGAATCTGAAAAATCTCCTTTGAGTACTCAAACCAAAGGATACCCAAGTGAAGCGTCGGTTAAAGCTCAAATGCGAGGACATTGATAAAAAACTCAAAAAATTGATTGAAGAAAATACCCAAATAAAGGAAAAACAAATCATGAAAAATATTATTTTATTACTATTACTAACACTTATACCATCTATTGCTTCTGCTGGAGCTAAGATCGTTGTTGACGACACAAAATGGGTGAGTATCGGTGCCGGACTCAGGACAACCTTTACCGCTGTGGAAGATGGTGCTGACAGTGGAGACAGTTATTCAAAAGACTTCGCTGTGCAAAGTGCTAGAATCTATTTGAACGGACAACTCCACAAGTATTTGAAAATGGAATTTAATACGGAATGTCAAAATGATTGTACTGCGGATAAGGATATCGAAATTCTTGATGCAATCGTCAAATTTGAATTTAGTTCGGAATTTAATATATGGGCAGGTCGTATGCTCCAACCAACGGATCGCATTGAACTCAATGGCCCGTACTATGGTCTTACATGGAATCAGTTCAACGTCGCACTTTTACCGGCTGACTATTCAACTGGAAATGCGGGACAGTTCGGCAGAGATGAAGGTGTAACGGTTTGGGGTTCTTTCGATAAACTTCAATACGCTGTCGGAATATTTGATGGATTAGAGGGTGGAGCGAATGTCGATGATGACATGACCTACGTTGCGCGTATTTCGTATAACTTTTTGAATAAAGAATCCAACCCAGGCTATTACACGAGCAGCACCTATTTCGGAAATGCTGGTGATATTTTTACAGTTGCGGTTGCGGTTCAACATCAAACAAATGGAACAGGCACTGCAACAGAACAGGGAGACTTTACCGCTTACCTTGTTGACTATTTGTTCGAGAAACCGCTTGGAGACAACCTTGGCGTTTTGACAATAGAAGGTGAGTATAAAATTTTTGATGCAGAAACAAGTACTGCTGCGTTAGCAGACCCCAGTTGTTTTTGTATGTTTGATGGAGATGCTTTCTTTGTAAGTGCGGCCTATCTATTACCAAAGAAAATCGGCATAGGGCAATTCCAACCGTATGTACGGTATGTGGAAAATACCCCCGATGGATCGAATTTTGGAAGAAGTAGTGACCTCTACGAACTAGGAACGAATTACATAATCTCTGGGCACAATGCCAAAGTTAATTTTAATTATACATCTGGAGATGCATCTTTAACTGGACGAGCTGGTTCCGATGTTAATGCGTTTTCAGCTGGTGTTCAATTTCAATTTTAAGGAGAACTCTCGGATGCCAACTTATGAATTTGTGAATGATGAAACAAACGAACACTATACAGTCTTTTGTAAATACACAGAATTAGAACAGTACCTAATCGATAACCCAAAGTGCAGAAAACTAATCTCTGCACCAGCTATCGTTGGTGATCATATTGTGAACCGAATGGACGGTGGAATCAAAGAAGTGTTTAGTCGAATTGCAGAGGGACACCCTAACAGTCCACTCGCAGACCGCTTTGGTGATAATCGATCCATCGCAAAGAAAAAAGTTGAGAGTGTAGGTAGAAAGCATGGACTAGTCAAAGACGGTTCGCATATTGTACCTAACCTTAGTAATACATATAAGACAACATAGGGGGTGAAAATGTCAAAGAAAAAAGAAATCCACCACTCTGACTTAGTTCAAGTAAAGCCCATTACAGACAATCAAAAAGAGGTATTTAAAAGTTGGAAGGATGGTAAGAACCAGTTTCTTTGTGGTTGTGCTGGTACAGGGAAAACATTTGTATCACTGTATCTTGCATTTGATGAAGCGTTAAAGCATGAATCACAATACGACAAAGTAATCGTAGTGCGCTCTCTTATACCTACAAGAGAGATTGGATTTTTGCCTGGCGATGAAGAAGACAAGGCTGCACTCTATCAAGTTCCTTATGCGAACATGGTACAGTTCATGTTTAAACAACCGAATGAACAAGCGTTCAATGTTTTATACGACAGATTAAAATCTCAAGGAAGTTTCTATTTTCTATCGACATCTTTTTTACGCGGATTGACTTTTGACAATGCAATCATCATCGTAGACGAATGTCAAAACCTAAACTTCCATGAGTTAGATACAATCATCACAAGAGTCGGGCAAGATTCCAAGATAGTTTTCTGTGGTGATTTTATGCAAACAGATTTAATAAAACAGAATGAAAGAAATGGATTACATGACTTCACAAAAATCCTACAAGAAATGGACGAGTTTAGTATTACTGAATTTACGATTGGTGATATTGTCCGTTCTGGATTTGTGCGAAGTTATCTCATCCAAAAAACTAAACTAGGATTGGGGATTGAATAATGACTTATAAGCTTTCAACAAGATCTCAAGAAAAACTAATCGGAGTTAATTCCGAACTAAAAGAAGTTGTTTGTCTTGCGATTACATATACAAAAATAGACTTTGGAGTTATCGAAGGACTACGCACTGAAAAACGACAGAGAGCATTGGTAAACTCTGGTGCATCTAAAACAATGAAATCAAAACACTTAGACGGTCGAGCAGTTGATCTGATGGCTTACGTTGATGGTCGTGGGTGTTGGGAATTGAATGTCTATGATGAAATTGCAGATGCAGTAAAACGTGCAGCTATCGAAGTCGATATTGCAGTCCGTTGGGGTGCAGCTTGGACAATCACAGACATTTGTAAATGGGAAAATACAATGGAAGAAGCAATGAACTCTTACGTTGACATCAGAAGAGGTCAAGGTCGTAGGCCGTTTATTGATGCTCCACACTTTGAATTAATGTAAGGCTATATAATGAGCACATTTCGTTTTAAACATATTGAAACTGACATACCAGAACTCACAACAAAAACAATCGACAGAAAAAGATACTACATTACACCAGAAGGTAAGGAGTATCCATCTATCACCACTGTATTATCTAACAGGGGTAAGAAAGGATTATTTGAGTGGCGTAAACGAGTTGGTAATGATGTTGCAAACTATATTTCAGGGAAGGCTGCAAAGCGTGGAACTGCGGTTCACCATATGTGTGAGGATTATTTGAACAATGTCTCGTTTATTGAACCTGATTGGTGGCAAGAAAAACAAAAGAACTTTCTTCCATTTTGTTTGTTCAATCAACTAAGGAATGGAGTCTTACAACGTATAAATAATATTCATGCACAAGAATGTAGTCTGTATTCAAATAAATATGGAGTAGCTGGTAGAGTTGATTGTATTGCAGAATATGATCGAGTGTTGTCTATTATAGACTTCAAGACATCTACTTCTGAACGTAATGATAAATACAATGAAAACTATTACATACAGACCGCTGCTTATGCAGAAATGTATGAAGAAAGAACAGGTATACCTACAGACCAAATTGTTATTTTGGTGGTGACTGAGGACGGTCAAGTACAGGAGTTTATAAAAAGTAAACAAGAGTACTTACCATTACTAGAGGAAGCAATCAATGAGTTTAACATTTCATAGCGCAGCTGCAAAGAAAGTAAAACAAATTATGGATGAAGACCCAGAGATTACTGGAGATATAAGTTTGCGTGTGTTCATAAAGGGAGGCGGTTGTTCTGGTTTTCAGTATGAATTCACTTTCGATGAGACAAAAGACGAGGATGAAGTGGTAGTTACAGACGGTGTAAGCCTTGTGATTGACCCACTAAGCTTACAATACCTAGATGGTTCAGAGATTGACTATTCTAATGATCATTTCACCTCACAGTTTATTATTCGTAATCCAAATGCACAAACAACCTGTGGATGTGGAAGTTCTTTCTCAGCTTAGGGGTTGACATTACCTAGAGATATCTGTTAATATATATACTAACGTATTCGATGATGCGAGTTGGAGATTGTTTAGGACGGCGGTGCAACTCCGCCCACCTCCACCAAAAGAAGATTAGAATGTTAAAAGAAAGAGAGAACAGTGAATATAAAGAAATTTATTTTGAGAGATGCCTCAAAATGGGGATTTCGAATTTATATATTATGGAGCATATGCGCCGATATTGCACTGATTTCTGGAATCATTTATCTAGTCTTTTTTTGATGGGGGTGTACTTAGATTCGACTGGGCAACTAGTAGGCAAGCGGAGAATACGAGGCTAACCACCTTAACGGTTAATATAACTGCCAACGATAATTGGTACTATGAGGATTATCGCCTAGCGGCATAAAACCTCACGGGGTCTGACCCACCTTGTTATCCAACGGGTCTTCTTTTTTTTATTATGGAATTCTTATGCAAACATCAAAAACATTCTCGCTCAAGATAGAACAAATCGCACTTGAGAAAAACATAACGCACATGGATGCGGTGTTGTGGTATTGTTCTAAAAATGAGATAGATCCATCTACAGTATCAAAACTAATTAGCAAAGCACTGAAAGAAAAAATAGAAGTCAATGCAACAGACTTAAACTTCCTACCTAAGAAATCCAAACTACCCATATAAATGCACCCTGTTGATGTTTACTTGATGTACTGTGCAATGAAAGCACATTTCGGAGAAGGTGATTATAATTTTAACCAGTTTGGTGGAAAATCTAAAGTATCCAAAGATTCTTTTTGGAAAAGAAAGGATCGTTTGTTTTTTGTTCGCGTTAGTAGAAAATACAAAGAGTATGATTACATCAAAGACTATTTCGTTTCCAACTTTGTCAAAAGTAGAAATGGCTGGATAGGTCATTTTAATGAACAAATCTATGAAGATTGGAAAAAATATATGCAGAGTTTAACATATAATTTTGAACAGGAGTTATCACCACACGTTGATGATTTCGAAAAATTGTTTGAAGTGCCAGAGGGTTCTCATCCATTACTACTTAAAGAATACTTTGGTAAACGTGTATCACTAGAGACACTAATCATACTGGACGAACTTGTTCAGTATGTTGATAATTGGGATAAGAGAATGTGGGAAGATATTTTGTGGCCAGACATAAAAAAATTGATGACTGAATACCAAAAGTTCTTGACAATACCCAAAGAAAAGTGTAAGATAGTATTATTGAAATTGATTGCAAAGGAGCAATAAGATGGACGTTAAGATGAATGATGCCACAAAAGATAGTATGGTGCGTAGAAACGCATTTCTTGAAACTGACAATGAAACCCTCATTGCTCGACGTAAAGAGCTTGAGTTTGATTGTGCAGAACTTCAACGTGAGAATGAACATATGCGAGAAAAAATCAAGACACTCTCAGCTCGTACACCAGAATGGCCAAGAGGCTATAAATCGCCAAGAAAGAATTTCAAGAAAAGTGCCGGATAACTTTATGTTAGTTAAATTAGTAGATCACATGGGTAGCGATTTAACAGTCGTTAACGCTGCCCGTGTTTCTTTTGGTAAACAGAAAATTGAGTTTGAAGACAGTGATGCAGGGTTGATCAGGTATCTTGCGAAACACAATCACTGGAGTCCATTTGGTCATTGTTCAGCACAGTTCCATATCAAGGCCCCTGTGTTCGTTGCACGACAGTTAGTGAAACATCAAATTGGTTTAACGTGGAACGAAATATCAAGACGGTATGTAGATAGTGAACCAGAATTTTTTGAACCTAATGTCTGGAGAGGTGTTGCAGACAATAAGAAACAAGGTAGTTCTGATGAATCAATTGACATTAATCCTCATAACGGTATGGTTAATGATTATCAACTCGCAACGCAACAAGCAAAGTGGACTTATGAAGAACTTCTAAGGAAGGGTGTATGTCCAGAACAAGCTCGCATGGTTCTACCGCAGAGTATGATTACTGAGTGGTACTGGAGTGGAACGCTGTACGCATTTGCAAGGGTATGTAACCTACGATGCAAACCAGACGCACAGCAAGAGACTAGAGAGATTGCAAACATGATCGACAAGGAATGTGGAAAACTGTTTCCGATCAGTTGGAATGCATTGATTGATTAGACAGATGGACAATGAGATTGCGTTTGTTTATGGCAATGGTGAATCCAGAAAGGAATGGGACATCAATCAAAAAATTGAAGGTGTCACAACTTGGGGCTGCAATGCAATCTATCGTGACGGTGTTGTAGATAATCTGGTATCTGTTGATTACAGTATGCAACAGGAGATATACGAATCTGGTTATCCATTAGAGAACACTTGCTGGTTTCTGGATTGGGACATACTACCACCAGAATTTAGTGGATTAGAAATTATTAGGGAACAACATAAAGTTATTCATGAAAACACACCAACTGATGAAGGATGTGTTGTCAACGGTAAAGACGATGGTGATTTGTATATCACTTGGATAACTGGTGAAAATGGAATATGTGATATTCCATATCCCAAAGATTGGAGCTCAGGTACAACCGCAGTTCATCTTGCGTGTCAACAGGGAGCAACAGAATTATTTTTACTCGGTTTTGATTTGAGTATAAATAATATTTACGAGGGTACTAAAAATTATCCTAAACAGGTGGAACATCCAGAGTGGAAACTTCAGCTATTAACTACGTTCAAAGAGTTTAAAGGAACAAAGTTTTATTGGATTGAACCACAACATTCACTTGTAGATGATGATACTCTCGAAAATTTAAAATACATAGCATACGATAAATTTAATAAATTTAATACGTTAACATAAGGAGAAAGATATGTCTTTAGACACACTCAAAAAGTCAAGTTCACTTGACAAACTACTCAACGCAGTAAAAGAAGATTCTGCACCTCAAGATAAGAAGTCCTACAAGGATGATCGCTTGTGGAAACCAGTACTGGATAAGTCTGGTAATGGTTATGCAGTTATCCGATTTCTTCCAGCCGTCGATGGTGAAGATTTACCTTGGGCTAAGGTTTGGAATCATGCGTTTCAAGGGCCTACTGGTCAATGGTATATCGAGAACTCTCTCACTACCATCAGTCAGAAAGATCCTGTTTCCGAACACAACACAAGGTTGTGGAACACTGGTCTAGAATCAGACAAAGAGATTGCTCGTAAGCAAAAGAGGAAGTTGCAATTCTTCTCTAATATATACGTTGTGAGTGATTCTAAGCACCCTGAGAACGATGGAAAAGTATTCCTATACCGTTATGGTAAGAAAATCTTTGACAAGGTTATGGAAGCTATGCAACCAGCGTTCGAGGACGAGAAAGCAATCAATCCGTTTGACTTCTGGGAAGGTGCGAATTTCAAATTGAAAATTCGTAAGGTTGATGGTTACTGGAACTATGACAAGTCAGAGTTCGATGCACCAAGTCCGTTAATGACGGATGACGATGCAATCGAGGAAGTCTGGAAACGTCAGTATCCTCTTGCAGAGCATACTGCTGCAACGAACTTCAAGTCGTATGATGAGTTGAAAATTCGTCTTGATACGGTCTTGTCTGGAACGGTATCTGTTGGCAACGTAATTGATGAAATGCAAGATGCACCAGTTGCTGCACCGAAGGTTGATACCAAACCTGTTGAAGCTCCAACTTCTAATGATGATGAAGCAGATACAATGGATTACTTTGAGAAGTTAGCCAACGCATAAAGGCCGGCACGCCACTCGATGTCAAACTAGTCCCTGATTAAATCGAGAAACGTCCATACCCCCCTAGGCGCCTGTAGGGGGGTATTTTTTTATGCGGGCCCTGCTGCAACTGCACCAGCCATTTCTCGATCTTCAAGGATAATATGTTCTGCTCGAGTTGTATGTGAATTTTGTCTAACGGACATGTCTTGGTAAATGCTAGATACAGCTGCACCACCACCTGCTTTAGCTGCTTCTAGTTCTGCTTTCCTCTTTTCCAATAATTGCATTTGTTTTAAGACCATTCCTTGTTGTTCTTCACTTCCTTTCCCTTTCATTTCACCAAACAAGTCTAATCCTCTTTGAACATTTTCCAATGAACGTGGTTTTGATTGATCCATATCGGATGTATATTTGTTAACCCGAACTTTCCAGCTGGAATCACCTGCCAGTGTCCGCTTGCGTCGCATTTCTTCTTCTTTTAATTTCTTTAGTTCATCTCTTGCTTTTTTAATATTTGCTTCAGTATTAAAACCCTCTACGTCACCAGATTCTAAATCTGATTCAAGTTTTTTTATTCTCTCGGTTCGTTCTTTAGAAGTTTTTGGTTTGTCCTCTTCAGGATCATCACCAAAACCAAGTGCTGCCATGAATTTTTGAGCCAAATATGAAGCCTTTGCGAATAAAGCCTTAACCGCATCGATGAATAACTCAAGTCCTTCTGTAATTAAATCTGCAAAACTAAAACTATCTAAAACATCTGCACCATCAGTAAACGCTGCAATACCAAACACTTCTCCCATTTTTCTAAGAACCCAAGATATTCCGTCCTTTATCAGATCAGGAATTACACCAATAAAGGTTCCAATAAAAGTTGAAACCGCAGTTTCTATCGACTCTAGGATACTTCCTGTTTCTGCGAATCTTTCTTTGAAGGCGGTAAATGAAGCAAATATTGAAGTT
>Ga0115000_10005169_pt1 | contig 10520 bp, 11 predicted proteins | sample ArcticOcean_MG_C_6_FD_89690 | JGI IMG/M metagenome (GOLD analysis project Ga0115000, IMG submission 89690) | Marine microbial communities from western Arctic Ocean - ArcticOcean_MG_CB8_128 | ecosystem: Environmental > Aquatic > Marine > Oceanic | place: Arctic Ocean: Canada Basin | collected... | reverse complement strand
AAGTGTTCACAGTCTAACATAGAAATATTAAACTTAATATCATAACCGAACTGATATAGATCACTGAACATACTGTCTGCTATTGTTTCTTCTCCGGCCGAGTAAGCCCTAGTCATTGTGGCCCGCTTGGCTATTCCTTTTCTTATCTGAGATAAGTTCATCCCTCTATCCTCAAAGAATTGTTTCTCAGAAGATAATAATTCTTTAGCAACTTGTATGTATAAGTCTACAGGGATAGTAGTATCCTCAAGACCTACGTACAAGCCTGTTTCTCCATCTTTAGCTATCGCAGCTGAGTGTTGATAACCGTTACAAGTACCGTCAATAGGAGTAGGTATACAGACCTTATGTTCAGGATCAGCTTCGAAGGCTGCCCACTCAAAGCAACAAGCTAAAAATACAAAAGGTTTTTCACAGTCATGTATAGTATTATCGGTGGCTGTCATAAGAATCATGTCAGCGTTCTCCTCACACCACATTACCCTATCATTTAAAGACATTTTATCTACAGAGATATTATCTAAGCCTTCCTTCTCAAGATACTCTTTGTAGTTCCACTCAACCCAGCTAGGTATTTCATTTATATTATAGTTCTGATTGAAGGAGTTAGCCGTGTGTACTTTCAGGGCTGCTACTCCGTCTTCGTTCAGCTGGGCCCCTTCAGCAAACATCATAAGCCCTCTAGCCATATCACTACCTTGGTAGTTTAGGAAAGGTTCTCTATAGTAGATGCGACCACGATAATCGAACTCTATAGTCTGATAGAACACCTCAAGGTTTAACATAGCCTCTGCCTTACGTAGAGTTATTCTTATCTCGTTAGTCTTAGACATAGAGCGTAATACATTAAGCTTTCTATTCCACAAGGCAGCTGTCTTGTTATAACGGTCCCTGGTTTTCTTATTATCTTTCTTCTTCATTGCCCGGTAAGCGTTCTTAAGATCTAACTTAGATCCTTCTTCAGGCATATCAGGTATGTTAGGTAAAATATCTAACAACTTACTATTGATAACATCGTAAAGCTTTTTATTTACTTTCCAGGCTTGTCGTTCAAGCTTATTAGCTGCGTTAACAAAGGGTCTGTTAAGTAACCTATTAAACTCTTTAGAGTTTTCATCATCCCAACCTTTAATAATGGGCCTTCCCCCTCTGAACAAGTTGTTTATCTCTACGGGTTCGTTGTGGTGGGTTGCGACAAGAACGTCCCTGTCTTCTGCTATAGGTATTATATTTATCTCAGCCCAATAGCTTGTAGGCTCAACCATAAACGGTGCGTCTTTATCTAACTCAGAGAATCCTGGGTCTCTAAAGATTTTTATATAGCCTCGTTGTAGGAAGGCTTCTAACATCAGATCCCCTAAACATATCTCATTACGCCAAGACATTGTTTCTTTTGTTATGTACTTAGTTATCGTGGACCCTATCCTCGTGGATAGCGCTGTGAGCTTGGCCTTACCTGCTGGTACTGCCCTTGTGTCTCTGGAAAAGAAAGCTTGTATTATGTCTGTTGCCATAACAACTACTTTCTCTGCCTCTTCGTTAAACTTAGAATAAAATTTAAGAAGTACTGCACCAGAGTTTGCCTTGGGATTATTAGGATTAACTTTCTCGACCCTCTCTCGGAGGTAGTTTGCTACTTCTTCTATACCGCTCATGTTTTCTCTCCTTAGAATGTTACTTCAGAACCTACTGGGTCTAGCCTACCCGTGTCTGAGTTATACTTTACTTTTCCAGCAGGCCCTGTATCACCTGTGAACCTGGACTTTAATACTTTAAGGGATATAGTATTTCTTGCTGACTCATCTTCACTTGAGATGTCTCTTGCAAAAGCAATTATGTCATGTGAGATTTGTTTTATAGAGCCTGAACCCCTTATGTCGTCTACTGTAGGCATGTGTCCTTCCTCAAAAGACTTACCTGTCTGTTGCATTTTTCTTAGATGTGATACTAAACCTATCCATACGTTATGTTGCTTAGTTATTCTTAGTAGGTCATTCATTATCTTATCGATGGCTTCATTTCCTGTAAGGCCCTCCGCCCCTTCAGAGACTAGTATAGTAATATGATCTATAAAGAGGTACTTACAACCTCTAAGTGCCATATACTCTAGTTGATTTACTATACCATCAGACATAGAGCCAGCATGGTCTAACACAAGAACTCTATCATCCCCAAATACCTTATCGAAACCTTCTTTAAGCTCCTTCATAGGTATGTCTTCTTTAGCAGGGTTTCTGTTAAGTGCCATGCCTGATAGCTTCCTTGCAGTTTCTGCTGGAGACTCTTCAAGGGAAATAATACCTATCTTCTCATCAGTATTAGAGACTATGTCTAACATGACTTCTCTTAGCAAGGTAGATTTCCCTGCACCTGTACCCGAAGTCCATAGGGTTATCTCGCCGAACCTCATACCCTTAAGTTTGTCATTCAACTCAGAGAAACAATCGGGATAAGGGTTAGACTTGATGTTGTTATACTCTTCCAGGGACTTCCACAAGTCATTACTAGTCAGTATGAACTGAGGGTTATATACTTGAGCGTTCCATATGGATTCCATAACGTGTTTCTTACCTAGCAGGGTATAGTCTTCACTAGCATCCTTGTTGTTAGCAGTAGCTACCTTAACCTTATCGTAGCCTATAATAGACGCTAACTTTTCTACGGCGGCTTTACCAGCTGGGTCTCGATCAGTGAAGAGAACTACCTCTTCGAAAGACCTTATCCACTCACGCTGTTCTACTACGGCGCGTAAGTTATTAGCGCTGGCAATAGACACAACAGGATAAATAAGATTATACTGTTGCTTAGAACACTCGGCTACAGCAAGTGCGTCTTCCTCCCCTTCGGTGATGACAAGCCGTTTGCCGCCTGGGGTAAAGGCATGTTGTCCGAATAGCTCATCACCTAAAGTCCCTGCTATAGTAAAAGATTTAGGTAGCCCTCTTACCTTATAGCCTAGCAAGGTTTTATCTTTGTAGTAGGAGTAGTATACTTTATCAGTACTTCCATTAGCATCAACGCTTCTTACCACGTTAAACTTTTCACAGACATCCTTAGATATCTTTCTATCTTCGATTGTACCATGAGGTAGGTCAACCACATTAAATTGTGTGTTCATTTTGTTTCTCTCTCTTTCAAAGTCGTCGGTTACTTTATGTAGGTGTCCGCAAGACATACACTTGTTAGGTGCTTCGTCCTCATAGACAGCTACCGCATCACTTGAACCGCACTTGTCGCACGCTCCGTGTCTCAAAAATCTAGCCATGCTCTCTCTCCTTTTCATTGCTAGTTAAACTATTAAATAACGATCATCAAACTTTCTTCTTAAGTAAATTAGATCAGTATTTAATTGAACTTCTTCTTCCCATCCTTTCCCTATTTGATCTTTATAAGCCTGACACACTGCTTTACGTAGGTCTTTACCCCTACCCGCCAGTATTGCTTCAGCCTTCTTAGGTCCTATACCAGGTAAGCCCTTGATATTATCAGAGCTGTCTCCAGTAAGAATTTGTTTGTGTAAGAGGTAATTACACTCCTCTTCTTTCATCTCGGTGTACTCCCACTTTGCATTATTAAAGTGGATACCTGGGACTTGAAGCATATCTTTATCAATAGAAACTATTATACCTGGCTCTTCGGTCTGCCATATGGCTAATAAGTCGTCTGCTTCCTGTCCCACAGAAGCTACAGACTCTAACTCTTCATTGAAGAAAGTGTATGCAGCTGAAAACATAGCCTTTACCTCAGGGTCCTCGTTTCTTTTTCTGTTACCTTTATAGTTAGGATAAATAACTTTCCTGAAGTTATTAGCTCCTCCCACGGCTATTCTCCCATTTTCTGCCTGGGTTTCGTGCATTATATCTTCTAGTAAGTCTATTGCTTTGTCTTTCATTCCTTGTATATCATTATTCCATACACAACGATGTATCATTAGGTCTCCATCAATATAAACATTCATTTCAACCTCCTTTCTTTGTATTCCAGTTACTAAGATCTCTACTATCAGAGTAGTTACCGGCAGGTCTTAAGAATCTTTCGTGGGCGTTAGCCATATCTTTAGATAAGTCAGAGTACAATATATTAAACTGTAGCTCAGCGTAGTTAGCTATCATATTGTCTAATAAATATTTTCTGTTTATATCTTTGTCTCCGAAAGTATTATAGTACCATACTTCTATGTCGTATCTCTTTTGTATAGCACGATTACATAAGGGGGCTATCCCTATATAACCTTGAGTCAGGTTTTCATGTTGCCTAGTGTTTATCCAATACACTTGATAACCTTCTGTCCTGTACTTAGGGTAAAATTTACTCTTAAAATAACTGTCTCTGGTTGCTCGATCTTTAATGGCTTCTTGTACTTCTTCTGCTACAAACATCAGTGTACCTCCATGTAGTTGTTGCCTGTTTTAATATCGCCTGCCTCCATTATCTCTACTCCATACTTCTTAGGGGAGTTTTGGAAACAACGCTCTATTATATCATGCGCCCTTGGGGCGTCCTTTGGATCTATTTCCCAGGTGCACTCATCGTGGTAGAATAGTAGTTGTTTGGCGAAGATCTGACAGCGGCTGAACTCCTCGTTTATGTCTACTACAGTCGCTTTCATTAAGATAGCCTCAGTACCTTGAATAAGATAATTAAAGGCTTTGTAAGCTTCAGGGGTATAGATTCTTCTACCGTCTATACCCTTAAGGTAACCTCTGTCAGCAGCTTGTTGTACCTTTGCTGTTAAGTCTGCTAGCTGAGGCCACCTATCTAAGAACCTTTGTTTACCTGCAGCACCTTCGTTAGCGCTGACACCTAAGATTCTACCTAGCTTAGCTCCTCCAGCGCCGAAGGCCCAAGCAAAGAAGAAAGGCTTAGCAAGTTTTCTTTCACAGCCTATAGCTTCAGCATTCTTCTGGTGAATATCCCCTTCAAGTATTTCATCGGTGAACTCAGGGTCCTTAACAAAATGAGCCATGATCCTTGCTTGATAAGAAGCTCCATCAGCTGAGATTAAAGTCTTATCTGCTGGGCATGTTAACAAAGTACGAATCTCAGTGCCATACTTAGCGTTGGGGCTAGGTATATTCGCTACGATTTTATGTGTTTGCCTACCGCTGGCAGCACCTAAGTCTATAACGTCTCCGTAGAGTCTTGGTCCGTCTACACCGTTAATTATATAGTCTTTCCACCCCTCCAGAATAGACTTGCGAGCCCTTAAAGTAAAATAAGAGTCTATGTTAGTGCCTATAAGCCCTAGTTTACTAAGAGATTTACTAGTTAACTTAGCAGACACTTTAATAAAGTCTCTACCTACTTTCTTCCAGTTCCATTCATCTGGCTGCCAACCTATCTTAGTGATAAAAGCTTTTAGGTGATCTTGATTACCTAACCTTGCCTTCACTACTTGTTTACGTTGGAAGGTTTCTCCTGGTAGTATAGGGGGCTCGTCTCTTAACGCATCAGAAGTATCTACGTACTCTCCTGTGGTATCGGATAACATTCTTGCTGTTGCTACAGTGTAGTGCCCGTTCTTAGTATAACGAGGTGTCTTAGGTTCCTTATCTATTAACACCTCCATAGTACCTAGTTGGGGTTCAACGTGTTCTTCTATTGCCTTGATTTCTAAACTTATTTTATCTATAAGTACATTAAGCCCTTCTTCGTCTATCACCCAGCCATTCTGTACTTGTTTCGAAGACCAGTAAGATAGTTTATGCTCAAGCTCTATTGCTTTATTATACTTACCTTTACTTTGTTTATCTACTCGGGCCCTTTCTTTTTCAAGGGCTTCGTAGATTTTAAAGTTAACCTTAATGTCTTGCTCACAGTACTCCTTCATCTCTTGAGTGTACTGAGAGAAGTCTTTAAAGTCTCCCTTATTATCTCCTAAGAATACACCCCAAGCTTTTAGTGAGTGTCTACCATAGGTAGTAGCTCGTGAGAACCAGTTAAGTCTACTCATAATAAGAGTATCGTAGATTTTTTTTGCAGGGAAATTCCAACCTAATATTTTATCCATAACAGGCAGGTCATAGCGTAATAGGTTGTGGCCTATTAACTGTTCAGCAGAGTCTAAGTACTCTTTAGCCTCTGTAAAACCTTTTAGTTCCTTGTCGTGCTCGCTGAAAGAAACTATAGTACCTGTATCTACATCCATAGTAGAGATTAAATAAATAGTTTCTGCTTCGTGGTATAGTCCGTTAGCTTCGATATCAATGACTAGTTTCATCTTCGAACGCCTCCTTATAAGTTGTAATATTCCTTTGGGACAAATCTAATTGCTGCTACTGCCTTATTGTAGTAGAGCTTCTCTCCCTTTTTGTCTACACTAATCATAACATCTAACTTATGTTGTAGATTAGCTTCGGCGTAGACTAACCCTCCTTTCGTTTTATATTCTTTAATGCATACAAAAGCAAATACTTTTTTGCCTTTAGTAACAACGTCCCCCTGTAACTCAGTGGAGGACGTCATATAATCTTTCCAGTTAGAGGGTGAGCCGTATTTCTCGTTAGTTTTTCTCACCGTCTTACCGTTCTTTAACTTGCGAGCTCTTGTTTTCTTCCCGCCTCGTTTATACTGTTTCATGCCTATATAATATTTTTTATCCTGTTTATTATAGACACAGTACAGAAAGCCAAAGTTCTTTTCTGAGTCCATCTTCTCTCCGGACTGCCAGTGACCTTGATCATTAAAAATTAGGGTAGATGTTAATAAGTTATTTAAATTTGTTAAGTTCATTTTCTATATCAGGGTCTGCATAAGTCCCTGGTCCCTTATCCATTGATACTAACATCTCACCGAACATTCTGGGGCTGAATCGGATCAAGTCATACTCTTCTTTGCTCTCATCGTATTGTCTTATATATACTTCGGCAGAACCTATTATGATTTCTATCTCGTCGTATATATTATCATCACAAAGTAAGTGTATGCCTATAGTCTTGTCATCTTTTTCAACCGTAAATGTCATCGAAGTATTCCTCTGTAGCTTCCATTGCCTCCTCTAAATCATAATACTTTTCTGTGGCAATTGCTTCTAAAAAAGGATGGATAGGGTCTTTTTTATCTGCCCATAGAATTATTATTTTATTTTTAGTGTGTGCAAACATTAGCTCCATTGATGTACCTATACCAATCTCCCCTTGTTTATATCGTCTTACATCAGCTAATATCACTGTGCTTTTACAGATGTCTTGTAAATCCATCTTAAATATTTTTCTGCAGGCATCTATAGTTTTTCTCTCGTCTTCTAGATTACCTTCTATTTGAAGGTGTATAGGTATCCGTCTTGTTGGATCCCATACTGGAATGTCTACCTCATCGAAGTAACGTTGAGCCTCTTGTCTCCAGCCTTTCATAGCTTCTATAGAAACTCTCTCCATCTTTCCTGCTAAGTATACTCCACTCTTCATAGCGGTCTCCTTCTTCTTAGTTAAAGTTATACTGGTGGATCCCCCCACGGAATTGTGGGAGGATCTTTCTCTTCTTTTTCTTTGGTGCCACTATACATGATGACCTCGTTAATTGAATACTATTTTTTCTGTTTTAATAGCTTCTTTTACTAAGTTTTTCAGTCTATCACCCGCGTCTGTAGTTAGAGTAAAACCTTTTTCGTTTAACTCTAAGTCTCCATGAGTCTCTGCGTCTACAAGATAACGGTACACCATCAGCACTAAAGCGTGTCTAACTTCTTCTTCTAAGTCTTTAGCTAACTTACTGAACTCATCGGTGAAGTAAAAGACTGAGAGAAGGGCTAAGTCAACGCCCTCCTCCCGTAGTATTAAAGGAACTCTTGACTTGATGTCTATAACGTTTCCCATCAGAACTCTTCTTCAACATTTTCTGCTTCGTAGACTACCAGGTCAGTTATCTGAACATCAGTTAACATACAAGACGTACCGGATCTTCCGCCAGCATTCCACTCGTAGGTGAACACTTTGACTGCGCCCTGAGAACCGTTACCTATCTTAGCTAGTTCAGCTTTAGTTAGGGGTTTCTTATCCCCGTCTACTACTTTAGGTGGTTCCATTGCATCGCCTTTTTGAGAGACAGTCTTACGTTTAATGTTAGTAACGTACTTACCGTCTTTCTCTCTTACTTTACAACCTACTGCCTCAAGTTCCTTCTTCTTGTCAGGATCTGTGGTTGCTACTTGAATCTCCCACTGCTCTGTACCGAAGGGACTCTTCGGGGAAGCAAGGGCTGGGTAATTAAATTCAAGGTCTCTTATGATTACAGTACTAGACATTTATTTCTCCTTTGTATCTAGGTTATGAGCAGTATGCTCGAGGTTCTTTACAAGGTAATTAGCATACCATTGTATCTTACTTGCGTCTTGTAAGGTAGAATCTTTTTTACCTATGCGCAAGCTATACTTGAGTATCTGCCCTACTAAGTGTGCTTGTACACCTGTTAAGTGGCTTAAAGCGTAGTCGCAGATATCCATGTATTCTAGACCATCAGGGTAGTTTCCTGGCGGTATTATCTTATAATGTTTGGGGTTAACAATGAGGTCTTTCTCCTTGTCTGTCATAACCTCAAACTCTCCGTGAAAGTCTGTCATTCAGATTCTCCTCTCCCTATAAGGGATCTATAGTACACCCATGCTTTTAAGCATAGTTCTTTTAAGGCGCATCTTAAGTGTTCGTTGCGCCCACTCTTCGTCTTTACCTGTGGCAATTATCTTTTTACCATTAGTATCAACGATATAGGCTAAGTAAAGGTCTTTGTTATTTACTGTAGCTTCTCTCTGTTCTTGTTGGTTACTGGCAGTACTTGACCATCCCCAAGCATCGGAACCTATAGGTACTAGACTATAACCTACTTTAATTTTAAATAGGTTAACCCCTTCTATATCAACACGTTTAGGTGTTACAGGGTCTGCGTCTAATACTAATACTATTTTACCTGCTATATCAGTGGTAGCTAAACCTTTCTCATGTACCTTTAAACACCAGTCTGGCTTAAGGAAGGCAGTGTAAGCCCCACTATATTGAGTACCTCCCTCAGTCAATTCCATTCTAGGTGTTTCTTTATCTGGTATTACAGATATTTTCCAGCTGTAGTTATCTAAGTAACTTGTGCTCGCGCTAGCAAGAGATTCTGTTTGAGCAGTTAAGAACATTGTTTCCTCTGACTCAAGAAGATTTGTTTTATACCAGTTAAGCATGGCTTCTCTTGCAGCTATAGTATAGATTACAGTTGATGCTGCTCTCTGGCAAGAATTAGATCTGAATAGCTTACTGCCACACTGATACGTATCGTATATCTCGTTTAATACTGCTGAGTTCCCTCGTCTAGTAATAACTTCGTCGAGAAATTCTTTGGCTAAATTTTCAGCGTTAGTAGAGTAATACTCTCTGGCCTGAGTCCTAGAAACGAAGGCCTCCTTTTCACCTACGTCTTTCTTTTTTTTTATATATTTTTCAGCGTACGTTTTCATTCCTTTCTTTAAAAGAAGATTTACTTTATCTACTTCTAAGGCGCTAGTGACTACATATAACTGAGAGTTTAATTCAGATAACTCTTCATTTATATCTTCTTTTGTTAACTTTAAAAAGTTTTCTCTTCGTAGTTCCATCATTCTACTTCTCCTAGTTTAACTATGGTACCCCAAGGGGCTGTTCTCTCTTCAGTAGTACACATCCATACTACAGGATACTCCGGGGGCTCAGGAAAGTCTCCGACGTACAAGTCTGTAGCATAAAGTAATACCTCAACGTCTGGGTGGTGTTTATTAACGTAATTAAACGCTGGAGTGACAGCGGTCCCTCCCCTCCCAGACACTTTATAGTCTCTTATATCATCTCCTTCTCTAAAGATTTTAACATCGGCAACTTCAGCGTCAGCGTCTATTGCTATGATACACTCAGGGTTGTAGTCTTGTTGTATAGCATGAAGCAAACCTAAAGATAACTCAAGGTCTTTATCGCTCATGCTGCCTGAGGTATCGAACACAAAGGCTATCTTACCTATACGCTGAGTAAACATACTAGGTAAGTATAGATCGTAGTTAGCTAACATCCTACGGTTAGGTCGAGCCATAGTAAAATCAGTATAACCCCTGGTAGATATCATAGTAAAGATAGTATCTTTCCAGTTCTTTTTAGGTCTCCTCATTTTCTTAATGAGCTCTTGAGCGTAAGCAGGGATAGTTCCTTGTGCTCTTGAGGCTGATTCTATTGCACGGCAGAGCATCTGATTTACCTTCATCTCTTCATCTTGTAAGTCAGCCTTTGACGGTGTATCTCCGCCGTCAGAAGCTGGTAGAAGAGCTATGTCACCTATACCTCCTTTATAATTTTCAGGTGCATCAGGGTAAATCTTCTCTGCGTTTACATTCCAATAATCACTGTTTAATAACGCACCTTTAGGTAACTCTAAGTGTATGTTATTATTAATAGTGTTATTGATTGCATGATCAGTAGCCCAATTCCATTTCTTATGGTCTCTACCCATCATTCTTATGTGGTGCCCTAGCAGTACGTGCTCTGCTTCGTGCACCAGGACTCCCCTAACCTCTGCTT
>Ga0115000_10005168_pt1 | contig 10522 bp, 11 predicted proteins | sample ArcticOcean_MG_C_6_FD_89690 | JGI IMG/M metagenome (GOLD analysis project Ga0115000, IMG submission 89690) | Marine microbial communities from western Arctic Ocean - ArcticOcean_MG_CB8_128 | ecosystem: Environmental > Aquatic > Marine > Oceanic | place: Arctic Ocean: Canada Basin | collected... | reverse complement strand
TTTGTAAGTTGTATCATAGAAGGCTTGATATCTAATTTTTCATTTTCAAATATTATTTTTGAAATTTCAGTCGGTTTAACTGATCCATATAGCTCTTTATTTTCAGTGCTTAGTTTTTTAATGATGTATTCTTTTCCATTAATTATTTCCATGATTTGTTTTGCTTCTTTCTTTTTTTCTAAATCTTTTTTTCCTAAATCTAGCTTAATCTTTTCAACTTCTTTTATGTTTTCTTTTGAGGCATAAAGAGCTTTTTTATTAGCAATCAAATAGTTTCGTGCAAAGCCTCTTTTAACGTCTATTATCTCACCTATAGATCCTATCTTTCTTAAATTTTCTAATAAAATAATTTTCATTTAAATTAGTGCTAAATTTCTTGCTCTTTTTATTGAAAGAGATAATTCACGTTGTTTTTTTTGACATACATTTGTAATTCTGGAGGGCAGAATTTTACCATTTTCTGACATATATTTTTTTAATAATCTAATATTTTTATAATCAATAATTGGAGCGCCTTTTACTGAAAGAGGACAAGATTTTTTAAATTTATATTTATTTGGTTGAAATATACTTAGTTTAGCAAAATTACTTTGTTTTGATTTTTTATTTCCACCTCTTTTTTTTATTGGCATAATTAGTCTTTTTTATACTCTTTTTTTTCATACTCTTCTTTTTTAGAAAAATATTTTTCTTCCAGGTCAAATTTTTTAACCTTTATGCTCATATATCTTAATAGATTTTTATCTATCACTTCGTTTTTTTCTAACTCTTTAATAATTTTCCCAGGGCCTTTAATTTTAAAATGTATAAAATTACCTTTTTTATTCTTTTTTATTTCATAAGATAAGTACATTAGTCCCCAATTTTCTTGTTTGACGATGTCACCATCATTTTTTTCAACAATTTTTGAATATTTTTCAGTTAATTGTTTAATTTGGGCAGGACTTGTGTCTTGCCTTGCTACAATTGTATGTTCGTATAAATTCATATTTGTTCTTTAATAAAAAGTGAGGATATACTATTATAATTCTTTAATTACAACACTTAAAAGGGCATTAAAGATTAAAATATTCAAATGTTTTCAGTAATTTTTCCAGGCCAGGGCTCACAATTAGTTGGAATGGGCAAAGACTTGCACAATAAATATGCTTTAGTCCAAAATTTATTTAAAGAAGCAAATGAAATACTTGAATTTCCATTATCTAAGTTAATTCTAGAGGGACCAAAAGAAGAATTAGATTTAACAGAGAATACCCAGCCAGCAATATTTCTATTGAGTTATGCAATATTTAAACTTGTTAAAGATGAATTTAATGTGAATTTGAGTAAAGCAAACTTTTTTGCTGGACACTCGCTTGGAGAATATTCGGCTTTAGCTTCTGCAGGATCATTATCTTTTTCAGATACATTGAAAATATTAAAGATTAGAGGAAAAGCTATGCAAAGCTCAGTGCCAAAGGGAGTAGGTGGAATGGTTGCTGTTTTGGGGTCTAGAATAAAGATTATAGAAGATATGATTGAAGAAAATAAAAATAAATATGAATGTTATGTTGCAAACGATAATTCAGAAGGTCAAATAGTTTTAAGTGGAAATATAGCTGACCTTGAAAAAATGACGATAGATTTGAAAAATAATAATATTAAGAATATTAAATTACCGGTAAGTGCACCTTTTCATTGTAAATTAATGAATAAAGCAACAATTATAATGAAAGAAGAAATTTCAAAATTAAATTTTGAGGAACCTAAGAATGCACTTATTTCCAATGTAACTGGAAAAGAAATTCTCAATTCAAGTGAGTTAAAAGATTTACTTGTTAAACAAATTGAAAGTAAAGTTTGTTGGAGAGAGAGTATTTTATTAATGATGGGTAAGGGAGTTAACCAGTTTATAGAAATTGGCCCAGGTAAAGTTTTATCTGGATTAATAAAAAGAATTAACAAAAATGTTAAAGTTAGTGCAATAAATACTGAAGAAGATATAAAACTAATTGATATTAATGAGTAATTTAAAAAATAAAAATATTATAGTTACAGGGGCTTCAGGTGGTATCGGAAACTCAATAGTTCAAAAATTACATGATAATGGTGCCAATATCTTAGCAACTGGAACTAAGATTGAGAAGTTAAAAGAGTTAAAACAAAAATTTAATAATATTAAGATATTAAAATTTGATATTTCTCAACATGAAAAAATTGAAGAATTTATAAATAATGCTACTGATGAATTGGGTGGCTCACTTGATTGTATAGTCAACAACGCAGGTATTACAAAAGATAATTTAACTATTAGAATGGGTATAGAAGAATGGACGAAAGTAATAGATCTTAACTTAACATCTACTTTTTTAATGTGTAAATATTCTTTAAAAAAAATGCTTAAAAATAAATCTGGAAAAATTATAAATATCACCTCTGTAGTTGGACACACAGGTAATGCTGGACAGGCAAATTACACTGCATCAAAAGCTGGCATCGTTGCAATGTCTAAAAGTCTTTCAATTGAATATGCTAAGAAAAATATAAATGTTAATTGTATATCACCAGGATTTATAAGCACTGCAATGACAGAGCAGATAGATGAAAAGCATAAAGAGGCAATAATTGCAAAAATCCCATCTAATAGACTCGGCAAGCCTGAAGATGTAGCAAACGCTGTAATTTTCTTAAGTTCAGATCAGTCAGACTATATACATGGTGAAACAATACATGTTAATGGAGGCATGTATTTGGGTTGACAAAACTACGATTTAATCTATTAACGAAATAAAACAAAAGGAAGATTATGTCAGATGATATTTCGAGCAAAGTTAAGAAAATAGTTGCAGATCACTTAGGAATAGATGAAGCAAAAGTAACTGATGAATCAAGTTTTATTGATGACCTTGGTGCTGATAGTTTGGACACTGTTGAATTAGTAATGGCCTTCGAAGAAGAATTTGGTTCAGAAATTTCTGACAGTGAAGCTGAAAAAATATTAACTGTTGGGGATGCGGTCAAATTTATTGATGGCAAAAACAATTAGATTGAAAAAGTGTCCTTAAAAAAAGATGGGATAATGGTGATCTTATCATCCCCATCTGGGGCTGGTAAAACAACATTAGTAAAACTTTTATCTAAAAAAAAAAAATATAACATATCTATTTCATATACCACTAGAGAGCCTCGACCCAACGAAATTCCAGATCAAGATTACTTTTTTGTTGATGATGAAAAATTTAAAAAATTAATAAAAAATGAAGAATTTTTAGAATATGCCAAAGTTTTTAATCATCTTTATGGAACAACAAGAACACCTGTTATTGAGAAATTAGAAAAAAGTGAAAATGTAATTTTTGATATTGATTGGCAGGGAGCAGATCAAATTAAAAATAAAGGGTTAAATTATAAATTAATCACTTTTTTTGTTTTACCCCCAAGTAAAGAAGTTTTATTTAAAAGATTATCAAACAGAGACATGAAAGATAAATTAATAGTGGAAGAAAGAATGAAAGATTTTAGTAGAGATGTATTGCACTGGATCAATTATGATTATGTGGTTATAAATGACAACCTTGATGAATGTTTTTTAAAAATTAGTAATTTGATTGATGCAGAAATTAACAGTGGTTCAAAAGACTATGATAAGGATTACATTAGAAGACATGTTGATACTTTAACTTCTTAAAGACTCATACTCTTTAGTAAGCTTATAATATACTTGAGGTTCTAAATTTTGTGGCCTTAAATTTAAATCAATATTAAACTTTTCTGATACTTCTTTAGCATTTTTGAAAATCTGATTAAATGGCTTTTTAATCATTTTTCTTCTTTGACTAAAAAAAATACGTGTGATTTTTTCTAAGTTTTTAGGATCTTTTAATTCAAAGAAATCTTCTCTAGGAGAAAAAAGCAACAATGTACTATCAATTTTTGGCCTAGGAGAAAAACTTTCAGGTTTTATGTCTATAATTTTTTTAACTTTTAGTTTCCAGTGAGATAAAATCGATAATCTTCCATAATTAGATGTATTTGGTTCAGCAATAATTCTTTCAGCGACTTCTTTTTGAAACATTAATACTAGACTAGTAAACCAAAATTTTTTATCTAGATTTGATATCCATTTTGCAAGAATTTCAGTAGAAATATTATATGGAAGGTTGCCAAATACAGTTAATTTTGCTGATGAAATTTTATTTTCAGAAATTTTTAAAACATCATCATTAATAACATTTATTTCATCACCAAATTTTTCTTTTAATAATAAAGATAAATTATCATCTTTCTCTATGACATAAATATTCTTAGGTTTTTTCCTTAAAATATGTGCAGTTAAATTTCCAGTACCAGGTCCAATTTCTAAGATTTCTTTATTATTAATTTCTACCGTTTCAGCTATTTGTTCAAGAATTTCTCGATCTATTAAGAAATTTTGGCCTAGACTTTTTTTTGTTTTAATTTCCACCTGATTAATCGAAAAATTTTAGAGCTTCTATTAAGCTTTTAGGATTAGACTTATTTTTTCCAGCCATTTTTTCATTCGGCCCATGATCTGGAGATATTCGAATAAAAGGAAGTCCCAATGTTATATTAATAGCATCAAAGCCAAAAAGTGTTTTTATAGGTGCTAATACTTGATCATGGTACATGCCAATAATTACATCATATTTTTTTGAATGTTCATTCATGAATATTGTGTCAGCCGCAAAGGGTCCACTAACCTTATATTTTTTTTTGATTAAATATTTAATCGCTGGTTTAATAAAACTATCTTCTTCACTAGATCTATAGTTACTTTCACAGTGTGGATTTAGTCCTGTTACTGCAATTTGTGGTTTTTTATTTAGTTCTTTTTTATAAAATTCTTTTATTAATTTTACCTGATTTATAATTTTCCTTTTAGATAAATTTTTGTAAACTTTTTTTAATGCAAGATGTGTAGTTATAGGACTAACTGATAATCTTTTATTATATATTAACATAGCAACATTACCTTTTTTATTTGTTTTGCTTGCAAGATACTCTGTGATACCTAAAAATTTTTCCTTTAAAAAATGTTTCTTTGAAATTGGACCGTTAATTAGTCCAGAACACTCATTTTTCTTTAAAATTTTGAGCGCAGTCTTAAAACATTCATCTATATAAATATTGGACTTACCTGAGATTTTATCAAATGTTTTTTTGAATTTAAAATCTACATTAATTATATTAATTTTTTTTTGAGTCAGTTTAGTAAAGTTAATATTATCTTTATCAATTATATTAATCTTAAAATTAAAATTAAGTTTTTTCATTTGTTTTAATAATAAATTTTTTGAAACAATTAGTAAAATCGGTTTTTTATATTTATTTTTTTTTAAAGCTTTAAATAAAATTTCCAAAAAAACACTATAGGGTTCACCTGCCACTATAATAATTGGATTATTTTGCATCAATGATAGAGTTAATTTTTATCTTATTAAAATATATTTTTGAAAATTGTTCTAATTGTTTATTTCGTTCATAATTTAATGCTTGATTAATTAGATCTTCATAATTTATGACTTTATTAATAATTTTTGTTTCTTCCAATTTTAATATTAATTGACCTCCTACAATGTTTATTGGATGGGTGTATTCTCCTACTTTAATAACTTTAATTTTATTTCTAATATTATCCGATAATTGATCTTCATCAATCCATCCTGTTTCTCCACCAAATTTTGCAGTATCTGAAATGCTGAACTTATTTGCTGCATTTTTAAATCCTAATTTTATTATTTCTTTTTTAATTATTTCATATTTTTTATTAACTGATTGACCACTATCAATCTCAAATACTATTTCAGATAGACGATATTGTTTTTGAATTTTTTTATTTTTTTTATTTTTTCGAATTTTTTTTTCAATTTTATCTTTATTTATAATAATTTGATCACCATACACTTTAAATATTAACCCATTCCACGATGTTTCTATGTTTATTTTTTTTCTAACATCTGTATTAGTTAAATCAAAATTTTTAAGGTATTCATTAAACTGTTGTTCTGTTTCTAAATTTAGTCGTGATATAAATTTTTTAATTATTTGATTTACATATTCTGTATTAGCATCTAGACCGTATCTATTAACTTCATGCTCTTTAATTTTTTCTCTAATTAAAGATTCTTTAGCTATTTTTTCAATTTCAGATTGCTTTAATTTTTTAAGTTCATTGTTAAGTGCTATCAAATAATTTTTTTCTTTTTTAAGATCAATATTTGTGATGATTTGATCATTAATTTTTAAAACTATAAAAGAACCATCATTTGCGTACACTTTAGGCAAAAATAGATTTATTAGCAAAATGACAAATATAACAATTCTCATTATTGATATATGCCTGGGCTCTTAGTTTTGCCAAATGGAATTATTGTTAATGAGAAATATATCTGCTCCTCAGGTCTTGCAAGGTCATTGTCTGTATAGAACTGTTGATTATATTCAATAGCAGCTGTTAAACAGTCATTGTTATACTCATAAATCAAATTGTAAAATTCTGTTAAACCAGTTCGCTTATTTTTTCTAACAGCGTAAGCCAATTTACTACTTTCTCCAAAGTCATAAGAAATTTTATTTTCTAAGTAACTTAGGTTTCCAAAATTATTATTTTCATTTAAAAACTCAAAACTGGTCACAAAGTTATTAATTTTTGATGTAAATTTAATATTTTCAAAATTAGCTTTATTTAGATCATCTTCATATGAAAAATCATAATCTAATTTAAAAATATCATGGGGTTTAAATGCAAAATTACCAATTATATCAGAATTTTTTTTTCCAATAGTAGTTTTCGTAGGTAGATCATTGTTGCTAGATTCCCTCACAGAATGTGCAATATTGAAATTTAATAATTCGTTATTTCTTTTATCTTTTTTTGTATATTCTGAGCCAATAGTTATTGATGCTCCACTTTCAACTGTATCATTTCTATCAATTCTGTTAAATGCAAAAATATTATTAAAATCTATTCTTTTGTCATCTTCTGAAATATTTTTTGTTTGATTTGGACTAAATCTTACAGCCAAAACTGGTGTGAAATAACTTTCTGATACTTCACCAATGTTTTTAAGAGGATAATCCAACTTGTATTGAAAATCAGCTAGCAGATCTAAGCTTTTACCATTTTTAAATTTAGATGAGTGTGAGGCGTCAGTATTAACATTTTTAAGTATAAAATTATATTTAGTTCTTAATCCATTGTTTGAGACATTTTCAAGAGGGTCATAAATAAGATTATTTATAAAAACTTTATCGAAGGTATTTGTATTGTAGTGGTTTTGATAAAAGCTAGCATCATAAGTTAATGCACCATCAGAAAAAGTATTTCCTGCTATTTCTTTCTGTAAAGTTAAACTTGGATATATAAATTCATATCTATCACTTTTACTTTTAGTTTTATCTTCAAAGGATTCAATGTTGGCAGAAAATGATAAGTCATCCTTATTTCCACTAAAATCAATAAATGAATTTAGGTTTGTGTTATTTGCGTCTGTAATTAAAGGCGACTTAATTTTATGACGTTTTAAATATGTATTATCAGATGATCTTGCAATATTAATTTCAAATAAGCTATCGTAAAAACCAAACATTGAATTAGTAAATTTAGAGTTTGAAAAAAAATGTTTATTGTTTTCAGTTTTATTATTTATCTGTTCTGAACCTAAACTAAAATCAAAGTTATGATTAGAATCTTTGTTTATATTTCTATATTCAGTTTGCAGAAGGTAACCTTTGTCAGAAAACATTCTTGGACTAAAAGTTAAATCTTTATTATCTGAAATAACGTGATAATAGGGAAGTTCAATAATATTTCCAAAATTATTAGAGTTCGATATTTTTGGTACAAGGAATCCAGATCTCCTTTTAACAGTAGGGTCTGGGTGAAAAAACCTTGGAAAATAAGCAACAGGCACATCATAAACCTTAAGCCATGCATTCTTATAGCTAATTGTTTTTGTACTTTTGTTATGATGTATTTCTTGAGCAGCTATAGTCCAGGGAGGACATTTGTCCTTATCTCTTTTTTTGCATGTTGTAAAAACTCCTTTTGTAAGGGTTGTTTCATCATTTATTATCGTTACTGAATTTCCTGAAAATCTAGGGTCATTTTTAGTATTATCTAAAAAAGATTTATCAAATTCAGCTGTGATATCTTTACCTATAACTTTCTTATTTTTTGTATTTATTATTGAGTCCTTAATGTTAACAATATTTGATTCATTATCTTTAAAGAATAAATTTTTAGCTCTTATTATTTTTTCATTAATTAAAAATTCAAAACTATTAGTTTGGTAGGTATTCTTTAGTATATCTGATATTTTAGTTTCAGATTTAGATGAAATTTTATTAATTTTTCTATCGTAAACTATATTTAGTGTTTCTAAAAAAAAATCATTCTTATAGTTAATAGTCGTATAACCATTAGAAATAAATTTTTCTAAATTTCTTAAATATTTAACTTTTTCTGTATTAATTATAATATTATTATTAGAGTCTTCAATTATTATATTTCCTTCAATGTCAACTGCAGATATTTTTTTATTATAAATAAATTTGTCAGAAATAATTACAAAGTCTTTACCAATTATTTTAGTTCCGTTACTTGCTTTAATTATATTTCCTTTGTCCAGGACTTCAATTTGAGTTGCTTCAAATTTAAACTCTTCAGAATATACATTTATATTGTAAAAATTTAAAATCAAAAAAAATAATGTTATAAAAAATATTTTTCTATTTTTCATCGAGATGCACCAATCCTATTGAACAAATTAAAAATAAAATTAAAAGAGGTGACCATATAGAAAAATCTAGTGGAATTTTTTCTTTTTCTCCCAATAAGGATAAAAAATAATTAATGTAATAAACAAACACTGAAATCAAGATGCCAAGAACTATATTGGGTAATGTTGGGTAATTTTTTTTAACATTAAGCATTATTATACAAGACAAAACTGTCATTAGAGTTAAGTAAATAGGGAATGAGTAAATTCTTTTATTGTGAATGTCAATTTTAGAAGTCGAATAACCTAAGTTTTTATAATCTTTTTTTGTTTTATATAGTTCCCATATGGTAAGTGAAGATAGGTTTGAAAAAAGACCATTTATCTTTTCTGTATTAAAATTGGAAACAAAGTTAAATTTTTTATAATTTTTAGTATCTTCGTCGGTTTTTGATACTTTTGCATCAAACATAATCCACTCTTTCTCTTTAATATTAACGTTTTCTGATTCAATGGTTTGCAATAAATTAAAATTTCTATCAAATTGTGTAATTGATACATTTGTCAGGTAATCACCATTCATAGTGTCAGAATTTATAAAACTGACTACATTATTGATTTCATCTTTTATCCACAGTCCATTACTAGTAACAACAGCTAAGTATTTATTATCACTCGAATAGCCATTTTTTAATTCAAGATAAGTAAATTTTAATTTTGCAGAAAAATTATAAAAAACTAAAACAATTATAAGACCAAATAAAAAAGATGCAGAAGCTATTATTTGTAATATTTTAAAGTTATTTATCCCAAACTTATTAAAAGTTGTAACTTCATCTCCATCAAAGAGCTTTATAAAAAAAAGTTGCGTTGATATTAAAAAAATAAAAGGAAAGATTTCAAAAAATAATGATGGAACATTTAAAAGTGTTAAAAAAAATATATGAGAAATAGCAATATCAGAATTTCTAAAAAAATTTATCTCTTCAAGAAATCCAAGAATAAAAACAAGGGAAAAAAAAATGCCACAAACTTCCAATATACTTATTGAAAAAATATTAAACAAATGTTTTTTATAAATTTTAATCATTAATTAATTTAGTTTTTTATATAAATAAAAGTAGCTTATAATAGATAAAATTATTGGCAATATTATCAAGTATAAACTTTGTGGATCATTGCTTTTTTCCATAAATTTTCCTGTAATTTCTGAAGCGATAAGCATTAAGAATCCAAAAGAAAAAATTATTATTTTAAAATTTAAGTAACCAAATTCATCTTTAGATTTTATTAAAAGAAAAGAACCGATTAAACTTAAGACAATTATATTGAACGGAATGATAAGTCTTTTGTAAAGTTGTTGTTTAATCACGCTAGTTATATTTTTATTACAACTAAATGTATTAATAGATTTAGATTCACTATTAATATTTTTTAAAAAGAAAATACACTTAAATAAATTTAAAGAACTAACTTCTTGTATCTTTGGATACGTAGTGCTTTTGGTTTTAAATTTTGATAAATTAAATTGAGTATTCTCAAAACTAAATATAGTATTTTTTCCATTATCATTATTTATAAATTTCCCATCTTCAAGATTTAAATAGTTGATACCATCCACTTTACTGATCGAACCCTTTTTAGCATAAATAATCTGAAATTTATTTTTTTTTGTTTTTTCTTTTAGAAAAATATTTTTTAATTTGTTTTGGCTATCTTTTTTTTCTACAAAAATAGTTAAATTTGAAACAGTATCAATAAAAGATTTTTCTTTTATTAAAGATGGAAAATAATCAATGCTA
>Ga0115000_10005162_pt1 | contig 10527 bp, 6 predicted proteins | sample ArcticOcean_MG_C_6_FD_89690 | JGI IMG/M metagenome (GOLD analysis project Ga0115000, IMG submission 89690) | Marine microbial communities from western Arctic Ocean - ArcticOcean_MG_CB8_128 | ecosystem: Environmental > Aquatic > Marine > Oceanic | place: Arctic Ocean: Canada Basin | collected... | reverse complement strand
TGTTCGATTCACGAATCGCAAATATTCGTGGTGGCGAAACGGCATCAGAAAGTACGACCCAACACCCGTCTGGCGATATCGCTGAACAGAGAATCGAGTGTCGACCGGAGACGAAAAGACGTAGGACGCATTCCGGCGCCGATCGTAAAAGTTGACGATTCTTCTTATTCTGAGTATTTTCTGTGCGTTGCTTCTTCCTCGCGTTGGAAGTGTTCAGGTTTTCCTGTTGGTTCTGGCTATTATTATTATTATTTGTTGTTGTCGTTGTCGTTCCTAAAGCCTCGCCGAGTTTCCAGACGTCCACGTATCTTCCGTGTTCGCACATGGCTAAAGGCCGATCCGGGAACTTGAACCCCGCGGACCGCTCGCTCAACGCGTTATTGCCATTTGAAGGCGTCCCAACCGGCGTGGTCGTCGAACTGCTCTCGTTGAAAGTGTGCATGGCGGTAGATGTCACCGCGATCGGCGTTTTTCTCGGCACCGAGACGACCCGAACCGGGTGTTTCTTACCGAACGCATCAGCGCGGTGCGCTAACAATTGCGCGTCTACTCCAGCGGAAAGCAATACACCGCCGGGAACTTTCGAGTTTCTAACCATTTCTAAACATTTTACGTCGTGCGTGTGCGGTCGTTTCATGGATGTTTGCACCCACTCGTTGAATCCTTTTTCGTTTCGATTGAGGTCGTCTAAATTCTCAAACGCGACTATTTTATGGTCCACGCCAGAGGCGAAGACTATTTTCCCGTCCAGGGCTACCGCCAAAGCGACCACGTCGGCATCGTGCGACGAGAATCGTTTCAAGACGGTATAAAATCGCGAATCGTGAAACGTGACGTTCCCATCTGAATCCGCGGTGACTAAAGTGTCATCCGGAAGATAGAGCATTTTCCAAACGCACGTTGGATCGTGGTTTTTCGCGGAAATGTCCGATCCCCCTCGATTCCGTTTCTTTTTCAAACTATTCGGATTTCTGTGTCTCTCTTTATTCGCGTGTTTCGGAGGTTGATTCCCAATCAAAACGCATTCGATTTCTCTTTTCGATTCGACGTCAAACACGTGAATCCTCCCTTCGCTCGTCCCAGCCGCGATCCTCGTCCCGTCCTTGTTCCAACACACCGACAACACTTTCCCGCTCACCTTCGGCAACGCTTCTTTATGCCTCAAGCCACCTCCAACGGCACTCTTCGCCATGGAAATCACCAACCTCACGCACCCGTCGTCGCACGCGATGGCCAATCGCTGCGGTTGTCCAGGTTTCACCGCCTCCATCGGTTCGCTCGCGCAATCCCAAATCGACCCGCCGTGCGATTCGCACGTGGAGTGCGGCTTCAACTGGTTCAAATCCCACTCGGTGACCGTACCGTCTAACGCCACCGAAACCAAGCGAGCCGCGGAAGAGCCGTCACCACTAGATTTTAACAGCAGCGATTCCTCTCCTTCTTCTTCTTCAAACTCTTCCATCTCTTCCTCGGAAACTCCGTCCACTCGAAACGGTTGCACCCACTCCAACCGAGAGATGGAATCCCCATCTTTCCCGGGAACTCTTCCAATCAACCGCCAAGAGTGCGCGTCGTAAATCTCCACGTCCCCGTTTTCTCGAGCCAGTGCCACGCACTTGCCTCCGAAATAAGACGACGTCGCTTTTACTGCGACCACTGGTGTCGGTTGCCACTCGACGAAGGACGCGCGGTGCAGTTCCATCATCTTCTATATCTCTTTCGATGATTGTTTTTTTTTATGGCGGCTCTTCTGTCTTTTTTCTCTGTTTTCCTCTTTTTTTTTGTAAACCGATCGTTTTGATCATTTTTAAAGAAACGTCTTTTTTTTCATCAGATACAAAAAAAAACCACAACAAACGCGCGAATTGCTTCACATCATCATCAAATGGGACAATTGCTGTCGAAACTCCTAGGAGGAGGAGGAGGAGGAGGAAGGCCAACGACGACGACTACTACTCCTCTCTTTGGCGATGATGGAAACGAGTTTGATGCAGAAGAAGAAGAATTGTGCGCGCCACTTTGGTTGCTGGTCAGAAGGTACCCGGACGTCTGGGGAGAAGTTTTAAAGCATCTGAACACCACGGATATAAAGTTTTTGTACGACGTCAACCGGGAGAGTCGATTCGTGATAAGAAGGCAAGGGTACATCGTGCGCGACACGAAGTTTCGCATCTCTGAGTTTTCGAGCGTTTCAACCTTGGAGTTTGCCTGGGAAAACATTCCAAGGAAATCGGATTTAGTCCACCGAGTGGCTGGATCCGGTCAAGTGACACTTTTAAGGTGGCTGATCGAGGAGAAGAAGGCGACGTTTGACGAACGCGCGACGTTTCACGCGGCGACGTACAAGCGATACGACGCGTTGAAGTTTTTGGTGGAGAACGGAGCGCCGATGACGAAAGACGTCAGTCACGTGTGTTCGTCGAACGGAGCCGAAGATTGTTTACGCTTTGCGCTCGATAACGGCGTGGAATCGGATTTCATCTGTAGTTCAAACGCGGCGGAGAACGGACATTTACAGACTTTGAAATTTCTTCACGAGGAGAAAGGCGTGCCGATTAACGCGGATACGGCGTACAGCGCCGCTAAAGGAGGACACCTCGATTGCCTGAAGTATTTGATCGAGGACAAAAACTGTCCCGTGAACGAATGGGCGTGCACGTGGGCCGCGAAACAGGGTCATTTGGAGTGTTTGCGTTATTTGCACGAACACGGTGCGCCATGGGACGAATTCACGTGTCACTCTGCCTCTGGAAATGGTCACGTGGAGTGTCTGTAATACGCGTTTGAGAACGGATGCGTGATGAACGAATTCACGATCAATTACGCTTGCGAGAGAAATCACATAGAGACGCTTCGTTTCGCCAGCGATAACGGCTGTCCGTGGGATTCGTACGCGGCTGCCGACGCTGCGGCGCACGGGAATATCGAGTGCATAAAGTACTGTCTCGAAAACGGTTGCCCCACGGACGTAAATACAACGCGCAGGGCGGCCGGCTCAGGGCATCTCGATTGCTTGAAACTCCTCCGCGAGTTTGGCGCGCCGATGGACGAACGCGCCGTCACCCGAGCGGCTAAAGGAGGATACCTCGATTGCGTAAAAATTCTTCACGAAAGTGGTTGTCCGGACAACATGGACGCGTGTAATCGCGCCGCGGAGTACGGGCATTTGGACGTCTTGAAATACCTCCACGAAGTCGCCCGCGCGTCGTGGAACGAGTGGGCGTGCCGCGGCGCGTCTCGGAACGGACATTTGGAGGTTTTGAAATATCTCCATTCTCAAGGCGCCCCTTGGGCGAGCTACGTTCCCTATCCCATCGAGTCCGATTGAAGAGAAAAACGAGCACTAATGCTTTCATCGGATCGAAAGAAAACGAACGCTTTAAGAGGTGCGTGGAGTATTTTTTAGCACATAATCAGTCCTCAAAGAGGAGATTTTTTTTGAATTTTCCACACAAAAAATCAAAATCATCGAATGCTCTCTTTGCCTTCTTTCCCGGCGGCTTTAGTAAGAGGCGGCGGAGGGTCGCGCGAGATCGTCCTCCGATCATCTGAAAAGGATGTCGTCTTTTTATCCTCCTCCTCGAGAGTACCATTGTCGTCGCGTTGTCGTCTGTCTCTCGTTTGTCTTCGCCGCCGCGGAGAAGGCGGAGGAGAAAGAGGATCTGCGCCGTCGTTAAGAAGAAGAGGAAGAAGAATCATGTTCGCGGTGAAAGCGGGAACGACCCCGAAATCAACCACGGATGCGAACGACCGGTACGCGAGAACGGCGAACCCGTTTTACGAGGCGAACTGCGAGCGGTACATGGAAAAGATACTGGTGAAAGTAGACGAGAATGTGATGATGAAGATGAAGAAGAAGAGCGAAAAGAAGAACAGTGAGGATGGTGTTTTTAGCAGAAACGATGGTTCTGCGACGACGGTTGCCGCCAATGGCGCTCTTCCCGGTGGTAGTGATGGTGGTGGTGGTGTCACTGCTCCTCTGAAAGAAGAACGATGGGAGAAGATCCACCTGTCCACGGAGGACGAGAGGACGAAAGGATCGATGGACGTATCCGTCGTCAGGTTGAGCGACGCCGCGTTTCGGGTGAAAGTGAAGTTGGATTGTCCGTCAATTTTGAACGAACAAGACGCGCTCATGCATTGGGGGATGATTGGCCCGGAGGACGAGGATTGGAAGTCGCCGAAACATTTCGTGCGAAGCGTGCCGCCAAACGGGAGAGAGCCGGACGCGCAGTCGGAGGAGTCGAAGTTCTTGAACGGGAGAGATTTTTTTGAGCACGTGTTTGAGTTTACGAACGGGTATCGCGGGGAGAGAGTGGCGATGTTGATTAGGAGTGAGGATTGCGAGACGTGGTTGAGGGACGAGGGAAGACGGTCGCACGCGATTTTGGATTTTGGGAGGATGGCAGTGGACGCGAGAGGAGGAGGATCTCAACAACTAGTTGCCGCTGCTCCAGCGCCGGCTCCCGTGGCCCCGCCGCCACCACCGCAGCGACAAGAAGAGGATCACCATCATCGTCATCGTGAAGAAGACAATAATAATCATGAGCAGCAGCAGCAACAGCACAATCATAATCATAATCAACAACAGTCCACCAATAGCAACAATGGTGAACGGGTTTTCGCGGCGGTATCCAACTGGGTCGGCGACGACGTCGAACTTTCAAACAACCGCAAAGACCGATCTAGCAGAGACCGAAACAGATGGGACACGTCGAATTTACCGTCTTTTGCGGCGGCGCTCGTGTCTAGCGATCAATCTGCATCTTCGTGGAGGCAAAAATTGCAAAGCGTCGAGAAACTCTTATGCGAAAACGACGGGAACGACATGGAAGACGCGTTAGCGTATAGTACGATTTACTTGTTTTGGATTTCAGTCGGGGCTATTTCGTGCGTGGAAGATCGCACGCATTACAGGCCAAACCATCACGCCGGCTCGGCTGAACGCATGTTTGGCAAAATCGAATCCATCGAAGGTACCGATAATATGTCCACACTTGCCGCAATTCGACGATTACACCCGCGTTTACCCGCGTTTACAGCAGAGTTCACGCAATCCGTACCGTTAACGCGCATTCGAGATATCGCGCACGGAAAAGGAGACGAACACGGGAAGTGTCGAGAAGTCAGACAAGAAATTAAACACACGATTCAAAACAAATTGCACAGATGCGCCGGCCCAGAAGATTTAGTCGCCTCGGAGAAGATGCTGCAAAAACTCACCGCACCTGGGACAGATTATCCGAAAGCGTTCGTGGATGAGTTTGAAATCTTCTACAGAGAATTGAAAGAGTTCTTTAACGCTTCTGGTGTCGCTGAACGATTAGAAAAACTAGCCAACCAGGACGGCGGTTCGAAGAGCGCAGACGCGGCGAACGCATTTTTAAGAGCAAAAGCGAATGCAGATGATCAAAACGCGTCATTAAAATCACTTCTGGAAACGCTGCGGTTATTACACGAGTCACGAACGGAAATTGTTCGATCGCTCGAAAGCGGGAACATCCAAGACATGTCCGCTCGCCAACAGTGGCGATTAGCGGAAATTTCCTTGGAAGACTACGCGTTTGTCTTACTCTCTCGGTGCTCCAACCTTCTCGGCGCGGAAAGTGAGCCACCGAAGCAAAACTACACGAGCGAGGAGGTTAGTGAATGTCTCAATGCGCTCGCAGTATCTTTCGATACTTTGTATTTAAGCTCAAAAAGTGAAGAAATGCAGCGCGTCGCCGAAGACGCGCGAAAATTAGCCGGCGGATCGGCTTCTTTTCTCGGATCTAACGACGGCGGTTTACGAGTAAATGCCATCGCGGAACGCGCGAAACGTGCCGCAGAAAACTTTTGCGATGTGCTCGAGAACTTGTTTACGAACAGAGCGCATCAGCTCGGCCCGGCTTTAGGTATCGACAACTACGCGGTTGATATCTTCACCGAAGGACAAATCAGAGCGTCGGTGGTGTTTCAATCCGCCAAGTTAGCCGGGGCATTAAGTAGAGCATCGAGAAATATCACCGGTGCACAAGGCTGGGATTGCGTCGTCCAATCGTCCGAAGGTGATATCGTGTATCCGCTGCGACGAGTTGAACGGTTAGATCCGAACTACTGTCGCGAAAACATCACGGAGCCGTGTATTTTACTTTGCGATTCTGCCGACGGCGACGAAGAGGTCTCGACCATGGGGCCAAACGTCATGGGCATTATTTTATCGCACGCCTTACCTCACTTATCACACTTGGCGCTACGTGCCAGACAATCCGCGGTCCCTTTAGTGGCTGTGGAAGATGGCGCGTTGACGGAAACGATACGTTCTTTTGAAGGGAAGAACGTGTTGCTTCGATCGAAACCGGGAGACGTGAAGATTGAGTTGACCGATGCGCCTGTTTCTGGCGGCGCTTCATCATCTGCTCCTGCCGCATTGCCTGCTTCTGCGACAGCATCTACCGCCGCTACAATCTCTATAGCTGCGGATACGTCGTATGCGAACGATCCGTTATCCTTCGCGAAACTCTCGGAGAGCACGCTCGACTTTGCCGTCTCCGTCGCCGGTTCAAAATCCGCGTTTTGTGCGAAACTCGAAAAACTCTCCAGCGATTCGCATTCTTCGCCGTTTGCGTTTAGTGCGCCTACTGGTGTGGCTATTCCATTTGGCGCCATGGAAGTCGCGGCTGAGGCAGCCGGTAAAACGCAATACTTACAAGAGCGATTACAAATTCTCGATTCAAACGTTCCAGAAGTTGATTTGGAAGCGGCACGTCGGGAACTCTTCGCATTGGTCGAAAACGAACTTCGTCCGTCGCAAGAAGTGTACCAAAAAGTCTTAGCCGGTATGGGCGCGAGTGCAAACTCGAAAGCGTTCGTCCGCTCCTCTGCAAACGTGGAAGATTTAGCTGGCATGTCCGCGGCAGGTTTATACGACTCCATCCCGAACGTTGATTTACAATCGTACGACCAGTTCGCGTTGGCGGTATCGAAAGTCTGGGCGAGTTTGTACACCGCCCGAGCCGTCGCCTCGCGAAAAGCGGCGAGAGTTTCGCAGAAAGACGCCAAAATGTGTGCGTTAGTTCAAGTCGCTTTGAAACCGGAATGTTCTTTTGTTTTACACACGAAACACCCATTAACGGAGAGCGATCAAGACATGTACGCGGAGATGGCTTTAGGATTAGGCGAAACGTTAGCGTCTGGGAACGTGAGAGGCACGCCCTGGAGGTTCGACATCGCGAAAGCGACGAAACAAGTCACCGTAAAAACATTCTCATCTTTCGGTGAAATGTACATCGCCGACGACTCCAACTCGGATCCGAGCGCGTTGCAAATGAAACGCGTCTTTTGCGATGACGGCAACCACTGGCTCACCACCGACGAAGAACGTCGAAACGACGTCGTCGGCGCAAAACTCGGTGGTCTCGGTATCTACTTAGAATCAACTTTAGGCAACGTTCCGCAAGACGTCGAAGGATGCTTGCTCTCGGACGGCACGCTGTGTGTCGTCCAAGCGCGCCCGCAACCGTAAAAAAGAAAAATTCGTCATCAAATGCGCTTCATGCTACTTATAATACAAACGTATAATACACACATATTGCCGCTAAAGCTAACTCAACACTCCGTCCAACATCTCCAAATCATCCATCGCGCCTCTCTCCAGCCCTTCCCGCAAGTACAACTTCTCCACTTCCGTTAACCTCTCGCCTAAATTTTTCAGCGCGACGAGAATCTCAATCTTTTCCCCTTCCAATTTTTCCCGCGCTCCTGCTCCTCCTCCTTCTCCACCACCTTGTTTACCCTTGTTTCCTCTGTTTTTGTCGTTGTTCTCGTTCAGCAGTCTCGATTCTCGTTCGACGGTGTCCAACCGGTCTCTCAACCCATTTCTGTCCTTCTCAAAAAACAAGAGGTAAATCTCGTCCGTCTTAAACGCTCGTCGAATTCGGTCTCGAGTAAACTGAAGTTTAACTTCATCGGACGACCACTCCGAAACGTTTAAAACGCGACGACTTCGATTCTTCCTCTTCTTCTTCTCCCCATCATCATCATCACTCGATGATGTACATGTAATTTTAGCGCGTATTTTCTTGAATTTCTCCATCGAACGCGTCGTCTCTTCGCGCATGGATTTCAGAACCATCTCGTCGTCGATGTGTGCCACAAACGAAGGGTTGGATAAGTCCTCGAGTTGATTTTGTAACCGAATCACGTGCATGTCGCAGTTTTGTAAGAGCACGAGATCGTGAGGATCGTCTCTTTTTATGCGCGTGCGCGGGGTATCGTCGTTCTCGACGTCGACATCCATACCTATTTAATACGTATTTGTCCGGCATTCCCCCCAAAATGTCTGCGCTTTTAAACATGCTTTTGTCGAGTTGCGGCATTCTTTACGCGCCATCATCATCGACATCTCTCGAAAGAAGAAGACAAAGAAGAAGAAGAAGTTTTGGTAGATGTAGCAGTAGCGGCAAAAGTAGCAGCAGAAGAAGAAAACGAGTAGTAAACCAAGCGGTTCCAGATGGGGTTCGTTACGGTACGTTTCAGAGCGACTTTTGTTTTTCCCCTAACGGAGTGTGTGCACACACACGCGCGCACACTCGCGCGTATTATTGCGCGGTTTTTGGAGATGACGAAAAGAACTTTACGTATTCTGACAGAAGTCGAGAGCAGCGAGCATTTATGTGCGCGCTGCGATGTTCGCTTCGACTATTCCACAAGAGATTTCCGATCCAAGTTTAATGTTTGTTTGTTTCTCTCTCTCTCTCTCTCTCTTCCCCTAGTGTTCATACTGACATGTTGTATCACCACATGTTGTGTTCTCGTTCTCTCTCTCTTTCCCTCAAAAACTCTCTCTTGTTGTTAAACTCGCGGCGAACAAACAACAGAATACACGAGCGAAGACGAACGTTTCATGCTCCGCGCGATCGAACTCGCGAACACGGTGACGTACGAAGAGCACACGAACCCGAACCCAATCGTCGGGTGCGTCCTGGTCGACCCTTCGACGAACGAAATCGTCGGCGAAGGGTACCACCCGAAAGCGGGCGAGCCGCACGCGGAGGTGCACGCTTTAAGAGCCGCCGGGAAGAAAGCGAAAGGCGCGACCGCGTACGTGACTTTAGAGCCGTGCAATCACTTTGGGAGAACCGCGGCGTGTTCGAGAGCGTTGGTGGACGCGGGCGTGAAGAGGGTATTGATTGGCGCGTACGATACGGATCCAAGAGTCGCTGGAGGCGGGATGAAAACGTTGTTAGATCGAGGCATAGAAGTCGTCTGCGGGTGCAAAGAAAGAGAAGCGACGGAGATGAACCGGGCGTTTTTCGATAGGATTGAAAAGGAGAGACTCGAGAAAGAAGAGCAAACGCGACGACAGAATAAGACATAGAAGTAGGAGAAGAAGAAGAGCTAAAAATGACATCTGTCTCTGCGCGTACGCATTCTACTATTACCACGCTTTATGCCCGGTTTTGATTTGATTTTTTTACTACAGCATTCTACTCCTCGTCTCCTCCGTGCGCTATTTGCGTGTTTGTTGTTGTGTTTTGGAACTTCTCTCTCTCTCTCTCTCTCTCTCAATTCCGCCTGCCGCAATGCAACAAACTCCCAGCGCCTAAAAATAACGAAAACAAACCCGCGCTCCCTAACGTCGTCCGACCGATGTGCCGAACTTTCAGCATTCCCGGTATCTGCAACAAAAGAGGTCGGCCAATATTAATATAACAGTACAAAGCTTCATCAACGCAAAAGTAGTTTGGGGAAAAGCAAAGAGAGAGTAAGAGTAAAACACATACCTTGTACGCGAACGCCTCGTAGGTCCCGTAACTCGCACCGACGGCTCCACCGACGGCCCCGCCTAACGCCGCCCCCGTGAGCACTCTCTGCATGCACCTGTTGTCGCCCATTTATATGTATATATTCGCGTGTCCAGATGCGTCACAATTTATGACGACGACGACGGGAAAAATGCTCTTGCGACGAAGTTTTTCCCCGCTCGCATCCTCTTCCTTTTCCTCCTCGATGAGGAACAAGAACACCGCGAACGATCTCTTCTTTAACTTAGCACCATCGACCGTTTTCCTTTTTTCTTCGAGAACAAGTCTGTGCGATGACGATGATGGCATCATCGCTCCTTTTACGCGACGACAGTTTATGTCCTCGTCATCATCCAAACATTTCCAATTAGGGGAGTTGTTCGCTGCTTCCGGCAGAAGACGAAGAAGTACACGCGAAACTCTTTTTGTCGATTGGAATAACAGCTCCACCGTTAAAACTTCGTCTCCAAATCGATTCTTCCACGCGCCGTCGTCGTCTGTTCTCTTCTCGGACAAAAACAAAGCGACTGAATCGGAATCAAAATTCACCGAAAAAGCGAAAGAGTACTTGGAAACGCTCGGGGAAAAGCTCGAGCAGTGGGCGGATGACGAGATCGAAGAAGACGTGGAGTGCGATTATTCAGACGGCGTTTTGACCATTTCTTTAGGCCGAGAGAGAGGGACGTACGTGTTGAATAAACAAGCACCGAATAAACAGATATGGTGGTCCAGTCCAATATCC
>Ga0115000_10005157_pt1 | contig 10532 bp, 10 predicted proteins | sample ArcticOcean_MG_C_6_FD_89690 | JGI IMG/M metagenome (GOLD analysis project Ga0115000, IMG submission 89690) | Marine microbial communities from western Arctic Ocean - ArcticOcean_MG_CB8_128 | ecosystem: Environmental > Aquatic > Marine > Oceanic | place: Arctic Ocean: Canada Basin | collected... | reverse complement strand
TCCAGACATAAAAAAACCCCAAAAGTATTGCTACCGTTGGGGTTTTTGAATATTTCAAAAATGAAATGAGTCTTACATTCCCATGCCACCCATGCCACCCATACCGCCCATACCGCCCATACCGCCACCCATTGGAGGCATAGCAGCTCCGCCACCAGCATCTTTATCATCTGGTTTATAAGCTATCATAGCTTCTGTTGTGATTAGCAATCCAGCTATCGAAGCAGCATCTTGTAATGCTGATCTCACAACTTTTACAGGATCAATAATTCCTTTAGAAAACATTTCTACATATTCTTCGCTTTGAGCATCATATCCTTGAGTAGATTTTTTTCCCTCAATGAGTTTTCCAACAATTACAGCGCCATCAACACCAGCATTTGCCGTAATTTGTCTTATTGGAGATTGAAGTGCTTTTTTAACAATTTCTACTCCAGCTTTTTGATCGTCACCTTTAACTTTTAGACCGTCAAGTTCTAAAGAAGCATAAAGTAAAGCACATCCACCACCTATAACAACACCTTCTTCAACTGCTGCTCTTGTTGCATTTAATGCATCTTCAACTCTATCTTTTCTTTCTTTTACTTCTACTTCTGTAGCTCCACCCACTTTAATAACCGCAACACCACCAGCAAGTTTAGCTAACCTTTCTTGAAGTTTTTCTTTATCATAATCAGATGTAGTCTCGTTAATTTCAGATCTAATTTGATTACACCTAGCCTCAATATCAGATTTTTTACCTTCCCCAGCTACTATTGTGCTATTTTCTTTATCAATTTTAGCTTTTTTACAAGAACCAAGATCACTAATTTTTACATTTTCTAATTTAATACCGAGATCTTCTGAGATGACTTGTCCACCAGTTAAAATAGCAATATCTTCTAACATTGATTTTCTTCTATCACCAAAACCAGGAGCTTTAACCGCTACAACTTTTAACCCTCCTCTTAATTTATTTACAACTAAAGTAGCAAGTGCTTCTCCCTCAACATCTTCAGAAATAATCATTAATGGTCTATTTGCTTGAACAACTGATTCCAACAAAGGAACCATTGGCTGTAAATTAGCAAGTTTTTTTTCCACTAAAAGAACAAGTGGATTTTCTAACTCTGTAGTCATTTTTTCAGTGTTAGTTACAAAATATGGAGATAAATACCCTCTATCAAATTGCATACCTTCAACTACATCAAGTTCAGTTTCGACACCTTTAGCCTCTTCAACTGTAATAACACCTTCGTTGCCAACTTTTTGCATTGCTTTAGAAATCATATCTCCAATTGACTTTTCACCATTTGCAGAAATAGTTCCTACTTGCGCAACTTCTTCAGAAGCTTTAACTTTTTTAGCCGATGCTTTTAATTTTTCAATAACATGTTCAACTGCTTTGTCTATACCTCTTTTAACATCCATTGGATTCATTCCTGCAGTTACATATTTTAAACCTTCAGAAACAATAGCTTGTGTTAATATAGTTGCAGTAGTTGTACCATCACCAGCATTATCATTAGTTTTGCTAGCAACTTCTATTACCATTTGAGCGCCCATATTTTCAAATTTGTCTTCAAGTTCTATTTCTTTTGCAACAGTAACACCATCTTTAGTAATTCTAGGTGCACCGTAAGATTTATCCATAACTACATTACGACCTTTGGGTCCCAATGTAACTTTCACAGCATTCGCAAGAATATTAACTCCGTTTAACATTTTAGTTCTCGCTTCAGTACTGAATTTAATTATTTTTGGCATTTTATATCTCCTTTTTATTCAATTATTTTTTGCTTTTTGATATCCCCATTATGTCTGACTCTTTCATAATACTATATTCTTTACCGTCTATTTTTATTTCTGTTCCAGACCATTTTCCAAAAAGCACAATATCACCAATCTTAACGTCCATTGGGGAAACTTTTCCTTCTTCTGATTTTGCTCCTGGTCCTACTGCAACAACTTCACCTTCCTGAGGTTTTTCTTTTGCTGTATCAGGAATTATAATTCCGCCAGCTGTTTTTTCTTCGCTATCTAGTACTTTAATTAGTACACGATCATGTAGAGGTCTAAATTTCATATTTTGCTCCTGTAATTTGTATGTAGGCTTGATATGGTGAGTTTTAAGAGAATTTCAAGTGTCTTTCTATTTTTTTTAACTCTAAATAAGCTTCATATTGCTATATTTTGTTAACTTTTCTATAAAGATGATAATAAGGGCCTTTTAAATTGAAAAAATTAGAACATTTGTCAGACATATACAGTTTGTACGATACTTTTATCATCGATCTTTGGGGGGTGATGCATAACGGTATTAAATTAAATCAAGAAGCTATCAAAACTATTGAAAATTTGAGCATAAACAATAAAAGAATAGTATTTTTGTCTAACGCCCCTCGACCTGCTCAAGATGTTGTTAAGTTTTTAAGAAAACTTAAAATGAAAGAAAAGTTTTTAAATAATATATTAACCTCAGGAGAAGCAGCTATTAAATCTTTAAAGAATAATAAATTTGGAAAAAAATTTTTTCATATTGGGCCAGAAAGAGACGCAACATTATTTAAAGGTTTAGAAGAAAATAAAACAAATATAAATGATGCGGAATTCATACTATGCACAGGGTTATTTGATGAAAATAAAAACTTAAATTATTATAAAGATATATTTAAAAATAATTTTTTAAAAAAATTTATTTGTACTAATCCAGATTTAACAGTTCATAGAGGTGATCAAGAAGAATATTGTGCTGGAAAGTTAGCAGAAATTTATAGTTCATTTGGTGGAGAAGTGGTCTATTTTGGAAAGCCTTATAAAGAAATTTATGATCTCATCATTAGAAAAGGAGAAAGAAATTTAATTATTGGAGATAATTTAAATACAGATATAAAAGGTGCTAATAACTTAAATATAGATTGTTTATTTATAACAAATGGAGTTCACAGATTAGAGTTCAAGGAAGTTAAAATATTAAATTTATTAAAAAAATATAAAGTAAAAATTAATTTTTTTCAGAAAGTTTTTAGCTGGTAAAATGAGAATATATAGAAATTTAAATAAAATTATAGAATTTAAAAAATCAATAATAGCAATTGGAAATTTTGATGGCATTCATCTAGGTCATCAAAAAGTTTTAAAGGAAGCACGTTTAAAAGCAAAGAAAAATAAATTACAATTTGGTGCGGTAACATTTGAGCCAGTACCTGTGATGTTTTTCAATAATAAAATTAAAAATCATCGAATTAATAGTTTAAACCAAAAAATACAAGGATTAAAAAAACTAAAGTTAAATTTTTTAATTATTATTAAATTTGATAAAAGTTTTTCTAATTTAAATTACAAAAAATTTATATATAAAATTATTTTTAAAAAACTCAAATCTAAATTTGTGTTTGTAAGCAAAAATTTTAGGTTTGGAAAAAATAGGGAAGGAAATATAAAAAAATTAAAAAATAATGAGTCGATATTTTCATATAAAACTTGTGTTTCTAATCCGTTAAATCAAAATAAAAAAATTCTTTCTTCTTCTATTATTAGAGCAGAAATTACAAAAGGCAATATAAGTAAAGTAAATAAATATTTAGGAAGGGAGTGGTGTATAGAAGGCAAAGTTATAAGAGGCAAACAAATAGGTAGAAAAATTGGTTTTCCAACATGTAATATTAAGCTCGATGGATATGTGGTGCCTAAATTAGGAGTTTATTCTGTTAAAGTATGCGTAAATAAATTAAACAAATATGGTATAGCTAATGTCGGCTATAGACCAACTTTAAAAGGAAAAACCTTATTATTAGAAGTAAATATATTTGGTTTAAAAGCCAATTTATACAATAAAAGTATAAAAGTTAGTTTTTTAAAATTTATTAGAAGAGAAAAAAAATTTAAAAATTTTAATCAACTTAAGATACAAATACAAAAAGATATTATTGAAGTCAAAAAATAAAATGTCAAAAGAAAACATACATCTCCCTAGAACTGCCTTTTCAATGAAAGCGAGTTTAGCGACCAAAGAACCTTTAATTTTAGAAAAATGGGAAAAAAATAAAATTTTTGAAAAAATAAGAAAAAAATCAATAGGAAGAAAGAAATTTATACTTCACGATGGCCCTCCTTATGCAAATGGACATATACACATGGGGACGGCATTAAATAAAATTTTAAAAGATATCATAATACGCTTTCATCAGATGAATGGGAAAGACTCAGTTTATGTTCCTGGCTGGGATTGTCACGGACTTCCAATTGAATGGAAAATTGAAGAAAGATATAAAAAGAAGAAAAAAAATAAAGATGAAGTTCCAATTAAAGACTTTAGAAATGAATGTCGTGAATTTGCCAAAGAATGGATTCAAGTTCATATCAAAGAATTTAAAAGACTTGGAGTTACAGGAGATTTTAAAAATTACTACTCAACTATGAGTTTTGAAGCCGAAGCTCAAATAATAAGAGAATTAGGTAAATTTCTTCTAGATAAAAGCTTATATCAAGGTTTTAAACCAGTACTATGGTCTACAGTTGAAAAAACTGCTTTAGCCGATGCAGAAGTTGAGTATATGGACCATACCTCAAGTACTATTTATGTATCTTTTAAAGTTAAACAATCAAAAAATGATTTTCTTAAAGATGCTAATATTGTTATTTGGACAACAACACCTTGGACAATTCCAGCAAATAGAGCTTTAGCGTTTAATTCAAACATAGAATATTCCCTTGTTGAAATTAATGAACTTGAAAATTTTAAGGGTAAAAAAATTGTCGTTGCAAAAAACCTTTTAGATTCAATAATTAAAGATTGTAGTTTAGAAAAATATAAAATTCTTAAAACATTCAAAGGCACTGAGTTGAGCGATACAATATGTATTCATCCATTTTTAAATCTTGGTTATGATTATGATATACCAATGTTAGACGCTAGATTTGTTACTCTTGAGCAAGGAACTGGAATAGTCCATTGTGCACCAAGCCATGGTCCAGACGACTTTAACTTATGTTTAAAAAATAATATTCCCTCTAGATATACAGTAGATAATGCCGGGTTATATACAAAAGAAGTACCATTTTTTACAGGCACACATATTTTTAAAGCTGACCCGCTAGTTATAGAAAAACTTAAAGAAGAAAAGAATTTACTTAGTGATAGTAAACTACGCCACACTTATCCGCACTCATGGAGGTCTAAAGCACCTCTTATTTATAGAGCAACTCCACAATGGTTTATTTCGATGGAAAAAAATTCTTTAAGAGACAAAGCTATTAAAGCTATTAATGAAACTAAATTTTACCCTAAAAAAGGCAAAGAAAGATTGTTAGCAATGGTAGAAGGCAGACCTGACTGGTGTGTATCAAGACAGAGAGTTTGGGGAGTGCCTCTGCCAATTTTTATTAATAAAAAAACAAAAGAACCCTTAAGAGACAAAAAAATTATTGATAGGATAGCAGATATTTATGAAAAAGAAGGCTCTGATTGTTGGTTTACGGAGGATTCAAAAAAATTTTTAGGAAATGATTACAAAGCGGAAGATTACGAAAAACTTAAAGATATAGTTGAAGTTTGGTTTGACAGTGGGTCAACGCATAGTTTTGTTTTAGAAAAAAGAAAGGATTTAAAATGGCCAGCAGACATGTATTTAGAAGGTTCCGATCAACATAGGGGATGGTTTCACTCTTCTTTATTAGAATCATGCGGAACAAGAAATAGGGCACCTTTTGACAGTATTTTATCACATGGATTTGTTGTTGATGGTAAAGGTTTAAAAATGTCAAAATCGACTGGGAATGTAATTTCACCAGAAGATATATTAAAAGATTTTGGTGCGGATATACTTAGAGCATGGGTAGCTTCATCTGATTATGCAGAAGATTTGAGAATAGACAAAACAATTTTAAGTCACCACGCAGAATCTTATAGAAAAATTAGAAATACATTCAGGTTTATACTGGGAAATATTCAAGATAATTTTGAAAAACAAGATATTGAACAATTAGATATAAAAAATTTTCCTGAATTAGAAAAATATATTTTACATAAGCTATTCTTAATTGATCAATCAATTAAAGAAAATTTAGAAAATTATAATTTTCACAAACTTTATAAAGAGCTGCTAAATTTCTGCTCATTAGATTTATCTTCTTTTTATTTCGATATAAGAAAAGATGTTCTTTACTGTGACAGTCTCAATTCTAATAAAAGAAAAGTATGTATAATTGTATTAAATATTATACTGGAGTTTTTGTTAAAGTGGTTTGCACCTATATTTGTTTTTACAACAGAAGAAATTTACAGTTTAATTAGCAAAAAAGAAGAAAGCATCCACGAACTATTATTTTCTAAATTACCCAAAAAATGGGAAAATAAAGAACTAAATGATAAATGGAAATTACTTTTTAAGATCAAACAAGAAGCAAATCTTTCAATAGAAGAAAAAAGGGGGAACAAAGATATCGGTTCAAGTTTAGAAGCAGAGTTGGAGATATACACTAACAGCGAAAATTTTAATTTAATGGAAGGTTTAGACCTTGCTGAATATTTTATAACATCAAAAGCAATAAAAATTAAAAATAAAGACGACAAGGAAAAAACCAAAATAGTAGTAAAGAAATCTTCAGGAACTAAATGCCCAAGATGCTGGAAAATATTGAGCGGCAAATGCAAAAGATGCGATCAAGTTATTGAGAAAACATCGTTATAAACATCATGAAACTAATTGAATTGAAAAAAAATATATTATCCAAGAAAATTTTAATTAGTTTGTTGATTATTTCTGTAACTTTTATTATCGACAGATTTTGTAAAATCAAAATTATTAGTCAACAAGAAATAAATTCGAAAATATTTATAAATGACTATATAAATTTAGACCTAGTTTGGAACACTGGTATTGGCTTTGGATTGTTAAATTTGGAAACCAGCTTACTTTATCACCTAATGACATTTTTTATATCAATAATTATTTGCTGTATTTTTTTTGTAATGATTGGAGCGGACACCTTAAGCACATACATGTACTCACTAATTGCAGGGGGAGCGTTAGGCAATGTTGCTGATAGAGCAATATATTTTGCTGTGCCCGACTTTATTGATATTCATATAAATAACTTCCATTGGTTTACATTTAATGTTGCAGATATTTTCATTTCTGTTGGTATAATGATATTAATTCTTAAAGAACTTGGGAATAATAAAAAAAATGTATAAAAAAATAACTTTAATTATATTTTTAAGTATCTTTACGTATTCTTGTAGCACTTTAAAAGAAGCGGGCAGAACATTAAGAAATGAAAAAAATTTATCCACAGATGAATTTTTAGTTAAAAAAAATGAGCCTTTAACTGTCCCACGTAATATTGATATTCTACCTAGACCAAATTCAAATAAAATATCAAAAACTAAAGAGCAAAATCCTTTAAAGAAAATTTTGAATGCGTCAGAAAAAACTGAAAGCACAACAAAATCTACTTTAAATATTGAAGATTCAATTTTAAATGCCATTAAAAATAAAAGATAACATCAAGATCACCAATAATATCGGCAAGATATTTCTTAACAAGAATACATCAAAAAAAAACCATTCAAAAATATTTAAGATAATTGATAAAATAAAAAATGATATAGATATAAAAGATAATCCTTTGCATTTTTTTAGCAAACAATTTCAAAGCTACAACAATAAAAAAGAGCTTAATAAATTTAAAAAATTTAAAACAATAATAGTAGTTGGTATGGGAGGGTCGATACTTGGTTTAGAAGCAATATATTCATTTCTTAAATTAAAAATTAATAAAGAAGTTATTTTCCTTGATAATTTAGATACGAATAAAATTAATAGAATATTTAAAAAAAATATTTTAAAAAACTCACTTTTTATACTTATATCAAAATCAGGAAACACTATTGAAACGTTAATTAATGTCAATATTTTAGGTAAAAAAAATATTTCTAAAAATAATACAATAATAATTACAGAAAGAAAAAATAATGCTTTAAAAAAATTTTCAGATGATAAAAATATTTTATTTATAGAACATAAAAAAAATATTGGAGGTCGTTACTCGGTGTTATCAGAAGTTGGAATGGTGCCTGCTTATATTCTAGGTTTAAACCCTCAAAAATTTAAGTTTGAAATTAAAAAATTTCTTAAAAAAAAATCAAACAATACACTTATCGATAATGCAGAAAAAAATTCTCAATTATATTTAAATAAAAAAATAAATTCTATTGTATTTCTTAATTATCATTCTTCACTCAATGGATTTATTTTTTGGCTACAACAACTTCTATCAGAAAGTCTTGGAAAAAAAGAAAAAGGACTTTTACCTACTATTTCACCAGCACCAAAAGATCATCATAGTCTTTTACAGCTTTATTTAGATGGCCCAAAAGACAAGGTGTTTTATATATTTAGCGTTAAAGAAACTAACGATAAAAAAATGACAAATAATTTTTTTTACAATAAATTTAAATATCTTAAAAATAAAAAAATTAGCGATATAATCAATTCACAAAAAGAAGCTCTCTTAAAAGTTTTTAAACAAAAAAATATTCCATATAAAGAAATTTATATAAATAAAGTCTCAGAAAAAACTTTAGGAGAGTTGTTCGGTTTTTTTATGTTAGAAACAGTAATTGTAGCAGAATTAATTAATGTGAACCCATATAATCAGCCCGCAGTAGAAGGTGTAAAATTATTTACAAAACAGGCTCTAAATTAAACTATAGATCCAAATACTATCTTAGATCTGCCGTATTTTTTAGTTAAATGAATACTTATAAATTCCTCTAAAGAATCTGTATTTTTATTTTCTCTATGAATTATAAAAAGATTATTCTTTCTAAACTTGTTGTTTTTTTTAATTTCACTAATAATTTGAATATATTCCTCACTCGAAAAAGGAGGATCGAAAAAAAAAATATCATTTTGATCGATATTTTTATTTAAAATTGTATAAACATCATTTTTAATTTCATAATAATCTCTTTTTAACTGTAAAGAGTTAAGATTTTTATTTAAAACTTTAAGTGCAATACTATCTTTTTCAACAAAAGTTACCCTATCGGCCCCTCGTGAAATACATTCGATACCAAACGATCCTGTGCCAGAATATAAGTCTAAGACTTTGGCATTTTTAATATTAATTTTAACAATCTTAGAGTGTTCTATTATATTAAAAATACTTTCCTTAACCATGTCGCGGAGCGGTCGCGTTGTTTTGTTGTTTATGAAAAGAAGCTTTTTCCCTTTGTACAGGCCACTAATTATTCTCATTATTTATATTACCTTCCATCCTATATCAGGTCTAAAAAATCCATGCTTCCAGTTGATGAGTCTAATTATTTTCAATATTTTATTTCTAATTATTTTAAAATCCCTACCTGTTGCATTAATATTTAAAACTCTACCTCCGTTAGAGACAAGCTTATAATTTTCCACCTTGGTAGCTGCGTGGAATATTTGGGTATCTTTTTCTAATTTGATTTTATCTATATTTTTTATTTCAAAATTTTTTTTGTAACTTCTAGGGTAACCTTTAACACAAAGAACTATCGTCATACATTTTCTATCTTTCCATTCAATTTTAATTTTATCTAGTTTATTTTCTAAACTTTTTATTAAAATTTCTAGGAGGTCAGTTTTAATTCTTGGCATGATAACCTGACACTCAGGATCACCCATTCTAATATTATATTCAATAAGAAAAGGTTCGTTATTTTTAATCATTAACCCAGCATATAAGAATCCGGTGTATGCTTTTTTTTTCTTTTTTAATGCTCTGAGAGTAGGTTTAATAATTTTTTTAATAATTTTTTCCTCAAGAATTTTATTTAAAATCGGGGCAGGAGAGTAAGCACCCATCCCTCCTGTATTTACTCCGGTATCATTGATACCAACACGCTTATGGTCTTGTGCAGAACCTATAAAAGAAAAATTTTTCTCGTCAGCGATGATGAAATAGCTAAGCTCTGTTCCTTCTAAAAATTCTTCTAGAACTAATTTTTTTGAACTTAAAAATTTTCCATTAAAGATTTCATTGGATGTTTTCAATATTTTTTTTTCAGTATTACATATCGATACCCCTTTTCCTGCTGCCAAACCATCTGCTTTAACAACTATAGGTAAATTATTATTTTTTATAAATATTTTAACATCTTTTATATTGGAACATGTTTTGTAATTAGCTGTAGGAATATTGTTTTTCTTGCAAAAATTTTTCATGAAAGTCTTCGAACCCTCTAATTGGGAAGCATATTTATTTGGTCCAAAAACTTTTACTTTTTTTTTTCTTAGAAAATCCACTATGCCATTAACAAGCGGCTCCTCAGGACCCACTACTACTAAATCTATTTTTCTCTCTAAAATTGTTCGGTACAATAACTTAAAGTTAAGAAAATTTATTTTTATATTTTTAGCTATTTTACTTGTCCCCGCATTACCGGGAATACAGTAAATTTTAACTATTTTTTTTGATTCATTAAGCTTATCGCAAATTGCATGCTCTCTTCCACCACTTCCTATTACAGCAATATTCATATAAAAATATATTATATATAATTA
>Ga0115000_10005156_pt1 | contig 10533 bp, 11 predicted proteins | sample ArcticOcean_MG_C_6_FD_89690 | JGI IMG/M metagenome (GOLD analysis project Ga0115000, IMG submission 89690) | Marine microbial communities from western Arctic Ocean - ArcticOcean_MG_CB8_128 | ecosystem: Environmental > Aquatic > Marine > Oceanic | place: Arctic Ocean: Canada Basin | collected... | reverse complement strand
TGGTGCAGCTGAAGTACCCACTTTGTTTGTTGCTCCAATTTGATCAATGGTTAATGTGAAAGCACCACCTCCTGATTGCGTCAAATAGATGTCGTTGTTGCCCGCGGTTACTGATGCTACAAAACATACCAACAATAATTTAATTAGATTTTTCATTTTACCTCCTCGCTTAACTGCGAATAATCAAAATCCCATAATTGTTTCTCAAGACCTTCTTGTATTAACGAATAAACTGCCGTCTCGATAGCTGCTCTCGTTGCATAGCCTGTGGCTTCTGTTTTTGTGTAACCTGTTTCTATCTCCACTAACTCCGTACCCAGTTCCGTGAACCTAAAAACATCTCTACTTACACCTGCACTCAGTATAGTTTTACTAACTGTTGTGTTTAGCATAACTTCACCTGTTTGAACCAAAATGGCTCTAATAGATACAGTTACGTCGTCTATTCGATATTGGCTTGTATTTCCAATACCTAAATATCTGGCTCCATTTCCTCCTGTCTTAATATCAGACTCGAAAGAAATAATACCACCTTCTAAGATTATACCTGCAAAAAGGATAGGTTTTAAAGTATTCCCCTTTTCTCCGTCATACGTTTGTCGAGTGCTTTTAATCAATTGACGTTCTTTCATCAAATGATCCAGGCCACTGCGCTCAACAATAACAAACCATCTTCCGTTTCCAGCACTACTAAGTGCTTCTATTAAATAATTTTCTGCCCCTTGCGTGACTGCTGTTGAAAACAAAGCCATTTTATTAGAAGGTTTTCTTTGACCGGTCAGGTCTTGAAATTCGTATACTGCTATAACAGCTTTTTGTTTAGGAGGAGGTAAATCTAATAGCTTCTGTAAAGTTGTTCTTTCAATTCGAGCTTCTTCAGGGCAAATAATACCTATAAGCCGGCAATCTTCTGATCTGGGCGGTGCAAAAGAAGCACACCCCACCATTACTCCTAAGAGTATTAAACTCCACAGTCTGAGGTACATACCCCGAACACCCCAATAGGGATAACTATCTCTGTGATAGTGCCATTTTCGTCAATAACAGTAAGTGTGATGTACTCTCCATCATTGCTAAATGAAATGCTGTTTCCTTCTAGCTCTATTGTTCCGCCTGTACCACCATCTGCAGAGAACAACATATCGCTAATGTCTCTGGATAGGTTGCTGAATATTCTACTTTGTAGATTAGATAAGAATTTGTTAAGGGTGCTGTTGTCTATTTCTCTTTGTATCTCGTCTAATTCTGACTGTATTTTTTCAGCCAATTCATCCCTACGTTTAGTCTCTTGTTCGTCTATCGTTAAGTAATGAGCCGATGCGGCTATGCCACTAAAACTGGGGTTTTTAAATTCGTGAACTATTGGAGAAGCGTTTACGTTGACTGCGACAATACTTAAAACAAATACTATTGCTACAATTACTATTGTTTCAGATTGTTTATTCATCAATCCTTCCTTTGGTCATCTCTGTCAGCCTTTGCTATCTTATCTATATTAATAAGATTAGGCACTCCTAGTATAGTTTTAATCATGGTGTCCTGTCTAATAATCTCATTATCTAAACTACGAACTCTATCAATTAAAGCCACTAGAATCCCGTGTTGTGCGTCTAACTTGCCACCGAGTCTGCCTTCTAAGTTACTTAGGGAATCGTTCAACTTATCATCCAGGGTGTCTAATTTAGTTTCCATCCCATCAATAATTCGGTTAATAAGTTTCCAAATAAAGAACCCTAAACCAAGTGCTGCGGCAATGGGGAACCCCACTTCATTAATAAACTGAACTGTTTGTTCCATCTTTTTATTATACCTTATTCAAACCAATTCCGGACTTCGCCAAGAACTTCGTTACTGATCTTTACTTTACTCAATAAATTTTTAAGTATTTGCTCATCAACGGTTCCTTCAGAGACTAAGTCTACGTAAGTGCAACTGTGTTCTTGCCCAATCCTGTGTATTCTATCCTCGGCCTGTACTCGTAGTTCTAGGTCGTAGGAGTTTGAATAAAAAATCATGGTGCTTGCTCCAGTTAATGTAATACCACGACCTCCTGTTTGCGGATTAGACACAAAATATCTTAGTTCACTTTCCGGTTCTTGGAACTTATTAATAATCTTTTGTCGTTCGTCCTGGGGCGTTTTGCCGTAATAAGAAGCCACAGAACCAACACCAAATTTCTTTGTTATGGCTTTTTCCAGTTCTTGAATGTCCGTCTGGAACACAGCAAAGATGACTACCTTCCCGGACGTTTCTTCTAACAAATCCAATACTGTTTGAACCCTGTTATTCTTTAAAATAATCGTTTCCCCTGTTTCGGAACTACGAAGACTTCCTGCTACCACTTGCTGTAACCTCATTAATTGGGTAAGTACATTCATGGTAGAAAAAAGTTCATCTTCCAATACCATTAAAGCTTCTCTCTTCATGGTTCTGTACACAGCCTGTTGTTCAGGAGTAAGCTCAACCATTCTACGAGTGTAGACCTTTGGTGGGAGATCTAAACACTCTTCTTTACGTCTTCTTATTGAAAAATCTTTGATACTTTCCTGCAATTCATCCAGCTTTTGGAACCCCATCACTTGTTGAAAAGCGTGTCTTCCCATTTGTCTTGATTGCGTAATTGCGTACCTAGCTTGAAAAGCATAAAAGCTACTAAACCCCAACAAATTAGGAGAAAGAAAATAACATTGAGAATACAAATCAAGAGGAGCTTTTGTAATAGGGAAACCCGTAAGAATTCTCCTGTAGTCTGCTAACGGTCCTAACTTAATTAAATGTTTAGTGCGTTTTGCTTTAGGATTTTTAATGGTGGTTGATTCGTCAATAGCCATCATTGCATCGTGCGTAACCAAAAATTCTTCAACGTGTGTGCAAGCTTTTACAGTAGCAAATGCTTCAACGTTAACTAAAAATATATTTAATACTCCGGTGCTATCATTTTGCACCATGTCTTTAAAGGCCTTGGTCCATCGTTGCGTGTGATTGGGCTGCCAGACCAATACATTTCGTTTAATTCTTTCGGGCAGATGCCTGCTTATTTCATTGCTGTCCCAATTGTTTAAATTGCCTTTAGGAGAGACTATAAGTAGTCCAGATATTTTTCCTTCTTCAAATAACATACCCGCGTTATCTAAGAGAATTTTAGATTTTCCAAGACCCATTTCCAAAAATAATGCAAATAGGTTACGATGTGCGCTCGACTTTAAAGTGTCTAATTGATGCTGGTAAGGGTCGCTTTTAAATTCATAGTTCTTCAGTTTCATAAGTTATGTCCTTTATTCTTCGTTATGGGTATTGCAATCTATTATATAGATGGTATAGTGCTCTTGCAACCACGAGTTGATAATGACAGAAAGAACAGAAAACGGACGAATAACTAGATTACAAATTACAGTGTTTTTTGACAGCAATACAAGCGATTACTTTATTGATGTTACGGACCCGACTGAAAGATTAAATATTCCTTACACCATTGGGGCCTTTCTGTCTCTTGATGAAGCTTTGCGCTACGTGTACACCACACTCGATGAACCAACCGGAATGGTCGAAGTCGTGGACGTAGTAAAAGGGGAAACTACATTTTCTTTAGACATGGATCGGATAAATACCATGCAGAAAGAACTGGATCTTATTGATCCCAGCCCAGAAAAGAACAACGTAATAGATATAAGGAGTAAACGTGACGAAGATAAATGACCTATTTGAAGAAAGTACAATTAAAGCTGTCGAAGAAATTGATGATTCTTCGATTGAAGCTCTCAGTCAGCTATGCAATAAACTCCTCAGAGTGGAAGGTGAGATTGGCAATGTTGAAGAAAGACTTAAAAGACTTAAGGACCAACAAAGAGAACTCTCGGAACAGCTAATCCCCGACAAGCTAACTCAGCTAGGGGTATCGGATATTAAATTAAACGACGGGTCGCGTATTTCCGCGGACCCTTTTTACAGTGCTCGTATTTCAGTGGATAACACTGAAGCAGCCCACGGTTGGTTACGAGACAACGGACACGGCGACATCATTAAAAACACTTTGACCTTAACTTTTGGTCAAGGCGATGATGCTATCGCAAAAGAATTGGGGGAACTACTGGCTTCTAAAGGGCATTTGCCTGAACAGAAAGCAGTGGTTCATCCAAGCACCCTGAAAGCATTTGTCAAAGAACAAATAGAATCAGGTAACGGTGCGTTTGACCAAGACATACAGAAAAAGTTTTCTGTGTATCAAGGCAAGCGCACTAAAATTAATCGTTGAACGAAGAAAGAAGGAGTAAAAAAATGGCAACGAAGAAAAATAGTGGGACGGATATAACGTCCCTTTTTGAAAGCATCGAAGAAAAAGGTTTCGGAGATGTGGGAGCGGAAGATCTTAAGACTCCGCGTATCAGTATAGTACAGGCTATGTCTCCGCAAAGACAGAAAACCAGCCCCGACTATAATGCTGACGCAGAGGAAGGAGATATCTTCTTTTCAGGTAACAACACTTGTGTAAATGGCGACGAAGGTCTGCTGTTTTTACCGGTCTACTATAACAAAACTCTAGTTGAGTGGCGTTTGCGTGAGAAAGGTGGTGGCCTTGTTACAGTACATCCTGCTGAATCGGATCTTTTGAATCGTTGCATACGCGACAGTCAAGGTAGGCTAGTAACGCCAGGTGGGGACACCCAACTGACAACTACTGCCAATCATTATGGCTTCGCGCTCGTTGATGACACACCTCAAAGATGTGTTATTAATGCAACGGGATCGCAACTTAAGCACTCGCGCGCTTGGAACACTTTGATCCAAGGGACTAAACTACAAGGTAGTAAGGGGTTATACACTCCGCCTGCCTATTCTCATTGGTATAGTCTTAAAACGCAGGGGGAATCTAACGATCGTGGATCGTGGTACAGTTATAGTATTACGCAGGAGCGGGTGTTAGGTGCAAAAGAGACCGATCTCTTTAGAGACGCGGAAGAATTTTCTAAATTCTGTTCCGTCGGTGGCATGGACCAATTACAGGGTCCTAAAACTGTCGCCATAGATAATAAGTCCGAATCCAATAAGGATTGGGAAGATTAATCTAACCGGGTATCGCCCTGCAACTCCCATTGCAGGGTGCTATCCACCTTTAGGTAACTATGGAAGAAACCGCAAAGAAGTTCATGGATGTATTCTCCGGGTTGGAGAGAGCGCATGGCGTATATGAAATAACCGGGCAGAAAAACACTGCTAAAGGTATTAAGAGAGATGGCAGAGGCCGTACTCTACAGGAACCCCTTACTCTGGATCTTTGGAAGCAGCACTTAGCAGGGAAAATATCCATTGGTGTTGTGCCTTTAAAAGATGACGAGACTTGTAAGTGGGGGTGCATTGACGTAGACGAGTACCCAATAAACACAGAATCTATTCTGGCTACTATTAAAGAGATGTCACTACCGTTAGTCCCTTGCATGACTAAATCGGGCGGTGTGCATTTATTTTTATTTACAAAACAACCGATACCGGCTTATAAAATGCAGGGCAAGTTAGAAGAAATGGCCGCCGCAATGGGCAGAACAGGAGATGAAATATTTCCTAAGCAATACGAATGGTCAAAACAATTACCAAAAGAAAAACAGACAGGCAACTGGTTAAACATGCCTTATTTTGCAGGGGAAGACACCACTCGATACGCTTTAGATAAAGAAGGTGAAGCTGCCGGGATGGAAGAATTTTTTGAGATCGTTGAGAAGCAATCCATTACAGAAGCGAAGTTAGATTCGTTTCTTCCGTTTAAGAAAAGCAGAAAGAAACAAGTCGTTAAAGGAGACTCCCTTTGGGATGAAGCTCCTCCTTGTTTAGTTCACATGAAGTTGAATGGCATACCAGAAGGAATGCGCAATAACGCCTTGTTAAACTACGGGGTGTTAATGAGAAAAGCCCACCCAGAAGGAGAAGAGTGGAAAGATAAATTACAGGAAATAAACAACTCCGTTTGTGCCAAGCCTTTATCACACAGTGAACTAAACACAATCATACAAAGCCTTGAGAAAACAGAATATCGTTATCAGTGTAATAAACAACCGCTAGTTGATTTTTGCCAAAGCGGTATCTGTGTTACAAGGCGTCACGGCATAGACTCTTCGGAAAGAGATCCCAATTTTGGTGGGCTACGAAAGTATCTTACCGATCCTCCGCTGTGGCACTTAGATGTGGACGGACAAACAATTGTGCTGGACACAAAACAACTGCATAACTTTTCTATGTTCCAACAAAGGTGCATGGAAGTATTGAACATTTGCCCGCCTGATGTAAAGAAGTCAGACTGGGTGTCGCGTTTGAATAGCTTGTTGCAAGAAGTTCAAGAAGTGGACGTCCCATCCGACATGACCAAGCAAGGACTACTGCAAGGCGCAGTGTATGAGTTCTGTAGACTGGCCGAGTCAAGTTCACGTCTGGCTGTGGTTTCTAATGGAGTGTACAGACACGAAGAAGACGCCAGTAATGAGTGGTGGTTCACCGGCAGAGACGTCGTTATATTTATACAAGAATTTAAGAAGATGAGAACCATTAAAGAAGCAGAAGTTTTTACGGAACTTAAAGCAATGGGTGCTGTCAACTTGCCCAAGTGGGTGGACAAAGCAATAGGAAATAAGAAGTTGTGGGTATTAGATATAGCAGAAATAGATGATGATGCTATATCTTCAGATGAGTTTAGAGTTACTGAGGAGGCAAAGGCATGGGAATAAGTGTAGAAGAGATATCGACGTACATAGAAGAACAGGGCATGGAGGGCGTTTTATTGGCGGATGGACTGGAGGATGCGTTCATAGGCGTATCGTGCGGCTTTGGCCCTAATAAGGCTATTTACGACTGGGATAAGTGCGTAGACATATTCATGACCAGAGACAAGATGACGTATGAGGAAGCCGTTGAGTGGATAGATTATAATGTAACAGGGGCTTACGTTGGTGAGCAGACCCCAGAATTTATATTTTTGTATGACAAACGTAGTTAAATATTTTGGTCCTCCTGGTACAGGGAAGACCACGACCTTGATGGGTGTTATTGAAAAGTACCTTGATGAAGGCACACCCCCTGAAAAGATAGCTTTTATTTCTTTCTCTGTTAAAGCTGCTGAAGAAGGCAAGAACAGGGCCCACATACGTTTTGGGTTGGGCTTTGACGAGATGCCGTATTTCTGCACCAGTCATGCTTTCTGCAAACGCATCATGGGTATATCACAGGTCATGGACGGTAAAGACGTCATGGAGTTCTTAAAAGAGTACGAGTTTACGCTCAGTAGGAATCATGGCGTTGGCCCTAAAGCAGTAAGGTCCGTGGTCCAAGATCCCTATTTCGATATCATAGAGCGTGCAAAAACCAACTGTCATTCTCTTAAAGATGAGCGTTTGTCCTTAGACCAAGAGCAAAGAAAAGGCGTAGCCAGTCACATGTTAGAACCTATTGCAGAGTCGTGGGAAAAGTTTCGTTTATCACGAGTGCCTCCGGTGTATTCGTTTGCAGACATGATTAATAAGTTCTTGGTCGACGGTACGCCGCCAGAGTTAGACGTGCTTATTGTCGACGAAGCTCAGGACTTAGCGGAGCTTAACTGGAGACTGGTGGAGAAGTTGGCACAAAATGCCGGTAAGGTTTACATAGCAGGGGATGATGACCAAGCCATCTACGAGTGGAACGGGGCAAAGCCGCAACGTTTTGTGGAATACGTTGGGGAGAAAATAGTATTGGATCAATCTTACCGTGTGCCCTCGTTGGTGCATCCAATAGCAGAAAGAATTTCAGAGCGCATTATAAGCAGAGAGCCAAAGGTTTATAAGCCACGGGAGGAAGAAGGCACTGTTAGTAACGTAAGTTCCATTGAGCTTTTACCGCTAGACAGTGGGCAATGGTTAATCTTAGCTTCTTGCGACTACATGTTAAACGATATCTCTAAAGGATATAACGTTAGGAAATACTTGATAGATAACGGTTATCCTTTTTCTCATAATGGCTACCGATACATACCGAGATCCATGGTTTCAGCCATTGAATCTTGGGAAAAAATTAACTCAGACAAAAACATTACGGTTTCCCAGTTAGCGGATTTGTACGAATACCTTGGTAAAACAGGAGTAAAGAGGGGATTTATTACAAGAGTAAAAGAAGACATTAATCCCGGACAAGAGATAGACATTAAACAAATTTTAGATAACTACGGTCTAAGAGAAGAGTGTCTTGGTAAGGAATGGATAGAAGTATTCAGTAAGAGTATTGACGTAGAACGAAGAAGTTTTATAGAAAAGGCAAAGAAGAACGAAGAAGATTTACATGGAGAACCGCGTATTGTCATCTCAACGATTCATCAGGCAAAGGGCGGGGAAGCGGAAAATGTTGCTGTGTACTTAGATTTATCTAGGGCCCAGAAACTAAATTCTATTTTAAAACCGGACGGGCTTCACAGGCAGTTCTATGTTGCGGTTACTCGCACCATAGAAAATTTGTACTTGATCCAAGCCCAAGATAATTATTACAGGTACGTTATATGAGTTTTGTTTACAAGCCCCCCACAGAGTGGATTGCTCCGGACGTGTTTCCAACAGAGTTATTGTGTCAGGCTAAGGAGATAGCCATTGACCTTGAAACCAGAGACCCTCACTTGAAAGAGTTGGGTCCTGGGTACATCAGAGGAGACGGAGAAGCCGTTGGCATTTCTTTTGCCGTAGACGGATACGAAAACTACTTTCCCTTTGCACACGAATCAGGGTTTAACTTTTCTAAAAAGAAAGTCTTGGAGTTTACTAGGAAAATATGTGCTACTAACAGTGATAAAATATTTCATAATTCAACTTACGATGTTGGTTGGTTAACGCATCACGGTGTACCAATTAACGGAAGGATTATTGACACAATGATTGTTGCTCCTTTGATTGATGAGAACCAGTTTTGGTTTTCTTTAAATGCTCTGGGTCGAGAATACATTAACGAAGGCAAGTCCGAAGGAGAGTTGAGTGCCGCCGCAGAGGAGTGGGGACTGGACCCCAAGGCTGACATGTGGCGTCTACCGTCTGCTTATGTAGGTACTTACGCCACACAGGACGCCGCCCTCACACTAAAATTATGGAATCACTTTAAGATCTTGCTGGAGGAGCAAAACCTTTGGAACATCTTTGACTTGGAAATGAAAGTGCTTCCTGTGGTTCTTGCAATGAAACAACAGGGTGTCCGTGTGGATGTGCAAAGAGCAGAAAGTTTAAAAGAAGAATTAGTCCGAAGAGAAAAGAAAATTGTCCAGCAAATTAAGAAAGAATCAGGAGTTACAGAAGTACAATTGTGGGCGGCTAATTCTTTAGCCAAAGTGTTTGATGCTTTGGAGCTTACTTACTTAAGAACACCAACGGGGCTACCAAGTTTTACTAAGGCTTTCTTGGAAAACCACTCTCACCCCATCGCTCAGATGATTAGAGAAGCTAGAGAAGTTAATAAAACTCATAGCACATTTATTGACTCTATTCTGAAGCACGAGCATAACGGAAGAATCCACGCTGAGATTAGACAGCTAAAGGGTGAGAGTGGGGGGACAGTCACTGGTCGGTTGTCCATGAGCAACCCGAACTTACAGCAAGTTCCAGCACGCAATAAAGAAATAGGCCCCATGATTCGATCGCTGTTCTTACCAGAAGAAGGAGAAATGTGGTGCTCGGCTGATTTTTCTCAACAAGAGCCAAGGATTTTGACACACTATGCTAGTCGTTCTAGGTACGACGGAGCAGAAGCTATTGCTGATGCTTACCATGCCGGGGATGCCGACTTCCACCAAGAGGTGGCTAACCTAGTGGGCATTGATAGAAAGACAGCCAAGACCATTGGTTTAGGCATCATGTACGGAATGGGCAAAGGTAAGTTAGCGGATCAACTGGGGGTTAGTGTAGACGAGGCTTCCGTTATCTTGCAGAAGTTTAATACGTACGCTCCTTTTGTTAGGCAGCTTGCAGATTCCGTTATGCGTAGCGCTAATTCAAAAGGTTACATTAAGACTATTTTAGGGAGGCGCTGTCACTTTGATATGTGGGAGCCGCTTAAGTACGGAACGGGCAGACCGTTAAAGCACAAAGAAGCCGTACACGAATACAACGGAGAAATTAAGAGGGCTTTTGTTTATAAAGCCCTGAATAAACTAATTCAAGGGTCAGCAGCCGATATGACCAAACAAGCAATGGTACACTGCTATGAAGCAGGCTATCTTCCTTTATTACAGGTACACGATGAATTGGTGTTCTCTGTAAAATCTCAAGAGGATGTGGATAATATCTGTCGTTTGATGGAGGAAGCTGTGCAATTGGATATTCCCAACAAGGTGGATGCCGAAATTGGGAAGAATTGGGGAGCTTCAATGGAAGCCCCTAAGAAAAATTAGGATATATCTTAGTTTTAAATGTATAATAACAATAAATTACAGGAGTAATAATGGATACCGAGAAATGGAAAAGCGTAGCGATACGTAGAGAGATTGTAGAAGTAGCTTCAGAGATTGGTAAAAAGACTGAAAGACCTACTAGCAATGTGTTTGCG
>Ga0115000_10005154_pt1 | contig 10536 bp, 8 predicted proteins | sample ArcticOcean_MG_C_6_FD_89690 | JGI IMG/M metagenome (GOLD analysis project Ga0115000, IMG submission 89690) | Marine microbial communities from western Arctic Ocean - ArcticOcean_MG_CB8_128 | ecosystem: Environmental > Aquatic > Marine > Oceanic | place: Arctic Ocean: Canada Basin | collected... | reverse complement strand
ACCATAGGTTTTTCAAAGGACTCGTAAATCTTATTCAATTTTTGTTGATCAAGTCTTATTTTTAAATAATTATATAACCTTAATGTTATATCAGCATCTTCTGCTGCATATTGTGTTGCTTTATCTAATTCTATATCAGAAAAATTTAACTTATTTTTTCCAGTACCAACTAACTCTTTATAGGAAATGGTTTTATGATTTAAATGAATTTCAGATAATGTATCTAGATTGTGTCTATTTGTGCCAGCGTCTAGAGTATATGAAATTAGCATTGTGTCTTCTATTGGACTAACTTCAATTCCATTTTGTTTTAGCACAACAAAATCAAATTTAATGTTTTGACCAACTTTTTTTATACTTTGATCTTCAAGAATTTTTTTAAGTTTCTTTATTACAATTTCTTTTTTTAATCCTTTAATATTTTTATGTGCCAGCGGAATATAACAAGCTTTATTAGATTGATAACTTAATGAAACCCCAACAAGATCAGCTTCTAATGGATTTAAAGATGTGGTTTCTGTATCTACAGAAATTACTGATTTTTCATTTAAAATAGACAACCATTTATTTAATTCCTTCTCATCTAAAATACTTTCATAGGCCTTGATATTGACATTAGAAGTGTTTTTATTTTTAATATTTTGTTCACTATTTTTTTTACCTGCTTCACCATAGAAACTTATTACACGACTTAATAATTTGTTAAACTCCATCTCTCTCAAAAAATCATAAAGTTTTTCTTTTTTGACATCTTGTAAGATAAAACTGTTTAATTCGTCCTTTACAGGAACATCATTTTTTAGTGTGACTAACTTTCGACTTAAAAGAGCTTTATCTTTATTTGCTAATAAAGTTTCTCTCCTTTTGTTCTGCGGAATTTCATCAGCTTTTTCTAATAATCTATCTAGTGTTTTATACTTATTAATAAGTTCAGAGGCTGTTTTTATTCCTATACCAGGAACTCCAGGAACATTGTCTGATGAATCTCCAGCTAAAGATTGAACGTCAATAACTTGATTGGGTTTTACTCCAAATTTTTCTATAACTTCTTTTTCTCCCATAACTTTGCTTTTCATTGGATCGTATAATCTGACTTTGTTAGAAACTAATTGCATTAAATCTTTATCTGATGAAATGATAGTAGCTTTAGCACCTGCATCAACAATCTGTTTTGCATACGTTGCTATAAGATCATCCGCTTCATAGTTAAGCAGTTCTAAAGATGGTAAATTGAAAGCTTTAACCGATTGTCTAATATATTCAAATTGTGGGGCAAGATCATCAGGCGCTTCAGATCTATTAGCTTTATACTCTTTATAAATATCATTCCTAAAATTTTTTCTTGCTGAATCAAATATTACTGCAAAATGAGTAGGTTTATGAATTGAGTCATCAGACCGCGAATCTTCTAATAACTTAAACAGCATAGAACAAAATCCGCTTACTGCACCCGTTGGCAATCCATCACTTTTTCTAGATAGTGGTGGCAGCGCATAATACGCTCTAAAAATATAACCAGATCCATCTATAAGATAAAAATGATCATTTTTTTTAATGGGATTCATATTTTAGTATTAATACTATTTTAATTAGTGTTATGGATATATAAAAACTAAATCATTATGAATAAAAAAAACGCATTAAAAGTAGAAAAATTAAGCAAAACTTATTCTACAAAAACCTCACAAGAGACCAAAGCTTTGGATAATTTAAACTTAGAAGTGAAAGAAGGTGAAGTATTTGGTCTACTAGGTCCTAATGGAGCAGGAAAAACCACTTTTCTTAATATCTTGGCTGGCACTGTAATTAAAAATTCTGGAAGCGTTAATGTTTGGGGTTTTGATTTAGACAAAAATCCTAGAGAAGTTAGAGCTTCAATTGGAATAGTTCCACAGGAAGTAAATTTAGACGCATTTTTTAGCCCTAAAAAAATTTTAGAATTACAAGCGGGATTATATGGAATACCCAAAAAAGAGAGGATTACTGATGCAATATTAAAAATTGTATCACTTGAAAAACAGGCAGACTCATACGCAAGGAGTTTATCTGGTGGAATGAAAAGAAGATTATTGATTGCTAAAGCTATGGTTCATAGACCTCCTATTTTAGTTTTAGATGAACCAACTGCAGGGGTTGACGTTACATTAAGACAAAACCTGTGGAACAACGTAAGGGCATTAAATAAACAAGGTGTAACAATAATTTTGACAACTCACTTAATGTACGAAGCTGAAGAAATGTGTCATAGAATTGCAATTATAAACAAGGGCAATCTCGTTAAAGTTGATACAACTAAAAATTTATTGGACAGCATAAAAACAAAAAAAATTATTTTTAAAGTTGAAAAAACAAAAGAAGTTAATCAAAATGATCTTAATGGAATTAGGTTTTCTTATAATAAAAATGAAATAACTGCAATTTATGAAAGAAAAAAACATAAAATTGACGAAATCATAAGTAAAATAAAAAACTCAGGAATGGAAATTAATGATATTTCCACGGACGATGGTAATTTGGAAGATGTATTTATTGATCTTACAAAAAACTAGATTTCATTGAAAAAAGTTGTATTATATACAAATGGAAGCTATTAAAAAAATTGAATTAAATAAAATTTCTAAAGTAATTTTAATTTCAGTTTTAGGAACATTGCTTCTGACTGTATCAGCAAAAATTAAAATTCATATTGGTCCAGTGCCACAAACTATGCAAACCTTTGTTGTATTGTTTTTGGGAATTGCTTTTGGAGCAAGAATTGGCTTGCTAACCATAATTTTATATTTGTTCGAAGGGATTTTTGGCTTGCCAGTTTTTTCTGGAACTCCAGAAAAAGGAGTGGGTTTAGTATATTTTACCGGTCCAACAATGGGTTATCTGATTGGATTTTTAATTGCAACGTATATAGCAGGAAGTTTTAAATATGAAGATGTTTTTAAAAATAATATTTTAGGTTTTTTTATTAATTATTTAAAGTTGTTATTAGCAGTAAGTTTTATTTATGTAATAGGTTTGCTTTGGCTGGGCAATATAATTGGATGGGATAAGCCTGTATTTGAATTTGGGGCAAAACCATTTTTATTGGCAGAATTTTTCAAAATTTTAATTCTTTCCATTTTAGCTGGAAAAATCAGTAAACTAAAAAAAATTATTTAGGAGATCTTTTCGAAAGAATTCTTTGTAAAGTTCTTCGGTGCATTTTAAGTCTTCTTGCAGTTTCTGATACATTTCTATTGCAAAGTTCAAAAACTCTATGAATATGTTCCCATTTTACTCTGTCAGCAGACATTGGGTTTTCTGGTGGGCTTGCTTTTGATGATGGCAAAGCCAAAAGTGCACTTTCAACATCCTCTGCATCAGCTGGTTTTGGTATATAATCTATAGCTCCCGCTTTAACAGCCGCAACTGCAGTAGGTATGTTTCCATATCCTGTCATTATTATAATTTTGCTATCTTTCTTCTGTTTTTGAATTTCTTTTACAACTTCTAGCCCACTACCATCTCCTAAACGTAAATCTACAACCGCAAATGCCGGTGGTGAGCTCTGTGCCGTAGAAATGCCAGATTTTACACTTTCAGCTTGAGTTACGACAAAGCCTTTTTTTTCCATAGCTCTAGCCAACCTATCTCTCAACGGGTTGTCGTCATCTACAATAAGTAGTGATTTATCAGCAAAATCAGTGATTTTTTGAAGGTTTGGTTTTTTGTCAGTTGTTTTCATTTTATTTTTTTCTTTATTCAATAATATATATAAGTGGAATAAGTTAATTTACAATATCAGTTAATAATAAATTTTTGCTTTACATTACTCTCCATTTCTATAAACACGAAAGAAATAAGCTTTTTTATAAATTTTTTTAAAAGTTTTTTGTGTAACTAAAAAAGGGATACATAAATAAGATGCAAAAATTTAATTCGGTTGACGAATTAGTTAATACTATTAAACCTGAAGAACCGATTTATTGTATAAGACCAAATTCTATAAAATTGGCATGCGAGTGGTTTAAAGAGAAATTTCCTGGAAATGTGCTATACGCAGTAAAAACTAATCCCAACGAAGATGTAATTAAATGTATTGGAGAAAGTGGAGTAAATAAATTTGATGTAGCATCAATCAACGAAATAAAATTAATTAAAAATATTTTCCCTAAGGCGCAAGCTTTTTATATGAACACTGTAAAAAACCGTCAACATATAAAAGAAGCATACCTCAACTATAATATAAAAGATTTTGCTTTAGACACTAAGGATGAACTACAAAAAATTATTGAAGCTACAAATAATGCTAAAGATTTAACACTTTATATAAGAATTTCTATTTCTAATGAACATGCAGAAATCGACCTGTCGCAAAAGTTTGGAGCCCTTCCAAATGAAGCTTTGGGTTTGCTGAGACTTGCGAAAGCACATGCTGCAAAAGTTGGTTTAAGTTTTCATGTAGGCTCACAGTGCATGCACCCTATTTCTTATTCTAAGGGAATTAGAGAAATTGGAAATATAATTAAAAAAACAAAAATCATCCCAGATTTTATTAATGTGGGCGGCGGTTTTCCATCTATTTATCCTGACCTGCATCCTCAACCATTAGAAAATTATATAAACGAAATTAAAAAATCTTTTAATAATTTGAAATTAGAAAGAAAACCAGAATTATTATGTGAACCAGGAAGAGCGCTAGTAGCAGAAAGTGGATCTACTGTAGTAAAAGTGCTGCTTAGAAAAAAACAAAAAATTTATATTAATGATGGAACCTATGGAAGTTTATTTGATGCTGGCGTTTTAAATTTTGTTCTTCCCACAAGAATGTTGCCCAATGGAAGAATTGTTTCTAAAAAATTAACTTCTTTTAGTTTGTACGGTCCAACATGCGATAGTGCAGACTTTATGAAAGGTCCATTTGTGTTACCTAATAATTTAAAAGAAGGCGATTATATAGAAGTAGGACAGTTAGGTGCTTATGCTCTAACTTTTAGAACAAAATTTAATGGTTTTTATTCTGACAAAATTTTTGAAGTACAGGATAAACCAATTATCTCTTTATACGAAAAAGATAAATCATCTCGATACCTAGTTGCTTAAATGAATAACCCAAAAAATCCTAACCTAGGTCATAATAAAAAGACCTTTTTAGATAAGCCCGTCGAGCACATTGATATAACTTCTTTTGATGCCAGAAAGATTATTTCTTCAATGGAAAAAATGTCTTTTGTTTCGAGAGAAACAGCTAATGCCGCAAACATATTTAATGAAATGATTAAAGATAAAGATTGTACAATTTTTTTAACGCTTGCCGGATCTACCTCTGCTGCGGGTTGCATGAAGATTTATAAAGATTTAGTTAAATATAATATGGTAGATGCTATTGTTGCTACTGGAGCATCTATTGTAGACATGGATTTTTTTGAAGCCTTAGGTTTTAAACATTATCGAGGCTCACAATTTCAAGATGACACTGAATTAAGAAAAAACTATATTGATAGAATTTATGACACATACATTGACGAAGATGAGTTGCAAGAGTGTGATAAAAGAATATGTGAAATTGCAGACACTTTGGAGCCTAGAAGTTACACCTCAAGAGAATTTATTCACGAAATGGGTAAATATTTAAAGAAACATTCTAAGAAAAAAGATTCTTTGATTGAGACGGCATATAATAATAATGTTCCAATATTTTGCCCAGCATTTACAGATTCAAGTGCCGGATTTGGATTGGTTATTCACCAAGAAAAAAATCCAAAAAAACACATGACAATAGACTCTGTTAGAGAATTTCGTGAACTAACTGAGATAAAAATACAATCAAAAGGATCTGGTTTATTTATGATAGGGGGTGGGGTTCCAAAAAACTTTGTTCAAGATACAGTTATATGTGCTGAACTCTTAGGAAAAGAAGTTGCTATGCATAAATATGCAGTACAAATAACAGTCGCTGATTCTCGAGACGGAGCGTGTAGTAGTTCTACTTTAAAAGAAGCAAGTTCTTGGGGTAAGGTTGATGTTACAAAAGAACAAATGGTGTTTGCAGAAGCTACTAGTGTGCTGCCTTTAATTGTAAGTGATGCATATCATAAAGGTGATTGGAAAAAGAGAATTAGAAAAAACTTCTCAAAAATATTTAAATAATAATTGGATAAAAATTGAAGTATCTTTCAAACAAAAATGGTTTTCTTGGAATTGATAATAGATTTAATTTTAAAGAAAAAGTCGTTATTGTTCCTTTTGGTCTCGAAAAAACCGTTAGTTACGGTGGTGGAACAAAAAATGGGCCTAAAGAAATAATTAAAGCTTCGCACCAAGTAGAATTATATGATGAGGAGTTAGGTTATGAACCTTATAAAAAAATTGGTATTAAAACCTTAAAGCCATTTAAAATCGATAAAAATATTAAAACTGCACTAAAAAAAATTTCTAATATTAACAAAGAAATTTTAAATAAAAAACTTTTTCCCATGACTTTAGGTGGCGAACATTCAATTACGCCTGGATGTATTCTTCCATTTGTAAAAAGGTATAAAAAATTATGCTTATTACATTTTGATGCACATGCAGATCTAAGAGAAAGTTATAATGGCGAAAAATTTTCACATGCATCTGCAATAAAAAGATGCCTAGATTATAAAAATGTATCAGTAATTTCTTTTGGCATAAGAAATATATCAAAAACTGAAGTTCCTTTTTTAAAAAAAAATTCTTCTAGAATTAATATTTTTTGGGCTAAAGATAAGTCAAAATGGAATCTAAAGAAATTTAAGAAATTAATAAAAAATAAAAATGTTTATTTAACATTTGATGTCGATGGTCTAGATTCTAGCATAATGCCAGCGACAGGGACGCCAGAACCAGGTGGGCTTTTGTGGGATGAAACTTTAAATATAATTAAAATCGCTGCAAAAAATTCTAATATAGTGGGCAGTGATATAAACGAACTAGCTCCAATAAAAGGTTTTAATTGTTATAATTTTTTAGTGGCTAAGTTAGCATATAAAATAATTGCTTATATTTTTAAATTTAAAAAAACTAATTAGAAAAGAAATTATTTGTATTCCAACAAATAGTCACCATAGCTCCTTTTGATTTTGGACACATTCCAAATGTTACTTGGGCTTTCATTCTTTCTAAAAGTGTTTTTCCTATAAACGTTCCAAGACCTAGACCAGATTTAGAATTTATAACCTTATTCTTTGAGCGTATATAGGGTTCGCCTAAAACTTTTATAATATCTTCTGAAAATCCTGGTCCGTCGTCACAAATTCTTACTTCCGTAATTTTACTATTACTTATTACACAAATTTCTACGTACGAATTGCTGTACTTAACCGCATTACCAATAAAATTACGCAAACCGTAAGTTATTTCTAGAGTTTTTTCAATTTTAGGATTAGCTTCATTTTGATCAGCTAATAGTAATATTTTTTTTTCTGAAATTTCTGAAAAAGATCTTACTATTTCATTTAACAAATCTTCGATTTTTATATCTGTTAAAAAATCATCTTCGTTAAGTTGATCCTGTGAAAGTTTTTTTAAAATTTCTGAGCATCTCTTAGTTTGAGATATTAATAAGCTTATATCTTTTGAATATTTTGAATTTTTTCCAATTTCTTTTTCTAGCTCTTTTGCTACTACAGTAATAGTAGAGAGTGGTGTTCCAAGTGAATGAGCTGCTGCTGCTGCCTGAAGACCTATTGATTCTAGTTCATGTTCTTTTGCTAAAATTAATTCAAGTTTGTTTAAGGCTTCAGTTCTTTTTCTAGATTCAGCTCCAAATCTTGTTCCAAAATATGTCAAAAATATTAAACCAATAATTACAGCAACAGGTATTGAATATAAATAATAATCTGGCGCATGAAAATGTAATTCACCAGGGTGTGGAAGCTCTAGATGATAATTTGTTAAAATAAATAATATTATAATTGTTATAACTGAGAGATAAATAGTACTTTTTAAATATAAGAAGGTTGAAGAGACGATTGCTGGAATTATTAAAAGAATTATAAATGGATTTGTGACACCTCCTGTTAAATACAATAAGCATGCTAACTGGAAAAGATCATAAAATAAAAATATTGTAGAAGTAAAATTATTTAACTGATTTTCTTTAATTTTCAATTGTAAATATATATTGGTAAATACCCCAACTAAAATAATTATTGAACAATAAAAAAAGGGGAGTTCAAAGTTAAATAAAAAAAAAACTATACTAATTGTTATGTATTGTCCTATTAGTGCTAACCATCTTAAAACTACTAGTGTTTTTTTATCTAATTGAATATTGTCTTTAGATTTAAAGAAATCTGAAAAATTCATCAAGAATTATATATCTAAATTGTTTACCTCTAAAGCACGACTAATTATGAAATCCCTTCTTGGAGCAACATCATCACCCATAAGGATCTTGATTAAATCTTGGTCTTTTTTAGAATTGGCTTTAGTTTTATTAGAATAATTAACCTGTAATAAAGTTCGTTTTTCTGGGTTTAATGTTGTTTCCCACAATTCTTCAGGATTCATCTCACCTAATCCTTTGAAACGTTGTATTTTCATTTTGCTTTTTTCAAACTCAAAAAATTTTTGAAACTCTTTAGTATTTTTTTTAATTTTTTTATTTGATTTTTCAGAGTTTTTAATTACTAAGTCTTCTAGATCTTTTTCATTTTTAATATAATAATGTTTTGATCCTTTTGTAACTTTATATAGCGGGGGCTGAGCAAGATAAACGTGGTTTGATTCTATAAGTTCACAAAATGGATGATTATTTAATAAAGTTAACAAAAGAGTTCTTATATGAGACCCGTCTACATCAGCATCTGTCATTATAATAATTTTTTCATATCTTAAATTATCTATATTAAAATCTTTTGATCCGGTGCCCAATGCATTTATTAGAGTAACAATTTCATTGGATGACATCATTTTAGCAAAGGTCTTGGTTTGTAAGTCCTGGCTGTTTCCATTTTTATTTTTACTGGCGTCTATATATGTATTGAGAATTTTTCCTCTTAAAGGTAGAACTGCCTGGTACTCTCTATTTCTTCCTTGTTTAGCTGATCCACCAGCCGAATCTCCCTCAACAATAAATAATTCTGTACCTTCGGCTTTTCCTATTTGACAGTCAGCTAACTTCCCTGGAAGGCCTGATAATTCTAATGATCCTTTTCTTCTCACATTTTCTCTAGCTTTACGAGCCACGTCTCTAGCTACCGCAGCTTGTACCACTTTATTTAATAATATTTTTACTACACTTGGGTTTTGATCAAACCAAGTTGACAGTTTTTCATTGACTATGGATTCAACAATAAATCTGACTTCTGAAGAAACTAACTTATCTTTTGTTTGTGAAGAAAACTTTGGGTCAGGAACCTTTATTGATAGTACTCCTGTTAAACCTTCTCGAGCATCATCCCCATTTAAAACAACTTTATTTTTCTTAAGTAAATTTGATGCTATTGCATATTTGTTGATAACTCTAGTTAATGCACTTCTGAGACCCAGCATATGCGTACCACCATCTTTTTGGTGAATATTATTAGTAAAAGGAAGAACATCTTCAGAATAACCAGCGTTCCACTTTAGGGAACATTCAATCATTACATTATCTTTTTCTCCAGATAGATAAATTGGTTTTTTGAATAAACTTGTATCATTTTTATTAGTAAGTATTTTTTTACTTTTGTCTAAATACTCAACAAACTCTTGGACGCCACCTTCATATTGATTTTTATACTCTTTTTCTTTTTTTCCACTTTTATCAACTAAAGTTATACTTAAACCTTTATTTAAAAAAGCTAATTCTCTCATCCTTTTTTGTAATATTGATGAATTGAAAGCTGTTATAGAAAAAACTTCTTTTGATGGTAAAAAATTTACTAACGTACCGTTTTTATTTGTTTTTCCTTTTGCTTTTAATGGTGAAACTGCTTTTCCATTTTTAAATTCTATATAGTGTTCTTTTTTGTCTTTAAAAATAGTTAAGGATAGTTTTTCTGACAATGCATTTACAACCGACACTCCTACGCCATGTAATCCACCTGAAACTTTGTATGAGTCGTGATCAAATTTTCCTCCAGCATGGAGTTGTGTCATTATCACCTCTGCAGCTGATTTTTTTTCACCTTTATGCAAATCTACCGGTATTCCTCTTCCATCATCCTCAACAGAAACTGAATTGTTTGAATTAATTATAACTTTAATGTTTTTGCAATAGCCTGCTAAAGCTTCGTCTATTGCATTATCTACAACCTCGTAAACCATATGATGCAAGCCAGTGCCATCATCGGTGTCACCAATGTACATTCCTGGTCTTTTTCTTACTGCATCTAAACCTTTTAGTACCTTTATAGAATCTGCACTATATTGTTTTTCATTAACCATATTTTTTGATCATATTTGTGAAATTTATTCACTCTTTTAACATTTTTTTTAACTTAATAAAATCTTCTCAGTTTAGAATACTTAAATGGGCCCTGGTACTGTTGGCTAACTAGTTGAAAATAATAATTATAATCTAATATTTTTTATTTTTAAAATACTTCATATTTT
>Ga0115000_10005153_pt1 | contig 10538 bp, 8 predicted proteins | sample ArcticOcean_MG_C_6_FD_89690 | JGI IMG/M metagenome (GOLD analysis project Ga0115000, IMG submission 89690) | Marine microbial communities from western Arctic Ocean - ArcticOcean_MG_CB8_128 | ecosystem: Environmental > Aquatic > Marine > Oceanic | place: Arctic Ocean: Canada Basin | collected... | reverse complement strand
CCATGACCTTGGGAAGCAGAACTCGCAACGTTCCTCCCGCTTTGACAGCCAGCAAACAGTTGTGGACTCCAGTGGCTTCTGAGCCTCCTAGATCGTTACCTCAATCCCGCTTGTCGGATCACCCAGTCAGGGTCATCAGAATGTTCAGCCAGTTCAGCCGCTGTTACAACGCATACCCATTCGTCATTATTGAGAGTGACAATGGCGGGAAGCAGTTCGGCTGCAGCAAGTTGAGCGTCTGTCGCTTCGTTGCGGTGAATGAAAGAAATGTTTAAAGAAGACGCCCCACATGCTTCTTTCCAGGAACGTCGTCCGTTCGGGTTCCAGCCGTGTGTGAGATCGCACAGATGGCAAGGGGTATTTCGCAACACCTTGTTGAACAGGTAGGTGAGCTCTCCGACGACTCCACTGTCAGCGTTGTATATGCCGACCAAGGCGCTCATGGGCGTGATCTTAGGAAGGTTGTCCTAGGTGCATGGGGGTGGGTGACGTCAGGAGCCCTAGGTGTAGATATGCGTTGGCGGTCCTTGAGACGCCTGGCTGGACTGGTCAGCCGTCCAGAGGAGGAAGCGTGAATCTGATCTTTCCGTCTGAGGCTTCCCACATGTTGTTGTTGAAATCATCTACGGCTGAAGGTTCGACATACCAGGAGATGCGTTCATCGATTCGAGACCATTCGGCCTCAGTGAGGGGGTCTTCGCTGACGGCGACAACAAGTACCGAGATGTCTAACTCGCCTTCGTGGGGGCGCTCGCCAACAACATCGATGATGTCCTCAACACTCACCATGGTTTGCTCTGTAGCGCGAAAGCAGTTGCCATCCCACGATTCGTAGCCGTAGTCCTCACACGAGTTGGTTTCGTTGACCTGAGACACACCACGGAACACTGCGGTGTCGGGAACTTCGCTGGCTGGCAACACGCCCATCATGTAGAGCTCGAGTGGTGAGAGAAATAGGTCAAGGTTGGAATTGCCTTTGTCGGAGAAGTAGTTGGTTCGGTAGATCCCGTCTTCGACGACACTGAGTGCTTCCAGGTCGAACCCTCCCAGAACACCGTTAGCCGAAGACACCCCCCAGTGACCTCCCGTGACGTTGCCTTTTAGGTCTTCGATTATTGGGAGAAGGTCCCCCCCGCCCCAAAGGTGCATGACCTCGTGTATAAGCGAGCCGTAGAAGGTGTTGAGGATCGCATAATCGCTCTCTGCCCACAGTGAGTCGATCGATGGAATGGTGAGGAGTCCTCTGAGGCGGCCCTCAGATCCGTAGCAACTCGCCGACGACCAAACTGGTGCCCCCAACCCGTCAAGGTTGTTGCTGATCTGGTGAGCAAAGCCGGCGTAGCTGACGGTGGAGGTATCGGCGTTTCCGACGAAGACAATCACGTCGTAGTCGTCCTCGACGGCCCCGTAGATCGACTGGACGACATCCATAAGGTATTGAAGGTCATAAATTCCGCTGAGGTTCTCGGTGTCGAACTCAGGGTTGAAGGCTTGGGCGCCTCCTTCGATGAGGAGTTGCATGTAGCGGCCAGTGGGGTCAAGAGAAATATCGAAGTCGCGGTCCAACTCACCGAGGCCAACCCAGTCCTGGTAGTCAGAGTCGCCCCCGAGCAGCACGGTCTCTATTTGCGGCATCCCTAGAAGCGGTTCGACATCGCAGGTCCTACTCCCGCTCACACTGATCCGACGGAGGCTGGTGAGTTGGGCCAAATCCTGAAGTGATTTAAAGTCAGACGGCAACACGAGGGACTCGAGCTTTGTCATCGACTCCAGAAGTCCGACGTCCTTGAACGCAAAGGCCATCCCAAGGTTGAGGTAGCGAAGCTCAGAGAGCGAAGCCAGGAACCTGAAATCACGGCCCAACAATGAATAACCGAGGTCCAACCATTGGAGGCAGGTCAGATACTCAAGGCCGTCGTACGAAACAAGACCCTCAGGTCTGACGTATTCGGGCGCTTCGGCCCCAGCCTCGGAGTACCAATAATCTGAGAACTGCAACTGGATGATCTCACCAAGATCAGCAGCAGTGACGTCCCCAATGTTCTTCTCAGTGACCAGTTCAAGGTTGATGCGAGCCTCAGCAGAAAGCTGGTCGACTGAAAACCCAGACTGTTCGGCACACCCGACAACACTCGGATCGGGTTGCCATATACCACCCCAGTCATAACCACGCCCGATGAGGTCGATAACTGGTGCCGGCACCAAATCGACGGCCACTGGGATCGTGGTCGTCGTCGCGGGGGCAACTGTCATGGTTGCTCCAGCAGAAGTATCAACAGGTTCAGTGGTTAAGACTCCATCAGGACCACCGTCATAGCGAATACCACTACCGGCATCGACCCACCAATAACTCCCATCAGAGCACCAAGTAACTTTATTTCCGAACTGATCTGCCTCTTCAGCAGTCTCACAATCGACGACCACTTGTGTAGTCGTCGGTGCCGCAGTCGTAGTCGGTGCAGCAGTAGTCGTAGCAGGTACGGCCGTCGTTGTAGCGGGTGCCGCAGTCGTGGTTGTGGCGGCTGTGGTCGTAGCAGGTACGGCCGTCGTTGTAGCGGGTGCCGCAGTCGTCGTCGCGGCGACCGTCGTTGTCGGCGCAGCATTTGTAGTCGGAACCTGAGCCGCTGCAGGGGCAACCGTCGTCGCGGGTGTCGCAGTGTCTGAACTACCGCCACATCCCGAGACAACTAACAAGAACGTCAACGCAACTTCAGGCTTCCTCATGGTTTGAGTCTGCCGCCCCCACCCTGAAAAGGTACTCGGTGTCTCTGACGCCCTCAGCGCAGGTCAGACGACTTTTTAGTGGACCGTACTGGACTCGAACCAGTGACCTCTCGCGTGTGAGGCGAGCGCTCTAGCCAACAACCACCTTGGTTTAAAACCCATGGTGTATCAACGATGTGACAGTCGTCTGGCCGTGTCCTGAGAGGCCAAAAACCCTCTAAGCGGGTGGTCAGTTCACAGCCCACAAACGCAATCTTGCTCATCGGCTTCGTGAGGCCTGCCCATTCCGCACTTAAGATCAAGCCGTAGCTCACTCCCCTGCGAAGGTCGACTCGAACGTCCGCCGACTCTCGGCCCGATTGGCAGATCAAGACGCCGGAAAGGTGGCCGGTCGGACCCGTCGATCTCAATCCAGGTCGGTGCAGAACTCCCAAGGTTCTGTAGGGAAGTACCGGGTGATCAGGTCGTACAGCTTCGGCTCGTGTTCGAGGATCCACGCCCTCGTGCTATGTGAATCCTTGAAGCCCGCACGGTCCATCAGGTAGCCCTCGACGGCGATGGCCCAGAACTCTCCGACCAGGTGAGAGCTGTCCTGTTCGACACCTTCCTCGAGGTCCTGGCTGAAGCCAGCGAGACGACCGGCCTCAATCGACTCCAGGGCCAAGGCGTAGACACGCTCGTAGAAGTACGTCTCGTTGATCTGCTCAAACACCAGGTGGTTCAGGGAGTGTGTCATCTCGTGGAGGATCGGATCGCCGCCCACGTCGACGTGACCCGGATAACACATGTAGTCGGCGTTGGCTGTCATGGAGGCGTCTGTCATTCCCTGGGCGAAGCCGGTGGACTCATCGGTGTCTCGATATTCGGGCAGCACCGCAGTGCTCTCGCCTACGAACAGGGAGATACGGGAATGGCTGTCCCGAAGCACCTCGCGGAACTCCGGCCGGGCAGAGGTCAGGTAGATCACCGAGGCACGGGCCTGAAGCATCGCCCCATCGGGGACGTCGGGACCGCCGACGATGATCACGCCACCGCCGGTGATGTACTTCGTGTAGTACTCGAGTCCCGTCGGGCTGGGCGCTGCGATCACCGCGCTGCCGGTCTCAACGTACGGAAATACGGTCCAGTGGACAGCATTGCCCAACCAATCGGTGCGGTGACGCATGAACCTCGAATAGGCCACCATCGAGTCGCTGATCGTGCCCTCGCCGGAGATCGCCCCACAGACCGTCTCCCGCCAGGACATGTAGTTCTCCCACAGGATGTCGTGGGGGTCGATCCGTACGGCATCGAAGGGCGCCGGTCGGAAGCGGCCGAGGTGTGATTCGAACGCCTCCTGCTTCCAGGTCCCGAAGGGGCCGTTCCTCGCCATGGATCCGTTGGGCGCGATGTAGGAGTAGGTGTCGCGATTCTCGACATTGTTGATCGCGTCCTCCAGGACGAGCAGGAACTGACGGGAGTCGACCTCCACCGCGTCCGGGAACCAGGCGTCGCAATCGTTGGGAACGATCACCGGCGCCGCTGTCGTCGTGGTGGGCGCCATAGTCGTGGTCGCAACAACGGCAGTCGTGGTCGGTGCTGCAGTGGTGGTCGGTGCTGCAGTGGTCGTTGGTACAACAGTTGTGGTCGGTGGCCGAGTTGCTGCAGGTGCAACCGTCGTTGCTGGCGTCGCAGTGTTTGAACTACCCCCACATCCCGAGACAACTAACAAGAACGTCAACGCAACTGCAGGCTTGCTCATCGGCGCAGTCTGCCACCCCCTCCCTGAGGGGGGCGGGGGCGGCATTGGAGCCACCAGGTGTAGATACGCGCGGGCAGGGCTAGGTGCAACAAGAGGCGAGTGGGTGGTTTTGGAATGAAATCTGCCACCCCTTCCCTTAAGGACAGTGTCCCACCGCAAACTGTCCCCCTCACAAAACCCCTGGTCAGAGCGTTGGGATACTCTGGCATGTCTTATAGGGGGCCTATTGCCATGCCACGGGGTGTACACGACGGGCTCAAGCCGAGTGCTTCCGGCCTGTACACCCCATACTCACAGCGCGTCGCACCCAGCTGCTGGGATACCACTGAACCCGGAGTGTTTTGGAGCCTGAAGAGATGACTGGAGGCATGGAATTGTCTGGAAACAGCCACTTTGAGAGTCGTTCGGGCCTAGGTCGCCTATCCGCTGTCGGGGCAATTGTCTTGTGGTCTATCGGCACAGTGATGATCGCCTATATCGATCTTCCAGGAATACAAGCCGCATTTTGGCGACTAGTGCTAGGTGCTGCGCTCTACCCGACTTTCTTCTATGCGAGTGGCCGCCGTCTGAGTTGGAGGCAGGTCCGGCTTGCTGCTCCATCAGCCGTCCTGTTCGCAGTTCAGCTAGGGGTGGCCTTCACTGCCGTAAAGGCCACCTCGGTGGCAAATGTGACAACCATTGCGGCCCTTGTTCCAGCGGTGCTCATCGTTGTTTCTTCGGTTCGCTACCGCGAGCCGATTGGCATCAAAACAGTTCTTATGGGTGGGGTCGCAGCGATCGGTGTGGTGGCGATAATTCGTAGTGCACCAGGTTCTGACGGGGCCACAAGTTTGCGTGGTGACCTACTGGCAATAGTTGGAATGCTCATGTTCGCCGCTTACTTCGTGCTCGTGAAGGAGGTCAGACAGCATCTCGATACGTTCAGTTTGCAGACGCTGACAATGGCTATCGGAGCGGTGGCGCTATACCCCTTCGCAGCGATTGAGGCGGGCCGCCTCATGGCGCCGATTCCCTCACTAGGGAATTGGGTCTGGGTGGCGGCGATTCTGGCCGTGCCTGGTACGGGACATTTTCTAATGAACTGGGCCCATCTCCATATAAGCCTGACAGTTTCTGGGATGCTGACGCTTGGTATCCCAGTTCTTTCGGCTATCGGGGCTTGGCTTGTCCTGGACCAGAAAATGACTCCCATCCAGATGGGGGGGATGGTGGTGGCGCTGGTAGCTCTCGTCGTCGTTGTCTTGGACCAACCCGAAATACCGACTCAGCAACCCAAGAGTTGACCTATCTAGCTCTATTTCGCCCAGGTGGAATTGAAGCTTTAGTCCGTCTCCTAGTGCGCCAGCTGTCCGCTGCACGGGACGCCGACCTGCACCAACGCAGTTCGGCGGACACCCGTAAGATCAGAACCGTCACGGAACCGACGAAAAGGAACGACTCAGGGGCCAACTGGCGAGCAACTGGCGAGCAGGGCACTACCCAAAACGCACAAATAACCAGCATTGCCGCTGGTCACCATGGTGGAGCTGATGGGAATCGAACCCACGACCCCCTGCTTGCAAAGCAGGTGCTCTAGCCAACTGAGCTACAGCCCCGTGTGGTCCCGTCGGGACACGGCCCAGCGTACGAGGAGGGCGACCGTGCTCGTTGGCGAATCGGGCCATTACGACAGCGCAGGCGTCATCGTCGATGTCTACATTGGTGCGACTCATACACCACTGGGTGGTCGGCCGTGTCGGGCACGGGTGGTTGGGACTCCCGTCCGATTGTTGACCGGTCCCGGTGGTGGGGATGGGGCACGATGGAGGGATGTCGACCACCGGTCAGGGCGCCCCCGCGAGAAGAACGGCGTGATCAAGTACCTGGGGTCGAAGCGCCGCCTGGTCCCGGTGCTTGGCGAACTCTTCGAGGCATCGGGTGCGCGCACCGCGCTGGACCTCTTCACCGGCACCACCAGGGTGGCCCAGGAGTTCAAGCGCCTGGGCGGCCTGGTGACGGCGGTTGACACCGCCCGTTACGCCGAGGTGTTCGCCCGCTGCTACGTGGCAATCGACGCAGACGAGGTGGATCGGAGCGAGGTGGCCGGGGCCCTGGAGCACCTCGCCGCCCTCCCGGGTCAGCCCGGCTACTTCACCGACACCTTCTGCGAGAGTTCACGCTTCTTCCAACCCTTCAACGGCGCCCGCGTCGATTCCATCCGGACCGCTCTGGACGCCGAATTCGCAGGCTCACCGATGTTCCCGATCCTGCTGACCAGCCTCATCGAGGCCGCCGACAGGGTGGACTCAACCACCGGCCAGCAGATGGCCTACCTGAAGGCGTGGGCCCCACGGTCATTCAAGGACCTGGAACTCCGTATGCCGGATCTCCTGGCGGGGACCGGTACGTCCGTGCGAGGCGACGCCGTGGCCCTGGCCGGCGAGCTGGGACCATTCGATATCGCGTATCTGGATCCGCCCTACAACCAGCACCGGTACCTCACCAACTACCACGTCTGGGAGACGCTGGTGGCCTGGGACGCGCCGGAGCATTACGGGGTTGCCTGCAAGCGCATTGACTGCCGTGACGAGGCCACAAAGAGCGTGTTCAACCGGAAGCGCGAGATGCCCGGTGCCCTGGGGGCCACGGTCGCTGACCTCCAGGCCGACGTCGTGGTGCTTTCGCACAACGACGAGTCGTGGATCACCCTGGACGAGCTGGTGGAGATCTGCCGTCCACGTGGAGAGGTGGCCGTCATGTCGTTCGATTCGAAGCGCTACGTCGGCGCACAGATCGGGATCCACTCGCCCGGCGGCGAACGGGTCGGGGAGGTATCCCACCTGCGCAACGTCGAGTACCTACTGGTGGCCGGCGATCCGGCCCGGGTCAGGCGCATGGTGGAACCGTTCGCCGGGAGCCCGGCGCTCAACAGGACCTGAGCCGGCCGAGGATCTCGTACCGGGGTCAGGAGGCGGGTCGCCGCCGGTGGATTTCGCCGGGTCAGGCCGCCATGGGTCGCCCGAACGGCAGGTCGGTGAGCCAGCCGGCCATGAAGGCCTCGGCCCGTTCGCAGGCACCCAGAAGCGGACCGTCCCCGTGGCCGAGAACGTCACCGATGATGGTCGACACCGTTTCACGAACCGCGTCCGCCTCGCCAACGAGGGGGCCGGCGGTGGTAACGAAGTCCGGGAGGGCCAGCACGCCGTTTCGCCGGCAGTGGGCTACCGCCCTCGTGGTGAGCGGGAGCGGTCCGGTGGGAACCACGACGCGAACCTGCAGGCGGTCTGCAGCCACGTGGTCGATGACGCCCACACCGGAGCCGACGAACAACAGGTCTGCTGTCGCTGTGAGTGGGTCCTCGGCTTCGACGAACGACAGGCCACGCGCGGCCAACTCGTCGAGCAGGGCCGGTCCGGCCGATCCGTCGACCACGGCGGTGCCTGCGTCCGGGCAGGCGGCGAGACCGGCTGCCACCGCCCCGGCGGCGAGCAGGACGGCGTTGGACGGAGACTCGAGGCCGCCCAGCTCGCCGGCGGCAACGCCCTTACCGGCGGTGAGCCGGTAGCCGGCGTCCCACCCGGCCACTTCGGCGGCGAATGCGGCGATGGCGGCGGCGTGTCCGTCGGGAGTGGAGTTGATGCCGGCTGAGATGCCGGTCTCACGACGTTCCAGTGAGGCCAGGGCGTACGTGACCGAGCGGGCGAGGTCCTTCGCACCACCCTGGAGGATCTTCGGTGCCAGGCGCACCACCCCGTGGCCAGGTACTTCGCCGAGGTCGACGGCTACGAAGGCGTCGGTGGTGGTGGTCTTACGGATGAACATGGCTGCAGTCTCCCGGATTGCCGAGGGTCAGGACCCGTCGGGGTCCGGCCCGAGGGATGCCACGACCTGGTCGACCCGGAACCGGGCGTCTTCCAGGCGGGATCTGCAGTGGCGGATGAGCACATCGGCCCGTTGGACCCGCTCCACCAGTTGGTCGACATCGGTCGCCTCGGACTCCAGTGATGCCAGGATCTCCTGCAGCTCGTCGAGTGAGTCGGCGTAGCCGGGCAGCACGCCGGCTTCCTGGTGCTCGTCGCTCACGGCGTCTCCTCGCGGCCTGCCGGTTCCGTCCCGTCGACGGTGCTGGTGACCGTACCCCCGGCCACGTGGGTGACCAGCGTGTCGCCGACCGCCGTGTCGGTCACGGACCTGACGAGGGTGCCGTCAGCGAGGCGTGTGATGGACCATCCCCGGGCGAGGATCCTGGCCGGGTCCAGGGCCCGGAGGTTGTTGGTGATCCCGGCCAGCCGTTCGGCCTGCCGGTCCAGGGTGGCCAGCGGCGAGCGACGCAACCTTTTGACCTTGTCGTCGAGTCGATCGGCCCGGCGGTCCAGCACGGCGGTGGCCGACCTGGCGGTCCGCTGTGCCAGGTCGTCGAGAAGGTCGGTTGACCGGGCGGTGCTGGCGCCGGCCCGCTGTGCGATTGACTCCTGCAGGTCGGCGACCGCGTCGGCGAAGGCAGCCACCTGTCCGACGATGGCGACCGCACAAGCGGTCGGGGTCTTGAAGGCGGTGTGGGCCACCTCGTCGGCGACCGCGCGGTCCACCTCGTGTCCGATCCCGGTCACCACAGCCACGTCCAGGGTGGCGATGGTCCGCACCAGGACCTCTGCGTCAAAGGCCGCCAGGTCGGTAGCCGAACCGCCACCACGGACCAGGGCGATGACATCCGGCTGGTGGGTGGCGACCATTTGCAGGGCCTCGGCCAGGTCGACCGCCGATCCGTCGCCCTGGACTCTGGCATCGCGCTCGAGGACCGTAAACGGGAACCCGCTACGAGAGATTTCTTCGCTGAAGTCGGCGTGGGCGGCGGATCCGATGCTGGTAACCAGGCCGACGCGCAGTGGCGGCACCGGAATGGGGTTGGCCCGGTTGGCCCTCAACAGGCCTTCGTCGGCCAGGGCATGGAGAAGTCGCTCGCGTTCTGCGGCGAGGCGCCCGAGGGTGAACGCGGGGTCGACACCGTTCATGATGAGCTGCAGGCGACCACTGGGTGGATAGAAGTCGAGGCGGGCCCGGATTCGTAACTGCAGGTCGTTGGCGAGGGCCAGTTCGCCGGCCGCCGCGAGGGTGTGGTCCACGCCGATGCGGGCCCCCTTGAAGAGGGCCACGCTGAGCTTGGCGGCCACGGCCCGTCCCGGTACCGCCGACGGCTCCACGAGGTCGAAGTAGGCGTGGCCGCTACGGGCATCGTGGAAATTGGACACCTGGCCCTCCACCCACAGGTCCTCGGGGAACAGGGTGGCCAGGCCGTCCTTCAGCAGATGGGACAGCTCCTCGACGGACAGGGTGGGGAGCCCGTCGGATGGTTCGATCACGTGTGGAACCTAGTTCGGACTCGCCCTGGGAGGATCGGCGCCGGGAGTCCACTAGCGATATGGGGAAGCGTCGGCGCCTATACGGCCGTTCTGTTCGGGGAAAAGGTTCTGCGAACCTCTGGGGTGGGGTCTTCCGATGTGGCTCTGGCTCCCCGCTGCCGGGGCAGTCGCCGCGAGAGTAGGCCTAGCGGTGGCCCCGCCGCAGGTGGAGTTCGTGGCCTCTACCTGAGCATCGTCACTTCTGGCCTGATCTTTATCGGACTCCACCTATCGCGAATATTTCCCGAGATAGCAGGCCCAGGTGGTCTGGGTCGAAAGCCGCGATCCGGACCGTCGCGTCCCGGCCAGTCATCCCACAGCCACACCTCGGCGAACTGGTGCGACGGAGACGCCACCAGAGCATCCCGGAGGAACGGTTCGAACTCCTTGCCCCGGACTCTCTCGTCCGGGTAGGCGTCAGCGAGGACTTCGAGGAACTCCCGCAGAGACGCCATACCTAGATTCCAACACGAACTGGCATGTCTATTGGAGGGCCAACCAACCGGCCCGTAGCGTGGGGGCCGTGGACTCAATTAGGTCGTGTGCGCTAGTCCTCGCATTTGTGCTGTTGGTCTCCGGTTGTTCAGGCGGTTCGGATTCTGCGGAGTTGGAAGCACACCAGGAAGAGGTAGCAACACCTGCGGCTCCCACTACGACTGTGGCTCCCACTACGACTGTGGCTCCCACTACGACTG
>Ga0115000_10005145_pt1 | contig 10542 bp, 4 predicted proteins | sample ArcticOcean_MG_C_6_FD_89690 | JGI IMG/M metagenome (GOLD analysis project Ga0115000, IMG submission 89690) | Marine microbial communities from western Arctic Ocean - ArcticOcean_MG_CB8_128 | ecosystem: Environmental > Aquatic > Marine > Oceanic | place: Arctic Ocean: Canada Basin | collected... | reverse complement strand
GACTCCAACGAGAGCAAGGAAATCATGCGCTATTCGAAACGGAAAACGACGGAGGAAATGCGAAAGGAGTTTGAGTATTTCGAACGGCAAAAAGCGAGAGAACGCGCGGAAAGTAAATATCAACAATCGAGCGGGTACGAGTTTAAATTCAGCCTCGCACACGCGCTCGACGAACGTTTACGAGCGTCGAGGAGGTTAGCGCGAGGCGGGAAGTCAGTGCGGGAACGATTGAAACGAGTGTTGGGAGATGGAGTCGCGGGCGCGGTGGAAGGAAAAGAAGGCGAAGAGAAACAGAGAGCGGCGCTGAGAGCGGTGGAGAAAGCGTTGGGGGATTTCCACGTCACGGATTTGGGGTTGGATTTTTTGCAAGGGAGCGTGAGCACGTCGATGAGTGCGACTGTGTCGGAGAGTTTGGACGTGTATTGTCAAGCGCAAGCGATGGCGAACGCGGATGGGAGAGGCGCCGGAGTGTTGTTAGTCGGCGCGAGGAAACAGTTGGGGTTGTGGACGAGCGCGGATTGGCACATGCAAATGCCCTCGCAAAGGAACGGTGGGATGGAGATGACGTTGGAGCAGAAATTGACGAATAGGACGACTGGGACGATGACGTGCAGATACGACTTTGTCGGCGTCGGGGGGTCGTCCGCGGGGGAGGAAGCAGAGGACGTTGGCACTGGCGTAGGTTTGTCCGTCGGTTTGAAACGACAGTTGACGCATCACGCGGTTGGTAACATCGATTGGAACGTAGGGCCGATACCGGGTATCACGACCGGGTGCAGAGGTAAAGCCGGTGAAAATGGCGCGTGGAAGTTGGATTTGAGCGCGGGTGTACAGAATTTCGGCTTGACTGGGTCGTATCAGAGAAAAGTCGTCGATGGCTCTTCGGCGAACGCGAGGCGGCATTACCCGAACAGCGCGTTGGCGGAACATACACAAACGAACAAAATTAAGAAATATTCGTTCAAGTTTGGAACGATGGGTATAGAAATTGAAAACGGAACGAACGCCACGTTGAGCGACGACGGCGAAACGAGCATCGGGTGGGGCGTCTGCGTCGGCGTCGAAGGGTGCGTCTTGAAAATCAAATATCGCCAAAGGAATCAACAGTTTGAGTTTCCTATTTTACTCGCCCCGGGTTTGCCGTATTTAACGAGGCGAACGGCGATTTTGTGTCTGACCATCCCGAACGCCGTCATTGGCGTCTTAAGAAACGTGTTCATTCTGCCTTTATTGAGACGTAAAAAACGGTTCGAAAAGAAACAAATGCGTTTGCGATACGCGTCTGAAATCGAGGAAAACCGCAAAGACGCCTTGGCGCAACGCGAGCTCGTCGCAAAATCGGCGGAAGAGAAGAGAGTGTTCGAGCGAGAAATAGGCGGATTGGACATTGAGAAAGCCGTGTACGGCTCGTTTGAAAACGTTGAGTGCGACGTGACGAAAAGATCGATGACCTTTCCGGACGAAGAAGAAGAAAAAGATGATCGAAAAAACGACGACGATTCAGACGACGAAAGGAAGAAAACGAAGAAAACGAAACCAAAATCGCGCGAACGACGACAACACAGCGACATCCTCCCAGACGACGACTCTTGGATCGACGTCACCGTAGCCTTACGTCACATGGTCGAACGTTCGCAACTCGAACTCCACGACGGCGTCTCGTACTCCTCTCTTTTGGGTTTCTGCGACGTCGACCCGCTGGAAAAGAAGCACTTAAAAATTCGGTACCGCTACCGAAGAGCGTTGCACGAAACGTGCGTTCCGCAAGACGTCGGTATTCATTTGCCGTACGACGGGCACAGAATTGCCGATTCTTTTCAAACGACAGAAGAAGAAGAAACAATTGAAACAACAACAACGGAAGGAGAAGGAGAAGAGGAAGAAGGAGACGCGTAAAAAGGCTTATTCATTAGATTCCCGCATTGTATTCAAAAGTGTGATTTTCTCTCCTCCTTTGCTCTTTTCTCTCCTCATTTTTAGCTGCAAAATCATCATCATGACGCAAAACAACGACCGAAAAAAGAAGAAGAAGCATCAGAACGTAGGAGTAAAGCGTCCTCTGGGAAAGTTAGCGCAGCAAGACCAAACGATACGGGCGTTGGAGAGGTGCATACAGGTGAGAAAACTTTAATGTTTTCGTTGTCGTTTGGACCATTTTTGAGCCGCCAAAAACGGGGAAATCTCTCTTTTGTTATTCGCGCGTTAATACTCTCGCGTTTGTAACAACTACAACGACGAAGACGAGAATAAAAACACTTCACTAAACGCCCCCTCTTTGTTTACTCACTTTCGTTCTCTCTCTCTCACTCTCATTAATAAAAACAATAGGAAACGAAACCAGAATCCGGTTCCAACCCCTTGGCTATACCACCACGAAAATCCTCGGACAAAAACACCTCGTATTCCTTAACCGGGGTAAGGAAATTCACACATCTCCCACTCTCCCCGGAAACGCAAAAAGCGTTGAGAGAAAGCAAGTATAAAGAGATGACGGCGATACAGAGGGCGACGATACCGCACGCGATGAGCGGGCGAGACGTGTTGGGCGCGGCGAAGACGGGGAGCGGGAAGACGCTTTCGTACGTCGTGCCGAGTTTAGAGAGATTGTATAGGATGAAATGGGGGAAGGACGATGGCGTTGGAGCGATATTCATTAGTCCGACGAGAGAGTTGGCGATGCAGATATTTCAGGAGATTGTTAAGGTTGGGGGAAATCATACGTTTAGCGTAGCTTTACTCATCGGCGGAAAGGATTTGGAGAAGGAAAGGAACGCGGTGAACGCGATGAATTTGTTGTGTTGTACTCCCGGGAGATTGTTGCAACACATGGACGAGACGCCGATGTTTGATTGCACAGGATTGCAAGTGTTGGTTTTAGACGAGGCGGATAGGATATTGGACTTAGGTTTTAAGGAGACTTTAGACGCGGTGTTGGCGAATTTGCCGAAAACGAGGCAGACGTTGTTGTTTAGCGCGACGCAGACGAAAAAAGTGAGCGATTTAGCGCGGTTATCGTTGAAAGATCCAGAATTTTTGAGCGTGCACGCAGAATCGGTGAATGCGACGCCGCCAAAGTTGCAACAGATGTACACGACTTGTAAAGTGGAGAAGAAGATTGAAACGTTGTGGGCGTTTGTGAAGTCGCACCCTACGCAGAAAATTTTGGTGTTTTTCTCATCGTGTAAACAGGTGAAGTTTATCCACGAAATTTTTCGACGAATGCGACCAGGGATTCCTTTGGCGTGCATTCACGGAAGAATGAAACAAACGAGACGCGAGCACGTGTTTTATCAGTTTTGTAACGCGAGAGAGACGGTTTTATTTGCCACAGACGTGGCGTCGAGAGGGTTGGATTTCCCGGCGGTGGATTGGGTCATCCAATGCGATTGCCCGGAAGACGTGCAGACGTACATTCACAGAGTTGGAAGGACGGCGAGGTACACCGCGAGTGGTAAGGCTTTGATCTTGTTGAACGAAGGCAAAGAAGCGACAACGTTTCCAGAATTGTTGGAGCAAGCAAAAATCCCAATTAAATCTATCAAGATGAACCCGAAATCGAGAGTGAAAGGTATAAGTTCGAGCGTCCAAGGGTTGTTGTCAAAAGATAACGATTTGAAGTATTTATCGCAAAGAGCGTTGGTGTGTTACCTGCGCTCGGTGTTTTTACAGAAGAATAAAGACGTGTTTGACGTTTCCGAGATTGATGTAGAGGCGCTGTCGCAGAGTTTCGGGTTACCGAACGCGCCAAAGGTAAAGTTTTTGAATGCGGCGAGCACCAAGAAGGAGAAGAATAAAGCGAACGATGATAAAAATGGTAACAAAGAAGCTAAGAAAAGTAGAGAACTTTCAGACGACGACGACAACGACGACGACTCGGAAATTTCTTCTGAGCACTCGGACGATGAGGAGGAGGAGGAGGAGGAGGAGGAGGAAGAGATGGATTCTTCGGGAGGTGAAGAAGATGACGCTTCCTCCTCTTCGTCATCTGAATCAGAGGAAGAAGACAATTCGACAGATTCAGACTCGGACGAGCGCATGAAAACCTCAGCGGGTGTTCTCAAGCGTACCGGCGGGGGTCGATTCAAATTAAAGGCTGGGGGCGACTCGGACGACGACGACGACGACGCCAATATCGAAGATGACTTTTTACAAGTCCGACGCAAAGACCACGCGTTGGCCGACGACGCCGAGGAAGAGGAGAAAGAATTAGCGATCGCGGCAAACGCAGAGAGTGAAAAGATTCGCCAAAAAGCATTGAAAGGGAAACTCCGTATTAGTAAATCAGGTTCCATAGCTTCCCTAGCTGGCTCAGAAAAACGCATCGTGTTCAAAGAGGACGGCACCGCCTCGAAACCTCTCGAAGCGTTGGGCGAAGACGCTAAATTCTTTGCCAAGAGCACGGCGGCGAACGACGATGCTTTGCGCGAGGCGGTCAAGATACGCATGAAAAAGGTAGCGGAAGAGCGAAAGACCGCGGATTACGCCGATCGTGGACGCGAAAAAGCGCGATTGCGAGAGATGCGGGCCAAGCGTAAAGTGAAGGATGTCGGCAAAGAAGAGACGAGAGCTTTCTTGGATGTCGGCGGCTCGTCTGGTTCAGATGACGACGACGACGATGAAGATGGTTTCGGTGGTCGGAGTGATGACGATGAGGGGGACGAGAAACCGTTCGATGCGCGCGCGTTTAAGTCTGTTAAGCGTTCAGATGCCGCACACGCCGGCATGGGCAGAAGAACAAACTCAGACGACGAGGAAGAAGAAAACATAGAAGAAAAAGCAATGCGTTTATTGAACGAGAAGCTCGGTTAGGAAAGAAGAAACGCGGCGCGAACTCCACATTTTTTTAGCAGCATAGTTTTGTGTAGTAAAAGTATAGAGCAGAATAGCATTTACTAACGAAAGGAGTATTACGGTCCATTCACGATTGCATCGAGCGCGCTGTTCACGTCAGAATACTTGAACTGGTACCCTTTCTCCATCGTCTTCTCCGGAACCACTTTTTGCCCATCCAAAACCACCGTCGCCCCTTCGCCTAACAAAACCCTCACCGCCAACCCCGGAGCCGGCAACCAGTTCGGTCTGTTTGTCGCTTTCGCGATCGCTTCACACAGACCGTTCATCGTTGTCGGTTCGGGAGCGACGCCGTTGACCACGCCTTTGAATTTCTTCGGATTCTTCAACGCCATAATCATGATATCCACTAAATCCTCCCTATGAATCCAACTCACCCATTGCGTGCCACTCCCGACTGGACCTCCAGAGTACAAATAGAACAAAGGTAAAATTTTCCCCAACGCACCTCCTCCTTTCTCCAACACCACTCCGGTTCTCACCACGGTCACGTTCGTCTTCGCCTTGTTCGCCGCCTTCTCCCACTTCTCGCACAAACTCGCCAAAAAGTCCCCGCCCGCTCCTCTCGTTTCCGTCCACTCCTCGTCCTTCCTCGTCGTCCCGTAATACCCAACAGCAGACGCGCTCACTAAACTCGGTCTCTCTTTTTCCGGCAACTTGTTAATCGCGTCTACGATTCTATTCGTGCACCCGATTCGGCTGTTCACGAGCGTCTCTTTGTACTTTTTATCCCATCGAGTAGCGACGGGAGCTCCCGCTAAATTCACCACGCCATCGCACCCTCGAATCGCCTCCGTCCACTCCAACTTCCCCGTAATCGTTTCCCATTTGTATACGGAGACGTTCGGATTGAACGCCGATTTGAGACCGAGCGCCAGTCTCGCCTCTAAAGAGTTGCTCTTGTTGGTTAAAACTTTCACCTTGGAGCCTTCTTGTAACAATTTTTCCGTCAACTTTTTGCCGACGAAACCCGTCGCGCCGGAGATGGCGATCGTTAAAGGTGCTTCTCGTTCATTGTTTTTCTTAATCGTCTCAGTAGTCGTACTCGTACTCGTAGTGTCGGTGGTATCATCATCCGCCTTAGCCGCTGCGGATGACATCGATGACGTACGACTCATCCGATTCCGATGCCTTCTCCGAAAAGAAGAAGAAGAACAACAAAAACGACTGGTCGTCGAACAACTTTTGGAGAACAACGCGGTACTATTCTTGTTGTTGCTCATCCTCGCACTACTCGATGGCGAAAACGATGCGCTGCTCGACATCATCGTCATCATCATCGTACTAAGTATTCTCCGTTGTTGTTGTTTAAGTACAAAAAGTGGCGATTTGTCTTCAGAATTTCCCTAAGAATGTTTGCGCATAAATCATCATCATCGAACGCGGTAGAAAGAACGACGACTCGTTGTTCCTCGTCGAAAAGACGACGAAAAGGACAGACGTCTTTTTCTTCTCGTTCCTCCTCCTTTTCTTCTTTTCGTACTACTACGAATAAGACGACATCGAAGCGTCTTCTCAACGCTTTGAAAGCCTCCGATGAGTCCTTCGTCGGTTTTTCCCGAGAAGAAGAAGAAGGAAGACGAAGGACGATTTGGAGGAGGTTGAAGAAGAACGCATCGATTCTTTGTCCTCCTCCACGTGCCGCCGCGGAAAGCGGACCTGACTTTGACGCGATGACGGCGAAGACATCATCGAAAGAAAACAAAGAGTTTTCATCACAAGATTTTGGAGAAGAATGTGTAGGCGTTGGGATGAACGTGGAGTGCGAAATATCGGCGGAGTTTGATGATGATGGGGTCGTTTCTTCTGTTCCTGTTGGGTTGAAAGGAGAAGTAGAAGAAGTAGACGTAGATCGGTTTGTTGCGAATTCGATGGTTGAAAAGCCGAAAAAGCGAATGATGGCGAAAGGTGGTATCGACTCGACGTCTCGGGACGAGTCGTGCGTCGGCGTCGGGATCGACGCGGAGTGTCCGATTGAAGAAGAAGAAGAACTGTTTTTGTCGTCGTCTTCGACGAGAGCGGAGGGAGAGGTGGAAGAGGGTGTTGTTGCCGCCGCCGCCGCGAAGAGTGGGAAGCAGAAGCAAGAATTTCCGGCGTTGTTTTACGTCGCACCGTTCTTTCTCTGGGGGACGAGCATGGTATCGATGAAGGAGGTGCTGCCGCTCACTTCGCCGATGTTTGTCGCGACGGTGAGGTTGATTCCAGCCGGTTTGATTCTCATTTTGTGGGCCGTGTCGAAGAATAGAAAGTTTCCGAAGAATGCGAAAGGGTGGTTGGCGGTGTCGTTGTTCGCGTTAGTCGATGGGGCTATGTTTCAAGGGTGTTTAGCGGAAGGGTTGGCGAAGACGAGCGCCGGGTTGGGATCGGTCATCATCGATTCGCAGCCGCTGACCGTGGCAATTTTGGCGTCGATTTTCTTTGGCGAGACGTTAGGTGCGGCTGGTATTGGTGGGTTAGCGTTAGGCGTGGTTGGTTTGTCGCTGTTGGAGATACCGAGCGAGACTTTAGCTGCGTTCATGAGTAAGAGTAGTAGTGGCGGTGGCGGGGACGGGGGAAGCGCGAGCACTTTTTTACAGTCGTTCGCGGCGCACCCGTTTGACTCTGGAGAGTTTTGGATGCTTCTCGCAGCACAAAGCATGGCAGTTGGAACCGTCATGGTTCGCTGGGTCGTTAAATACGTTGATCCAGTCATGGCGACTGGTTTACACATGTTTCTCGGCGGCATTCCTCTGTTGATATATTCGCTCGTCTCTGAACCGGACGTGTACGAAAACATCTTCGGCGACGCGGGTGCTTTAGGTATCGCGGACGGCGCGAATTTGCTCTACGCCTCCGTGTTTGGCGGCGCGTTGGCGTACTCCCTGTTCTTCTACTTCGCAAGTTCTGGAAACTTGACGAAATTGTCTAGTTTAACGTTCTTAACGCCCGTTTTTGCCGTCGTCGGCGGCTATTTCGCGCTCGGCGAAACGTTGGACGCGCAACAACTCGTCGGCGCCGCAGTGACGCTCGGCGGGATTTATTTAGTCAACAAGAACGCTGGAGGTAACGACGGCTCGTGATGTGTGATATGTGATGAAATTAGTTTAATTGTTTAGATTTGCGCTTTGATGTTGTAGTAGTTTTAGAAAATATAGAAGTACGTATTTACAGGTTTTCTTTCCTTTTCTCGATGCATTGCACTTAATTGAACATGCATACGCATTTTGCTCATCTGCGCAACACAAAGTGGTTTCTGTAAAAGTTCGATCGGACCGGGTCGGTGATGAGACATCGCCTGAGCGACTTCAACGCGTTTACGGGCGATTCGTTTGCGTTCAACCTCGTCGTTATTTCTGGTGTCAAGGTCGTCGAGGACGGATTTGTCGTGCTTTGGAGTTCCTCGTCTTCTCCTTTTTCAAGTCGAAAGGCTTTGACTTGCGCGGCGCTCAGTTTCGCGCTCACTTTCAATCGTCTAAATGCGTTCAGTTCTCGTTCGAACTGCGCCGCTTCGGTGTCTGTTCTAGGATTGGTAAAGTCGTTTCGGCTTTCGTTTGACGCTATTTTTGCCTCGTAATCGCGTTTAGTGAGCGCGTTCATTTGATGGATTTTCTTCTCGGATTCTTCGAGGAACGCTCGACGCAACTCGCCTTCGCAAGCGAGAAGGGTAGGTCGGGACATTTTTTTCATGAGCGCGAAGAGACCTAGGACGTAGTTCATGGCCGCTTCCGAGTCTGGCGCGTAGACGTTATCCTCTCCAAAACCTCGCAATACGTTTTCGTACTGTTCCCTATTCGTTTCTTTTGCAACATTGTGGAACGAAGTCAAGTCAAATCCAAGAACGTCTTCCATGATCACGGCGGCATCATACGCGAGAAAATATTCCGGAGTAAAACGAGGTCCAGGTGTACACCAGACGCTGTAATCGGCACCTACACACGCGTAAATATTTCTAATACCTTCGACATCTACTGATCCTTCGCCTGATGCATCCATCGCATGGTCTTCGCTCGTTTCTCGCGTGATCATCTCGACGCCTTTCTCTTCAATGCTCGAGGCGTCGTTGAAAATCGAATTCGAACTCGTCTCGTCGTCTTTTCTACCCACCGCCCATTTCAAATGTTCCGAATTGTTCCATCCGCTGATCGTATTCGACTCATTCTCTCTTTCGTCAACAATCATAAACTTCGCGTAGTTCATTCGCGCCGTCCACGCGGAATTATTCCTCGGATCTTTCCTTACGCACATCTCGGTTGCGTAGAACACATCCAACCAGACGTTTGGATCGATATTTTTCGCAATCCAAACGTAATACGTCCACGCGTGAATGTTTTTCAACCCGTCGTCGCCAAATAGTATGACATTTTCGACGAAATATTTTGAACGAATAGCAGCACCGGAACGCATTTGGTCGTTGAAATGATGTAAGAATGGTCCGTCGCAATTCACGTTCGATTGAAAGAAAAACGCCCGTCGGCGATAGCTGTGTTGATCCAAGAGAGAGGTTTCCATACGAAATTGTCGGTCGTCTAAGGTCGCTATTTGACGAAGATGGTTCCAAACCTGGTAATTTTTTGGATTTCTCGACGCCATCGCCTCGGCAAACGCGTACTCTTCGTCTAAAATGTCGTACTTTGTTCGTGGGAAAATTTCTCTCACCTTTTCGCAACACTCGCGAAGGCGCTCGATGTAATCTCGTTGGTAATTGGCACCACTCAAAGCTTTTAAACCGTCCTCGCACGTCCCGTGTTGCCAGAACAACGACGTCGTCGGCAACTCCTCTTCAACAGCTTCCTCGTCGCTACTCCTCTCCTCCTCCATCCTCTCCAACATCTTTCTCGTCAACGCGCCGCTTCGAAACTTTGCGAGCGTCTCCGCCGAGTACCAAATCAACGGCGAATCGACGCTACGGAAGTACTCTCTCGCTTCATCCACATGCGTTTCATCCACGCCTAAATCTATCAACTCTTCTCTAAATCTATTCATTTCTTCCGCACTCGCGACTAAACGTTCAATCTTCTCCTTCCTTTCCCGGTCGCTTCGCCAGAGCTTTCCTTTCGTCGCCTCAAAGAATCGGTTTTCATTTTTTACATCTCCTCTCTCCGTCGTCGTCGCTTCTCCTCCCGTCTTCTTCGTTTCATTCCCGAACGCGTGGAACATAAACTTCACGCATCGCAAACGAAACCACCACACGGTGTACTCCGCCGCGTTTCGCGATAAGAGCTTTTCCGTCAGCAGGAGCGACTGAGCATTTTTCAAATCTTTCCCCAAACACTCAAGTGAAAAGAGTTTCCAATCGGAACAGAAATCGGAGTTCCCACGGATGAGGGCGACGTTTTTGTTCCTTTTCCTTTGGTGGTCATCGTCCCCTGATGATTCTTCTTCTTCGACTATGCGCGGCATGGCGCGTTCGAGGAGTTCGAGAAAGAGAGAGAGAAAGAAAGGAAGAAATTATGAGGAGGTTGTTGAAAGAAAATATCTTCAAAATTCTTCGTCTCAAAAAAATGTGTTTTTGTGATGGATGTTTTGTATATATTACACTCTCTCTTGCGGAAGCTTCTTCGTTGTTTATCTTTTTTCCTTCTCCTCATTCACTGAGGTTGTTGGTTGTTGTCGCGGGTCCTTGCGCGGTCGTCGTATTTTCTTCGACTCCGTTCGTTGTCTTCTCGGGCTCTGTTCTTTTACCAATCTGCGTCTCATCCTCCGCACCATCCG
>Ga0115000_10005144_pt1 | contig 10542 bp, 3 predicted proteins | sample ArcticOcean_MG_C_6_FD_89690 | JGI IMG/M metagenome (GOLD analysis project Ga0115000, IMG submission 89690) | Marine microbial communities from western Arctic Ocean - ArcticOcean_MG_CB8_128 | ecosystem: Environmental > Aquatic > Marine > Oceanic | place: Arctic Ocean: Canada Basin | collected... | reverse complement strand
TTTTTTTTTAACGAACAAGCGTTTTTTTCGAAAAGAAGAACAAGAACAAAAGAAGCTTCTTCCTCAGAAAAATGTGAAGAAGCGACTGCGACTAAAGTCTTTGTCGCGCGGTCGACTTTTGACGACGACACAGAAGAAGAAGAAGAAGATAAAGACGATGAAAAAACGAGCGCACGTTGCGTCGACGATCTCGTTCTCGGAAGAAGAGGATGGGAAGGTGTACTATTTAAACGCGGACGCGAAAGAGGCGATCGATTTCCGAGCGTACGTGGCGCAGATTCGAGACTTTTTGTTGGGAAACTTTGTTTTGTTCTCCTCTTCTTCTTCGACGACTACGATCGAAGATAGCATCGACGAAGGTAAAGGAGGAGAAAAGAAGACGAGAAAGAAGAAAAGAGCGAACGTGGCGTTAGCGATGCGATGCAACCAATCGTTTCTGGCGCACTTCCTCGCTTTATCTGAAATCCCCTCGGTAGACTTTACGGTTTTATTGAACAGTCGATGGTCCTCGGAAGAGGCGCGAGCGGCTATGGAACACTGCGAGTGCGCGATGCTCATCGCGGATGAGTTTCATCTGAACATTTGGAGCGAGTTTGACGGCACCATGGATGTGAGTGAGCGTTTAACGGTGTTGAAAGCGAGACCGTTTTACTCGTGCGACCGCGGGTTTCGCGAACGGCACGACATCGTGATGAAGAAGAGTTGGTTTCAAAAAGAGGACGAGAGGAAGAGGAAAAAAACTGAAAACGCGACGGATGTGATTGGGGAGTTGTTTGGGAAGGTTTTAGAGCTCGTGAGTGGTACGAGTGGTGAAAAGGATGAGGAAAAGGATGAAAGCGGTGGGAGGGATGATGAAGACGAGAAGGAGGTGCACGGATCGTTTACGCTGGAAGATGTCAACGTGGTTGAGCATTACACGGAAGAAGAAGAAGAAGAAGAAGAAAAAGAAGAAGAAGTAGTAGAAGAAGGTGGGAATAAGGAAATCATCAAACGTATGGTGCGAGCAGAATACCAGGATATTCGAAACAATTGTTGCCTCGTGTTCACCAGCGGTACGGGCGGATTCGCCCCGAAAGCAGCGATCCTTTCGCATTCCAACCTCGCCGCCGCGATCGATTCGAAATTATACGATAAAAACGGCCCTCAATACGATAGCGAGGACGTTTATTTGCACTGCGCGCCACTTTATCACGTCGGTGGTCTCATCAGTGGACTCGCCGCAATAAAAGCAGACGCGAGGCACGTCTTCCTAGAGTCTTTCGACGCTCGATCGTTCTTACAAGCCATAGTGACTGCAGAAGTCACCGCGTTCATCGCCGTACCGACCATGTTGCGCAAGCTCGAACGCATGTGCAAAGATGCACACTTGATTCCCCGGCCGACGACAATTTCTTCCACGGTTCAAAGCAACCCTTCGACGTTTAATTCTGTCAAGAAAATCCTCGTCGGCGGGGGTCCCATGCATGAAAAAGACGTCGCGTTTGCGAGAAAGATCTTTCCAAACGCCAAAATCATCTCGACGTACGGCATGACCGAAGCGACGTCGTCGATTGCATACGCTGATTTGACGGATATTGAGATGACGCCTATAGGTAGCAGGACGGCTTCGGCCTCCGACATGTCTTTAGGAGACAACTGGGTGGTCACTGCAAACTCAAACGTTAATCAAGGTAAAATCATCGAAGGTCTGTCCGTGAAAATCGATCGTTTAGGCCAGGAAAATGAAATCTTGATACGAGGCGAAACGGTGTCAAAAGGGTACTACAACACACCCGTAGCTCATTCGTTACACATCGACGATAAATACAACAACAACGGGTACTTTCGAACCGGTGATATCGGAGAAGTCTCCAAAGATTCCACCACCGTTCGCATCCTTGGTCGATTATCCAATGCAATCAAAACTGGCGGAGAAAACGTCTCGTGCTTGGAAGTCGAACAAGTTGTCGAGAAGCACGAATTGGTGCAAGAATCTGTCGTATATGGCGTACCGGATGACGTGTGGGGCGAAATTGTAACCTGTGCTGTGCGACTGAAACCCGACGTCGAGTGGGCGCAACCGACGGAAAACCTCAACAACCCCGACGCGTGGGAGTTCATGAAATACGCCGAGGAACATATGGACGACCACATGGACGGCCGGCTTTCATCGTTGAAAAAAGTCAACGGGGAAATGTTGCGTCACTGGTGCCTGAAAAAGCAGCTGGCGAGGTTTAAAGTGCCTAAACAGTGGGTAGTCGTAGAGAATGAGTTTCCTCGAAATAGCGGCGGTAAAATAGATTTGAGCCAACTTAGAAGAGAGATCACGGTAGGCCGAACGTCCCGTTAGATGAAAGAATTAAAGATAGTACGGTAGATGCGCGCGTGTAAATCAATAACGAAGCTAAATATAAATATGCAATAAACGATTAAATAGTCTAAACAGCGTCCTAAATGTAGTAATAATTCTCAAGCGTCGTTCGGAACCACTTCGTGACCGGGACCCCATTCAAAAACTCTCGCTTCAAACTTGGCGTCCGCTTCCGAAGGTAGTTCAACAACTTTCGGAGCTTCTTGTTCTCCTTCGATGACCGGCACCGTAGCTAACGATGGCGTATCTTCTCCCACGTTGCTAATGATATCTGCACTATTACTATTCCCATCACTCTCTTCTTGTTCCTTCAACTCCTCTTTCGCCTCCTCCAACTCCTTCTCGATTTCTTGTACTTGCTCTTCCTTTGCCTCTTGGAGTTCCTCTTGGAGTTCCTTGACTTCGGGCGAAAAAATCGCTGCCGCCTCTGGTGTGACTACTGCCGCTTCAGGTTGCTGTTGCTGCTGTTCAACGATACCTTCAGCGGCAACGACCGTATCTTGCGCTAACAAGCGATCGAGCGAAACCGTTTTCGCGCAACAATCCATAACGCCCGGCGTTATTTCCTTCAACGGTTGGCACGCAGGATCTGGATTACAATCGAGAGGCACGGCGAGCACTTTTGCTTTTGGAACTTCTTCTCCAGCCGCCGGTTGCTGTTCTCTCTGCACCTCTACTTCCGGCTGCAAAACAACAACAGCTTCTTGTTGTTGTTCGTGATGCACCGCGACAGGCACGGCGAGCACTTCCACCGGTCTGTGTTCTACATGCGCATCGAGTTGCACGTGAATCGCTCGCTCTTCCTCCGTGCAGCATCCAATGCCAGCAACAGGAACGCCCGCGATGCACGGCTTCGCCGGATTGCAGTTTGGTTTCGTGTTCGCAAAAAAAGCTGGATGTACTACTTCCGTGACTGGGTTGCCGACTTGCTCTTCTTTGGAGTGGCAGTTGTCCACACCTGGCGTCGGCAGGCCCGGGACGCAATCTTCCTCCATCGCCAAGACTGGCTCGACCGAGATGACTTCGTCGACGCGGTCGCCTTGGAAGCCTTGTTGTTCTTCTTGTTGTTGTTGTTCGGGTTGTACTTCTGCGTGTTCGAGTTCTTTTTGTTGTTGTTGTTGTTGTTGTTGTTGTTGCTGTTCGGGTTCGACGAAATGAAACGCCTCGTCGCCTTTCAACCGGTAACATTTCCCGCTCAACTCGTCGCACGTCTTCTCCATAAACCGTTGCCACTCGCCAATTTGAATTTGATCCGAGTGAACCGGTTCCGTGGTCAACGAGTATTGGAACGAACCAACTTTTTTCCCAAACAAAACCGCGGTTTTCATGCCAGTTCCGTCGTGAAATTCCTCGACCGAGTGCGACCCGTCCGCGCAGTACCCTTGCACTTTCGCTCGCGGATGGTTCGGCGAAGGCCCAGCTTTCAAGACATTACACAACGAGCCTTTCATATCCTCGGAAACTTCGCGAACCAAATTTCTGAACGCTAATGGCCACGAGTTTGGATCTTGGTATCGCCACGCGTGCATTTGGTTGTACGCGTCGTCGTTGGTCGCGACGAGGCGCAACTTCTCCGCCAAACTTTCCGGCGTCGGGTAGTCTCTCAAATCGATGATTGCATCTTTGCTCGGAATGTACTCCTCGATGCCATCCCAACCAAAATAGACCGGAATGGACCCTCGCGCTAACGCTCCCCACATCTTCTCGGTGATGTAATCCGGACATTGAATGCCGTTTTCCACGGAGAAGTAAAACATAAACGGCGCCAAGTACGCGTTTTGCGCCTTGGGCGACCCGCCTCGTCCGGGATCCCCGTCCGGTTTCTCAAAGTTGTTCGCACATCCCCCAATACTAGACACTGGAAACACTTTACTAATCTCGTTCAAAACGCCCGCTCGGCTCGGCATGCAATCCAATCCTAAATACGCCACCGACGGCACTCGCTCCTCCCTCGGAATCTGAAACGATTGAAAGTTACCAATCAACTGTTCCACGGACGGCCCAAACCCGTACCACACCGCGTTCTCTTTCATCGCAAACGTCGCCATATAATCCATATTCGCGATCGATCTCGGATCGGCCAACTCTTTCCCGAAATGGTTCGCGGCTTCGTGAGCGTAATAAAAATCCACCTGGTTCGGGTTCGCCTTCGGCGGCGGTTTGAACACTTTGATTTCGTCTCCTTTCGTCTTCGGATCGATGTACCTATTCCCCCACAAGAACGCGCCTTGATTAAACACTCTCACGTCGCAATCCTCAAACCCCCCAGGTTTATTCGCCGTATCCGCATCCACAATCTCCCCGAAGCACAACCCGGGTTCCGTCAGCGTCTGCGCGTTGTCCACGTACACGACGTCCCACGATTCGATCCCGCCCATCAAACACATCTTAAACTTCCCTTCGTTTTCCGTAGTTATCCCATGAATTGGTTTGTGAAACCAACTCGCGTCCGCGCCCTTTTGGTCGTGTAAATCCCCTTGGTATTCTGACGCGCGTTCCGGGAACGTTTGCACGTTGAACAGGTTGTCTCGTTTCAAGGAGGAAATGACTGGATCTCCGGAATCTGCGTTGGACTCTTTGAATATTTCGTGGAGGTTTCTCATCGTCAACGGGGACGCGCCGAGAGAAGGGAAGGACGCCGACTTTGAAATCACGACGAAACATGCAACGATGATGGTCGCACACGCGATGATAAAGAAGCGTCCCCCTGAACGCGTTCGTCTGTGCAACGCGAAATTGGATTTTTCTTCATCTTTCTTTTCCTCCCGTGATGATACTAATAATAAGGGTTGTCTTTGCGGATCATCATCACCCGTCGTCGTACCTCTCGTCGTCGTCGTCATCATCACTCGACAGATGATAGTAAGCGACGACGATTAGGCGTTCGTTTGTGTAATGCTTTTGCGCGTGTCTTGCAAATGCAGTTCGTTCCTTCCTTGGAAAAGCCGCGGGTCCCCTCTTTTATGTTTAGGGTTTACCATCAAATCGGAGCGTGTCTCTGCGGACCGAAGAGCGTTTAAGAACGGCGTTTAAGAAGAAGAAGAAGACAAAGAAGAAGAAGGTAAAGAAGAAGAGTCGTTTTGGAGTGCGTGTGTGTGTGTGTGTGTATCTTTTTCTTTCTCTCTCTTTTCTCTACTATTACAAAAAAGGCAACGGAGAAGAAGCGAGTCGTCAGAGAACAGCGCCCGCTTTTGAAGCTTTCGCCGCCGCGAGAAACGCGCGTTCTCTCTCTCTGACTCTCTCCTCGTATCAGCCTTTATCTCTCTCTCTCTCTCTCTTTTAAAATATTTGATGATGTGATTATATAGTAAATGTAAAGCGCGGACTCTCCTCCGCGCGCTCTCCCTTCGACCCCTCCTCGATTTGACTCTGCGTCGTCGTACGTTTCTCGACGTATCCATAAACTTACTTTGTCGTATTTTACGAACACACGGACGATTTCTTTCTTAAGAGTTCATGTCATCGCCTAACCCATCCGCCGGGGCAATCTTCGCCACCGCCATAAACTTTTCGTTGGAATACTTCTTGTACACCGCGCTCAAATTCGCCGTCGGCGCCGCTCTTTGTAATCTTGACACCGCGTCCGCGCACTCCAAAATATCGCTCTCGGCGTACCTCGTGTGGATCTTCATGTTCGCGTCCCATCTCCCTTTGTTCAAGCACCTCATCGCCACGTACACGCAACTCGCGGCTAACATAGAGTTGGAAAACTTCAAAGCTCCGTAATCCACCAACGCGCACTCTACCAAAAAGTTGGACAGCAATTGCATTTGCTTGTCCGCTCCGGCAGCCTTGAAAAATCTGCTCAAGAAATGAAACGGCGTCGGCACGGTCAAATGAAACCCGAGCTCGGACAACATGTCCTTTTCCATCTCAATAATTTGCTCTCTCGTGTACGCCTTGTCGGAGATGTACACGAAGTCTCTCACTTCCGGCGCCCAAATCTCTTCGTACTTGGATGCCAACAACATCGCCGTCACGCCAACCAATTGCAAATTCTTCCTCGACACCACCTTCTTCTCCAAAAATCGATCGATCAAGTTGTGCGTCAAAAACAACGTCTCCGGCATCAACTTAAACTTCAAGTGCACCTCAACCAACCAATCGACTAAAATCGCGCGCATTTTATGGTTGATATCCGTTTGCGACCTCATGTAATTACAGCTCACTCGGGTCAACGGTTCCACTCGAAACCAATAGTTGAACATATCGTTCACGAACTCCGTCACCGCCAACGGGTTTTGCTTATCCAAAGCGTCGATATCTCTCACTTCTCTCAACTCTTTGTTGGTCAAGTTTTGCGAGTACGTTTGCAACGGATCGTGCTTCGCCAACCGAGAGGATCCACCAAGCTTGTTCTCTCGCCCGTCCACTTCCGGGTCGGTGTTGTTGTTGTTACGTCTAGCGTGAGCGCTTTTGTTCCCTCCTCCGGATGATTTCGCCATGGAAACGTCGCCATTATTTTCAGAGGAACTTTGAATCGGCGCTTTCGGCGTGCGACCAGATCTGGTTCGGATGTACCCTCCTCCGTGTTGCTGAACCTCTCTGTTTCGTTGTGTTGATGATGCGTTTAATAAAACGTAATAAAAATACAAGTAGAGAAAGAAGAATATGTGTAAGTTGTGCGCACTTTTGAAAATCTTGGCACCCTTTTTCCCCTTAAAAAAACTCTCTCCAAAGGGGAAAGAAAACTGAGAAAAAAAAAACATCGTCTCATCTCTCAGAGATGATGATGTAAAGAATAAAAACAACTCTTCTTTGCGCGCGAGTTTGACGAAACGCGAATATTCTTTAACTTACCCTTTCTTCACCGCATCTTTGGTGTTGTTAGTATTTCCTCCTCTCAAGTTTCCGTTGATTTCACCGAGCGCTTGGCGCCTCGTCGTCGGGCGATGATGATGATCCATCTCGTGTCTCTCGTGTCCGTTTAAGGTTCGCCTTAGAAAAAAGGGGACGTTCGTCTCTAAATCTCGTATAGAGGAGTAGTATTCGAAAGAGGAGAACAGAGAGTATTCGCAACAAAACGCACTATAATAAATGCGTATGAATACTACTCGAGAGACGACGTAAAATGTCTTCTCTTTCTCTCTCTCTCTCTCTGTGACAGAACAGAGCGCGTGAAAATGTGATGATTTTTTGTCTGTTAAAATGCTCTTTTTTTGTGAGAGGAGAAAAAATTGGGCAAATGTCACAATCGTCTTTTTTGGCCGTTCCCCTGTCCTTTTTTTCCTCTAAATCACAACTACTACTCTTTACGCACAACAATACGTGTAACAATAATAATGAAACAATAATGAATGAAACAATACTAACGACGAGAGAGTGTTTATTTATTTTGTGCGTGTGTGTGTGTGTGTGTGCAGAAAGAGTGCTACTACTACTCTTTTCACAAAACACGAATTATTCGCTTTTCTCGGGTGTGCGCGAATTTCTAAGAATCTCGCATCATCGTCATCATCAGAATCTCGCCAAGAGGCGAACGAGCGCGATTCGCGCCACACTTAAAGCGGAATCTTCGAAATGTTTTGGATCCTGCAAAGCGATTTTTTCCACGTCGATGGCGTCTTTGATAGATGGAGATAAGGTTGCAGAGAGAGACGCGTGGGTGGTGAATTCATCATCGTCGACGTTGATGTTGTTGTTGTTGTTCGCAAAATTGGATCGAGAAGAGGTGGAACTTTCGAGCTTCTCGAGGACGGCGAAGAGTGCGCCTCTGAGGCGAGCGACGTGTTCTTTCTTTCCTCCTCCTCCACCTCCTCCTCCTCCGGAGAATTTGAGTTTCAACACATCTCTTTCGTCGTCGTTTCCATCACTCGCAAGGGTAGGTGAACTCACGTACTCGCCCTCGAAGAGTGGAATCGCATCGCAAATCAACTCTGGCCACGCGTATCGAGGCGAGCAGTTTTCACCCAGTTGGCGCAAAAGCGCCTCGTAACACGAGAGGACGCACTCTAAATTTTCGTCACTAACATCCTCGTCGTTTTTGTTCTGATTCTTCTCTTTCAACTCTTGCAAAGACATGCAATACTTCGCTCGAGCGTGAATAAACGACGCCGAACTGCCTTCTTTGCGGTCGCGTCCACCTCTCGTGGACCGGAGCGCGTCGGACACTTTCGAGATGAACTCGACGCCCCGAGGGTACGAGTACGCATCCGCGTCGTTTGCGCTCGAAGAAGAAGGCAAATTGAGCGTGAGGAACTTGGTATTTCTCAGTAACCGCGAACACACGCGTTCGATTGCTTTCTCATCTTTTGCCGCGTCGAAGTGCTCAAAGACTTGGAACAAGTTTTGTAAACCGTAATTGATGTTCCTCTTTGCGCCTTTGCGGTGGGCATCTTCGTCTTTTTCTTCCAAGAATCTCTCGGCGAGGACGCGATTGCAATTTTTCCGATGGAATTCATTCAACCCTCTCTCCGCGCACAACCGCTCGAATTCATACACCGCTTCTGAATCTCTCAAACCGAGCATCCCAAACGAATTCGTCAACATCGTTTCGACGATTTTTTTCCCTCTTCGAGGACAGAGAAAGGTCAAGTAATCCGCCGCGAGCGCTCGAGTTTCTACGCCAGAGGTAAGCATAGAACTGACTGCTTCTAACGCATAGTATTCCACAAACGCGTCTTCGCTACTGTTTGATTCGTGCGTGATATCGTCTCTGTGGTAGTGCTCATCATCGCCACTGCTAATCATCGTCATTGCGGTCGCGTTGTTCAACGTCGTCGTCGCGTTGCGCAAAAGCAAAGCAGTTAGACAAACAAAGAACGAATCCGCAAATCGAGAAATTGTGGAGAACGCCATCAACCCATCGTCGTCAAATACCGCGCTCATGAAGGCGACACTTTCCGGGGTTAAGAATCTCGCATTGCTCGTCTTTGCCGATTTTCGCTCTAAACATTGGTCCCAGATTTTCTTTGTCGTTTGCAAATTCCTCGCCGTCGCGTTTGGCGATTTGTGTAAAGACATCGCGACGAATAACTCTAAAGAGTTACTCGTGGATAAAGACAATTCCGCGTCGTCGCCGATTAAGATTTTCAACACCGAACGCGCGCCATCTGCGGTTGGACCCCAACACTTTGCCCAGTTATCTTCCAGCTCGCGGTCGTTTTGAGGTTGCAACAAATCGTAACACTGCGTTTTCCACCGATCGCGTTGGGCTTTAAATTGCGAGTGCGTGTACGCAATCATCCGTTCGCCGTACTTGCTATTTTTCATACGCTGTATTTCTAAAAGTTCTTCATCGTCGTTTCCCGCGTCCATCATTTGACCACCGTTCATATCGTCGTCGTCGTTGTCCTCATCAGCGAAGACCAAAACCGGTCGCGTTTGGATGAGGGCAATCAACGCTTCTAGGATTTCAATCTGTGGTCTCACCGCTTGGCTACGCAAACGCCATTCCGCCCACGCAGAGTGCGCGTACAACACGTTCACGCAATCATCGGTCCATCCTACGGCTAACATGGCGAGAATACACGGCCAATACGATTTACACTCTTCAATCCGCGCCGGCGGAACGCCACCGTACCCGCCGCTACTTTCGTTGTTAAAGGCATCCTTCTTCTCAAACACGGAGAGATGCGCGAATCGTTCGTGCTCAATTGAACCGCTTTTGATCTTACTATATCTAGTCGCGTTGTTATTGTTGCTATTATCATCGTCGTTGAATACACTCAAGAAATCCGCCGCCTCAGCGTCCAACGGCTGAAACGCATCGGAATGCTCGCGAAACCATCGCGTCAAGTTCTCTCTGCAACCGCTCAAACTGGACGGGAAATCCTCGCCCGCGTTCTCCACGAACTGCGTGGTTAACAAAGACCACAAAGCGGATTTCTTCCTCGCTTCGTAATACTCCAATCGCGAGTGCTGTCGACGTCTCCACACCCTCTCGTCGTCGGCGCTAAAGTCGTCGTCCTCAGTCGCCAACGAAACCGAACGCACCATTTCTTCATCCAACTCCTTCTCGATTTCACGGAATACCTCGATCGCTTTCGAGCTAAATTCTCGCGCGGCTTCTAACCGAAAATCAGACCCGCCGCCATTTTCCATCTTCGCACCATCACCTGCGCCGCCGACCGAGGCAGACGCGCTCGCCAAACGAATCTTTTGTACCAAATCTTTCACCAAAGGTTCAAACTGCGCGATCTCTCGCTTGTTTTTCGAGGAGAGGTGCGACCAAGGCGTGGACTTCGTTTTGA
>Ga0115000_10005142_pt1 | contig 10545 bp, 10 predicted proteins | sample ArcticOcean_MG_C_6_FD_89690 | JGI IMG/M metagenome (GOLD analysis project Ga0115000, IMG submission 89690) | Marine microbial communities from western Arctic Ocean - ArcticOcean_MG_CB8_128 | ecosystem: Environmental > Aquatic > Marine > Oceanic | place: Arctic Ocean: Canada Basin | collected... | reverse complement strand
AGGTCGTTGCCGGAAGGTTTCAACAACACAAGCCGAACGAAAGCGAAGGTGTCTCAGCGGCGGAAGGTTGAAATCAGGCAAGTCTCGGCCACCAGGGGTCTGGGATCGCAATGCGCGTAACCCTGAAGCTGGGGGGAAGAAAGGGCGTTGCCGGAAAGGTTCAAGTCAGAAACCCAAACCAAAGAAGTTGACAAGCAAGCCGAAACCCCCCCTGCGGGTACTAAAGACGCAGCGCCCGGTAATTGATGTCCATGATCGGGAAGTGTGCAACACAACTCAGTCTGTGTGCCAGGCAGGCAGCACATGTTACTTTGCCTCCGTTCAGGTGCTGCTGGCAACTTTGAGGCCGTTTTTGGAGCCGCTCGGCGTCCACTCGGAAATTCTTGACTACGCTGACCAAGTTTACCAGTGCCGGTTACAATCGGATACCGCAAAGTACGAAGCGCTCTGCGATGTGCCGCCGGTCTGGCTGCGGAGACGGTATGGCTATATCAAAATGAACTCTTGGCCAGGCCTTCAAGAATCACTTCAAGTATCGCTTAAATCTGGACCTGAGAGCGGGGGAATGCCCGAAGCTATCCTGTTGGCCGCTTTGTACAGCGCGCGAAACGGGGTTGCGAAAGCCATTTGCTCCGCAGGAAAGAAAGGCTTAGCAAAAACCGTGGATGCTGTCCTGTACCGCAAAGCCCCACTCCCCGAGGACGTGGATATACTTTTGTGCGAGTTCCAGCATTTCAAACTCAGCCGAACAACCCCGCTGCTACGATCGCTACCGTTTCCAGGGGTGGGGCGGGTCGGGGGCGAGTGGTTCGAAAAGACCCTTTTCGGGGCTGAACACATTGTCGGCGGCTTGTTGGAAGTTGGTATCGGTGGTATACCCGACCATGCAATAGCCTTTACATTGTGCCATGCGACAAAGCAACTGATCATTTGCAACACACACGGGCAGGACTGCATGCGCGTGCACAACAACCAGCCCGTCGACGCCGACAATAAGCGCATCGCATACGTAGACCCGGAAGCGCCTTACTCCTCGAAGACACCGACCGTTGGCCGAGAGCCAACACCGGACGAAATCAAGGAACATGGTAAGTGGCATCGATGGACTGTGTCTGCAATGCATTGCGTGGCCACCCGCCATCGTCCCAGAGACTCAAACATAATACACCCGATTCAGGAAAATGGAAAGCAATTCACTAACACATATATGTTGCGGTACGCTCGAAAGTGGGCATATGAGTCAAATCTCCCGATGTACTGGGCCCTGCGTGGAAACCCCGGGTACACGGACTTGCTGTAGTCGGTATATATGGGCCTTACTTGCAGAGGCACGACCGCTTGAGGTCATGGTGCACCTGCCACGCCGCGTGCAGCAGCTGGCTGATGTGCTCCACCGTCTCGGTTTCGGGGTTGACCCCGGTTGCGCTCCCCACCATGTCCAGCGCTAGCGCCACCGCAATCCCGCGCCGCTGGTCCTCCGGCACCTTGCGGTACCGCCGGCGGGTGAGCTGGTGCACAGCGTTGCTGATGTGCGCAGTGTGGTTGTCTGGATCGGTGCTCCGTCGGCAATTTTCCGCGGCGTGCTCGGCGTGGCGTTGATGGCTTTCGTCAACCAGTTGGGAGTCAAGGAACTGCTTCATCTGCTTTATTGAAGCATTTTATTTTTATTTCGACTATCCTCATTGTTGCACTTAGCATTTTAGGTCACAGGCGCGGCTGGTCTGGTTGGTAACATAACGGAAACATACTCAGTTGTGCGCATGTAAAGGATGAGTCGGCGCTCCAGACTTATTGCGGCAATCCCGCCCCCCCAAGGGTGGGTACAAGCCGTTGAACACACCCCACGGAGTCCCTTTCGGCACCATGCCTTCATTTCGCGGAATGCACAGATTGCAGCCGAGCAGCCCAAAGGCCCTGTGATGCTCATACACGAGAAAGACCTCTTGTACATGGTTCTGCAGGACATACCACACAGTGGCGCGTTTGGAACCGATTACGTTGAAGCGACAGGGCCCGCGGATTGGCTGGCTCAATATGCGGAGCAGGGCCCATGGTATGCCGTGTGGAAATTTCCGTGGGACCTGCAGGAAGTAGAGGGGTTTCTGCCGTTTCAGTTCCCGGTGCCCGTGGGCGACTACCCGTTACTGCCCGACAGTTTTGTCGCCTCGCCGTGCGCAGCCGCGGATCCGGTAGTTGGAAGCACGTTTACAAAGTGGCGTGTCGACGAGTACCCCGCCTCTGTGTCCTACTTGAAGAATACCGAAGACGGCACCACGCTGGCCATGCTCCCGACAAAGGCATTCTTGCGTAAAGAAAACTTCGGGGACCTGTCGAAACGTGATCGGGCGACCTTAAAACAGTTGGTAGCCGACCTTGCCCGCGCTGGTGTGTGCGCCGTGTCGTGTCACGGACAGCACCACGCAGTGGTATTGATTTCAGCTGCTGCAGAGCCCCTAACCCCCCAGAGGTTTGCCAGTATCATTCCACAGGTCCAGGAAGCAATCCTCAAGCACAGCACCACAAAGCCCCAAATGGGACGGTTGCTTGCGATGTATCAACGCCGGTTTGGCAGCAGCGTGGGTCCAGCGACATGGGATCATATGGTGGAGCACGTTATGCGGCCACCACCGCCGTCTGTTGTGCCCCAAGCTCCAGAGCCCCTTTCCCAAGATTTTCTTGACGGCATACCAGATGATTTCTTTGTCATGCCGCCGCCAGTTGGAGCTGGCGCAGCGGCGCGCGCAAGCCCGCGAACTTAGCGGGGGGCGACGACGACGACGATATTATTAGGTACAGGCGGCGGCGCCCGGGCGTGCGCGTCCGTATCGATGATAGCGACGACGATACGACTACTTTTTGTCTTCTTGAGAGATAAACTGGTGTGATGGAAAATGTTCTCGAAGGGCCATTTTTCGACGTCGAACTGTTTCGCGTCGAGGACGACGATGAATCGGTCATTGTTGGTCGAAGGCGCGGCTGGTTTGGCTGGTAAGCGCTAGCTGATCACGACGGGGATGGTGCACCTGCCAGCAGCGGCGAGGCGGAACTGGGTCGATGTGGCGCACATGGTAATTGCTCCGCGGGCCTGCGATAGCGGCCGCCACAGCACGCGCCCGGGAAACGCCAGCGAGATGTTGACGACGGCTGTGTGGGCTTCGCGGTCGACCGACGGCCGTGGCGATCGAATGCGGTGGCTTCGCGAGGCAGCGTCAGACTCGATGACAAGCTCGGCGCTTGGGGCAAGCAGCAGCATTCGGGTTGCGTCGCGAAAGCTCTGGTGCACTCCTTCAACGAGCACGCTGTCTGACATTTGTTATAGGACCATCATAAAGCCGCGCGTGCGTTACCGCGTCTACCAAGCTTAGCGTACCAAAAACCAATGCCCCTAACCCCTCAATGGCCAATGGCATTTCCGGGGTTTGACAACGTTTATTCGGATGTGGAGTTGGCTAGTGAGCCGGGCTGCCATCACATTACCCGGAAAACCAACGGCAGCGTCCAGCACCTTTTTATGTGGGAGTGGGACTGGGACGACGACACAATGCAAGAGTTTACGGCGGGCTGTGCCAAAGTGGTTAACCCTACGCCGGAAGCCACAGTCAAGTGTCCGATGTGCAGAACCGTGAACCAAATTGACACAATTAAAGCAGGGCCGCTCATCAAAGGGCTGGACACGGCGTGCCCGGTGTGTCTTGTGTCGTCCGCGCAGGTCATATTCCCATCGTGCGCCCACATCGCGACATGCCACAAGTGCTTTGTTCAACTCATACGCACAACCTAAACGGCGCGATGCGGTGAAACGACAGGACGTGGTCCACAAGCTCCTCGGGGAGCCTATCGGCTAGGGAGTCGTGCACGCTGCAGACCACTCGCTCAGTGGCGGCGTACGATGTGAGACTGCTTGCCCAGATGGGGTGCATCACACGGCACCAGAAGTGCAAATCACGCTCTCGGGTTGCCGTGAGATGCGGGAGGGTGGCGGTTCGATAGATTAACCGCGAGGAGAAGTCGAGCGCCCGAGACTTGACTTTGATGATCTGTCCGAAGCGGTCCGCGCACTGTAGGTATAGCTGACCGCCGCTGACTGTGAACGAACACGCCATGTGACACGAGTGCCGGAACAAGCCCGAGACCGCAACCTCGCTCCAGTCACCGTCACCGACCTTGACCATGAGGTCGTTTTTCCGCGCAACGACGAGGACCCGCCCAAACCCTCGTGGCAGGTGCATCCGGGTATGACCTTCAACCTTGGCAAGCGTGCGGAGGGGCTTGCCGGTTTCAAGCGCGACCTCCTCGAGTTGCAGACCACTGCGCGTGAGCACCAGCAACCGGTTCCGCCAAAACGCGAGCCCCATGGGCAGCGGCGGGGGTTCCAGCGTAACCGTGTCGCCGGTGGCAGTGTCCAGCCGGACAAGGATCGGGGCTGCGACATGCCGCGTCCTGTGACACTGCCTTGATGCGCAACATACGACAGTGCCGCCGCACGAGGTGATATACCTCCAGCGATGCCCTTCGGGCAGCCGTGCGATCATGGTTGCGCCTATCCAACCCGGCGCGGTGGTGCTATCCCAGGAAGGTGGCGGGCTTAGCTGCCAAACGCCGCCATCGTGGCAGAGCACAACGATGGAGCCATTGTGAACACAAATTTCGCGGCTTTTGTCGACGTTGTACACCCACCGAGTGCCGTTGGTCAGATGGTGCGCCACCACCGCCGCGGTGGCGTTGCGTATCACCGTGTATATGTGGCCCTCGTGCACTTCGATCGATTGTGGGCAGCATGTGCTTGTGTTGCTCACCCCTGGCAAAATGCGGTTGGTCCGCAGCATGCCGTTTCGCACCTAAATGTTAGTTAATTACAAATAAAGGATGCCATTTGCCAAGCCAGACGCGTACAAAAATAGCCATACGTCACAATGGCAACTTTCGCCCCCTTTGACCCAGCCCCGACCAGCGAGCTGGTCGACGAGAAAGGGCGTTCTCTTGTGGAGCATGTTCGATCTGCTGCGGTCTCAGCCACGCGAGATGCAGGACAGTACCTTGTCGAGCTAAAGCCCGGTGTTGACCCAGACGCGTTTCTGGCCGCGTACAAGGCCGTTTCGGTGCCCGTCGCGGTCCACGGCCCGAGCTCGGTGTGGCTGCCCGCAGGGCTCGGAAGCGCGGTGTTTGGGAATGACCCAGAGCCATGGGAGGGCGCAGCACTCCCCCCCGGTGAGTTCCTCGGAGCACTGTGGGGATCCAACCCCAACCAGCAAGAGCTAGTGGCGGCCATGCTCGAGCGGATTCGCACCGAGCGGTTTGGGATCATGGAAAGCCCGGTTGGCTCCGGGAAGACGGTTATGGTGACCAGCATGGTGCTCGCGCTTGGGGTGCGTACGCTCTTTGTCACCACCACGACCAACCTGCTCGAGCAAGCGCGGGATCAAGGATTTGCGGTGTTTGCGCCGCACCTCAAGGTCGGGCAGCTCCGAGGCACCAAGTACAAAGCCGTGCAGGGCTGCGATGTGGTGCTCGCCACACCGCGGACGCTGGCAATGCGGCACGACCCGGCGTTCCTGCAGCAGTTTGGGCTGCTCGTGTTCGACGAGGCCCACAAGGCCGCAACCGCCGAGATGGGCCGCGCTGCCGCGCAGCTGCGGTGCAAGTACCGCATCGGGGTGAGCGCAACGCTCCGCCGGAACGACGAAAAGTTCCTGGCCATCCCGGCGATCCTCGGCGACGTTCGAGCGCGGCTCCGCCGAATCTGGGAGAACATCCACTACGTGCAGCACCTCATATCGCACCCGACCACCACCGGCGAGCTCGACGTCCCGTTGATCAAGTACGGCGAGTACAAAGGGCGACCCGACTCGTGCAAGTACCAAGAGCTTATCTCGACCAACATCGCGCGGCACACTGCGGTTGTAAACTGCATGCTGATCGACCTGGCCACCCGCGGCAAAATCTTTGCGTTCTGTGACCGCGTGGCGCACCTCGAGGCGATTCAAGCGGTCCTGGCCGATCGTGGGGTGTCGGCGGGTGTACTGCATCAAAAAACCAACAAGGGGGAAAAGCTAAAAGAAACGCTCAGCCACCGCGTGGTGCTAACCACCTACGCCTCTGGAGTAGAAGGGGTAAACGACCCCGACGTCGACACGGTGTACTACGTCAGCCCGTTTTCCAAAGCCGCCACAAACCGCGTCGAGCAGAGCATCGGTCGCTGCCGCCCGGGCGCTGGCAAGCCGCCGCCGCTGCTTCGGGACTGGGTGGATCGGTGCCCGCTGGGCTGGTCGATGCACGCCACTCGCAAGAAGCTTGTCAAGGGGCTGAATCCAGTGATGACGACGGTTATGGTGAAGCTGCCGGGTAGTTTGCCGGGTAGTTTGCCGGGTAGTAGGTGATTCCGTCGGCGCCGACAACCGGCCGCACCGGTATTGGTGCAGCAGGCGCCGCCGTCTTGGTAGGCGCCGCTGCCTTGGCAGGCTTGGCTGGTGCCGCCGGTTGGCGTTGTTTGGCTGGCTTCTTCTTTACAGCCGCCGCCGTCTCGAGCGCCGCCACCCGGCGCCTTAGAGTCGCGTTTTCGGCCCTGCATGCATCGAGCGACCCCCGTTCCGCCAGCGCCCGATGCTTGCGCTCACTGACATCCTGCGCGAGCGCGGCCACCTGGCCCTTGAGCTCCGCAACTTCCTTGGTAAGCTGGCCCACGGTGCGCTCCGCGGTGTTGGCCCGGGCTTTCCCGGCGGCGGCCAGCTGCTTGAGCGCTTTGGTGCGTTGCGTGACATCGATCCTCTCTTCTGTCACCAGCCGCAGCGCCGCAGCACCCCGCGCCGCGGTGTCCTTCTTGGTCTTTTCGGCACGGATGACCACCGCGGCGATGAAAGAGCACAGCTGCGTGTTCGGGTTGTTCTGGTGATGGTTCCGCAGAAACATCATGCAGAACACGCGGTACTGGTACTCTAGCTTGGCGCGATCGTTCAAAAGCTTAAAGTTTGATTCGGGCACATGTTGGTCATCTGCCGACCATGCTGCGATGCTGCTGTACCGGATCAACCCTTCCTTGCGCATTGTGTTGACAAGTTCCAGAGGCGACAGCGAGGTGACCGACGCTTTCCGCGGCTGCTTGTCGGGCAGCTTGAACACGGTAGACAGGTCATCGCTCGAGCACTTGAGCCAGCAGACGTTTTTGCCGGCGGCAGTCTGCAACCGAACGTGCTCGCGCCGCCGCTCGCCCAGCACGGTGACCTCGGCGGTGATGCCCGGCACCGAGACTGCAATGTGGCAAATCGTCAGTGGCGGCCGAGGGTCGTCGACCTGCACGTTGACAGTGCTAACCCTGCCAGAAGCTTGGAGCAGAACAACGCACGGCGCGCGCCCAAGGTCGACAACTTGAAAGTCGACCGCGGCTGGGAGCGGCTCGAGCGACGGCGGGTTGCGGCGCCCCTCGATGTCGACCTCAATGCACTGAACACGACCCGTGTCGCGATTGAGCAGCACGACGACCGTGCGGTGAAATCCCGAAACAAGCTGCCACCGCGCGGCGGGAAAGCCCTCGTTGACAACTGTGTCGTTGCAGATGATGTCGCTGTCGCGGCTGTAGTAGAGCTGGTGGTTGGACTTGGCAAGGACGGGGTGCTCGGCGGCCGCCGGCAGACCAGCGGCAAGAACCCCGCCAGAGCTGTCCAGCTGCACGAACATCTCATTGCACGTCACCGTGACCCCAAAAGCGTGGGGGGCGATAACCGTGCCCTTGCAGCAGCCAAACGAGACGGGGGGCTTGCCGTCTGGGGCCACGTGCAGAACCGGCTCGCCCGACGGCAGCACGCTGGTGGTGTACGTGTGCATCGCGTTTTTAGGTTTGTTATTAAAAACGATTTCCAAATGCTCGGCATGTTTCAAGTTCCGATTTTTAGCTTGTTGAAAGCAGCACTTAACATTGGTAGCGCAAAGCTATCCAGCGCACCACTACCAGTCTGGACCCGCTACGCCGAAGAACACCGGGTGCAGTACTCGACGGTTGTCACCGGCAAAGATCGGCTCATAGTGGTGGTGGATAATCCCAATCTGATCACGGCCGCGCCACCCGTCGGCACGCTCACCCAATTTACCGACGGGGTCATTGCGTTCACAGTGGATGGCAACACATTACCTATATACCCCCGCAATGGCTAAAGCAATGCATGACGCGTTGCGGGCAAAGCTCGAGACCACGGCGGTGCTCGTGCCGGACGGACCGTACCGATGCCTTGCCGGCGGCGGGTACGTGCGGCTGCAGTGCCGGCGGGCCAAGCTCGCCCCGAGCAAGAAACGGCTGCAAAAGGTGTTCGACGAGGTCAACCGCCGGCTCACGCTAAACGGAGACGGCAAGGCCTGGGTGCCCGGCACCACGCTGCAGGGCGCGCTGCAGTTGCTAATCGAGGACGCGATGAACGACATTCTCAACACGGTTGGCGCCGCAAAGATTGCAGTCAACAAGCGCGCGCCGCGCGGGCTGCATGACGCCGGGCCGTTACCACCGGAGCAAGAGGCCGAGTTGCAGGCGTGGCTCGAGCTTGTCGAAGCCGAGAAGGCTGCCAAGCGCGAGGAACACGCCGAGGACGAAGGCGGGGCGGAAGACGACCCCTCCACTGCCGAGGCGGCGGCGGCGCCGGCGCCGCCGAAAGCCACCCGGGAGCAGGTGGTGCAGCTCGCATCGCAGACGGTTGTTGCCGAGCTGGCCGAGGCGCTCGTGCACGGCTGGCAAGATGTTGCGACACACGCCACGGCGGAGCGCCTCGGCCGAATCTGGATCCTGGTGCTCGACCGGGCGTATCCTGATCTGGTGTAGGAAACCGACGATGAACCCCCGGGACTTTGGGAGGGACTCGTGGGCCATGTTGCATTTGACAGCGCTCCGAGCCGACGCCGATTCAAGCTTCGACCATCGCGGGAAATACTCGCGCTACATCGTGCTCTTCGCGCCGCTGGTGCAGTGCGTGTTCTGCCGTAACGACGCCACCTCGTTCGTGGACACGCTCGCAACCCGCGCCACCGACCCGTTGCCGATCGCCAGGGCGGTCGAGGCACGACGGGCGTTTGCGTGGTCGGTTGAGTTGCACAACATGGTCAATCGCAAGATTGCGATCGAAAAGGGCACGCCGGTCACCGATTCGCAACTGTCGCTCCTCGACGCGCGCAGGTTGTGGGAGGGGCAGCGCCACCTGCTATTCAAGTCTGTGTGGTCGTACCTGACCATTGTGTTTAAACATTACGATGCGCACGGTAGCCACCAGAAGCAGGCGCTCTACACAGAGCTGCTCGACGTGTTGCCCGCGCTGCTCGGGTGGTTTATGTGCAAGGGCGACGGTGGGTTGGAACGGTCTATCGCGCTGATGTGCGACGTGGCGCTGGGGGGCACGTGCACCTCGTCCAACGACATGCTCCGCCGGCTGGTCAACTGCGCGTTGGCGATAGGCCATATCTCCAACGCCGAGGCCAGGCAGCTTAACACAATTACCGACACCCTCCGACGTTTATCCATGAAAAAACGCGACCCCTTCTAGAAAACATGTGGTACACCATCCTGGCATGCGTGGTGGTGGTGGCATTGATCGTGGTCGGTGTCGCCATGGTACTCCTGCGCCGTTCTAGCAGCGCGGCAGCGGTGGGTGCGCCGTTTGTGCAAGCGGCGCAAGCTAGCAGCAAGGCTGTCTGCCGGAACCGTGTCGGTGTGGACGGCGTCACCACGCAGCAGTGCGACGACTGGGCGGCCAAGGGCAGCTGTTCCAGCGCGGACCACGCTGCGTACATGCGACGGTACTGCGAGCTATCGTGCGCCAGGGCTGGGGCTCCGGTGCCGTGCACTGTTGCCGAAGAGCGAGCGCACCCGCCGGAGGTTTACGCTGCGTCCACACCCGCGGCGATAAGTAACGATCGCGAAGAAACGTCGCGCACGTTGCACATTCACTCCTTGCTTGACGAGCTGACAACAATTGTAGCGGCGGAGGAAGCACAAGAACGCCAAGAGCTAAAAGTCTGCACCGAGTACTACGCGGAAGAGGGGCGAATGAACCGAGCGGCTGCGCAGCTTGCGCAGCTAGAAGAGCTCGAGAAGCTCAAGAGCCAGCTGGTGGCCGCCGAGCTGGAGCACGAGCACAACGAGGTGCTAGAGTGCCAAGGGCTTGCGCGGGCGTGGCTGACAACCCTAACGGATGGTGGGGCGAGCGTGAGCAATGCTAATGTCAAGGCTCGGCTAAAGCTCTGCCCGGAAGAGGGGTGGGAAAGCAAGACCTGTCCTGGTGGTGACCTCCAGAACTGTGCTGAAATTTCATCCCTGTCAACAGGTCATACAGCGTGTTCTGGAGCGCTCCCTACGGATAACACGTTCTTAGTGGAGTGCGTGGTGCCGACATGCAAGGATGCCGTAACCGATAAAGACACCACAGCAAAGTTAGCAGGGTACCATCCCGACATCGGTGTTCAGAGCAGTGGCGCCAGCGAACTGTTGGTCGACTATACCCAAATGAATACTGTAAAGTGCACCGTGGACCCCAAGTGGGGGACGGGGTGCAGCGCGCCAAGACACGATATGGT
>Ga0115000_10005137_pt1 | contig 10549 bp, 9 predicted proteins | sample ArcticOcean_MG_C_6_FD_89690 | JGI IMG/M metagenome (GOLD analysis project Ga0115000, IMG submission 89690) | Marine microbial communities from western Arctic Ocean - ArcticOcean_MG_CB8_128 | ecosystem: Environmental > Aquatic > Marine > Oceanic | place: Arctic Ocean: Canada Basin | collected... | reverse complement strand
ATCATCCCAATCAAAAGTTAAAACTCCCATGAGGAGTATTAGTTGACTACCTATTTATAGTTATCAGATAAAATTACTTCATCATCTTTTTGGCCATAACGCCGCCAACAACAACAAGGGCTGCAATACCACCATAAAGTAGCCAATTGGTTTCTTCCTCGTCAGTATCGGCATCAGCCACACATACACCAGTATCATCTTCAGTGAAGCCTGCGAGACAGTCTCCACAAGTGTCATCAGTATTGGCAACACGATTTTCAGTTGAACATGTTGATGAACCTGAGTCTGCTGGTTCTGCTGGTGCTGCTACTGCTTCACCAAGGTCAATATTATAAAAATCATTAGCATTGTTAGCCCTTAATGCGGGGAAATCCGTTGAGACAGTTTGACCTCCTGCGGGGGTGTAATCAATATTAGTGTCCTGACCTCTCCTTGATAGTGTATCTCCGGGGCTCAGAATAAATTGTTTAGTGACTGAGCCCTTCTTAATTTTGACTACTTGGCTTTTTAGTGCTGCTGCTGCATTCATTATAAAGTGGAATCCTTTGTCGCCTTTGGTTTTAATACCACCTGTCGGTGCATTAGTTGTGTGATCGCCTGCCCCAGTTCCACCTTCTCCAACATGGAACTTAGAAAAATTGATAGGATCAAAATTAGTAACTGATACTGCGTCTAATGTCGCTGCACCGAATTGCTTGGTCGGTAGTGAATAAAGACTTTCTGCACTAAACGCTGGCAAAGAACTGTTAACCACTGCGTTAAACTTTCCGAATGAGTTGTTATCTACAAATCCCATAATTATGATTATACTCCACTACTATATATATTTAACTCATTAGTAGGACCTTGATTTGTTGTGGCCCATAGTTGATTGCTAACTGGATGCCGATACTATCTGGTAATGCGTAATATGCCCACTTACCTTCATAAATGTTTAATGGTTTTTTTGGTTCTACTAATCCTGAACCCACATTCCTGAAATTAACTGAAATATATTTAGAGTATGGGATATTATATCTACCTGTGGCTGTATCGACCCAACCAAGAATAATTAACTCACCATCTACTGTTAATCGTCCAATATACCTCATAGTTTTATTGGGTTTAGCATTGGCTTTGGACTCGGAAAGAGAACCAAAATATGGCCAAGGAACACCATCGTATTTATTTTTATTTATATGGGCATGATTGTTATCTAATGGAACTAACCACAATAAAGTCTGATCTGTAGCAATTTTTGAATACTTGGGTGGTGGAGAGTGCTTCCAAAAATAGGATGGATCTTTAGTTTCTTCTGGCCAGAGTGCAAAGAAATCTAATTCAGTTTGCAGACTTTCAACATATTCATGGGTAAAAAATCTTTTAGCCCTTTTTATTGATGCCGACTGAACAGAGATTCCCACCGTTGAAATAGACATCAACTATTCTTCTTCATCTTTACTATTTGTAGTTTCGTGAAACCATACTAATAATTTACTCATGGATTCATTACGCCAAAGAACCCACCGAACAAAATATATATTAGCAAACATGTGCAAAAATGCAACACACATCAATATCCATATTAAAGTTAAATCATCCATTTTATTCACCCGGCAATTCCATTTTTTCAGTTCCTATAATTAAATCTGCAAAATCTTTTAAATGTCCTTCTGAACCCATGCCTTTGGGCTCATAAGGTAATCGAGTTACTCCAATAGCAATAAGTTTATGTTCTTGTGCTACCTTTTGATAATTAGAAATCCATTGTTGTTGGTTTTGGTGTTCGTGCCATACCATGGCTACTGCAGGATTCTCAGCACGTATGTCGAAATGAGTTCCCATATCTGGAACGATATGATTAATAATAAGTGTATCTGCTGGTAAATCAATTGATTCCAAAAAGTTCACAGTTCTGTAAAACTCCATAAATCCTGCCTCGGTTGGGATCGATACCAACATAATTTTAGTTCTATCAGTATCTTGTAAATATGATTTTAATAAATCTATGTCATCACAAAAAGATGCCAACAAATCTTCTAACTCATCAGTATCACTTCCCTTGAAAACTATACCCTTGAGAAGTTTACCAGAAATCTTCTTTTTCATTCTCCTGATTTTAAGCAACATCTCTTTAATTGTATCTGGTGCGGTTAATGCTTTCAGAGTGTGACCTGTTGGTGCAGTATCAAAAACAATTAAATCATATTCCTCTGCTTGCATTAAATTACCAATTATTTCACAAGCACCCCATTCGTCTACGCCGGGGAGTGCTGACATAGATATAACATCCTGATCCATGTTAGGGAACAAATTACTAAACATCCCTGCAAATGCAGATTTAACTTTATTTACACGACCACTAACTGCTTTGGCAGCATCAATGTTCATAGCCCAAAGGTTAGGACCAATGGTTTGAGCAGTAGAACTTATGGGAACTCCAACTGTATCATCTGTGCTATGTGCAGGATCTGATGAAATAAGTATCGTCTTTAGACCAGTTCCTGCATAGTGATGTGCCAACGATGCAGAAGTGGTAGATTTGCCTACGCCACCCTTTCCGGTTACTAAAAGTAACTTAGTCATAAAACTTATATGGTGACCTCATGTATTTATATCTTCTTAAGCCCAATCATCTAACAATCCATCAGCAAAGGAATCTGATAATTTGCTAACATCAACATGTATGGTATCATTAGTAGTGGTAATTATGCTAAATTGACAATACATTATTTCTGATTTTTCTGTGGCTGCAGTAAGCCCACCCATAATTGATTCCCATAGTGATAAACAATCTATGGATATAGTCAAGTCTTCTTTTGGAAAAAATGGAACTTCGGGTGTAATAACCATACCAGAAGATACTAATTCGCCAGAATACACAGTAGTTTTACCACAAGTTATATTTACAGTAACATAATCAGTAGTATCAAACTTTTTAAGTGGATGTATTACAATTTTTTCTACTTTTGTTCCGGGATCTATTTCAACAGTTGCTATAACAGAACTCTTTCGGCTGATTGGTATTTTAAAATCACGACTTTTATCCATGCTCACCAAGTATAACTTGTTTATACGACTATTTATGCTTTAGCCCTTTATGCGTCGCTAATCTTCCGAATCCCTGCGTTTCTCTTCCGTTTTCTGTATATCTCCAGAAGAAGTGTTACCGAAAGCATCCACATCCATCATGACATCAGTATCTGGATTTGGAGGTAATTTATTAAGTTGTGGGAGTAATTCAGATATACTTTCCTCATCCAAAGCATAGAAATCTCCTGCAAGTTGGTTTTCTAATGATTCTGTGGCACTTTTACGATTGTCAGGTCTTTGGCGCATCCTATAATTACGATTTCTTTGTTTAAGTATATCTTGATATTGATTGCGTTGAAGTTCCATCCATTCTTCAATTTCTTCTAATGACATTTCTGCACCTTCTTGACCCATGATTTTACGCTTATACCACTCAACGTTTTCAGGAGTGACTCTTAACCCCAGATTCTGAAGTTCAACAGCAATAATTGAATCTATTCCATCATATAGCACATAGTTTAACCAAACTTGGACAGTTCTACCTGTTGTCCCTACAATTACATACGGTTGGCTCCCTTTATAACAAATGGGTGTAATTCCTGTTGCGCCCCAATCAGGAGATAATGGTTCAAATAACACATCTGTCCATGCATTTGCTGGGGGGGAACCACCCAGACATTCAGGACCAGCATAAGAATAATCGGGATTAGTTGGTAATAATCCGACTACAGGTAATATATCGCACCACCAATTAGCCCAAACATATGTAGAACTCGATAAACCTTTTTCCGAACCCGGTGGGTATGAACGTGTCGTTAAAGGATCTCCTGCCCCAACCCATACAATGCCATCAAAAGTAGAACTACCTTGTCTCGCAGCCCAAAGACTGTTAGCATAGATTGCAGTATTGGCAACCCCCAAATAAGTAGCCAAATTAAAGAAATCTGGTATTCCAAAGAAGTTCTTAGTCTGGTCTAAAAACTCATCGAAATCTGCTGTGGTAGAGATTGCGGAAAAACCATTACCAATTTCAGATACTGCTTTATCATTATCAGCAAATGTTACCATCCATTGTGCCCTATCTAAATCATAATCAGCACAAGCAGGACGACGAGTAGTAGTTGCACCGCCCGGACAATTACTATTAAATGTATCTCCATAGGACTGCAAATTAAACTTAAGTTCACTAATTGTTGGTTGGTTAACTACTGCAACACCCCCTTGTCGACCAGACACAGGATCAAATGTTGTTACTGGTCCCTGAATTGCGGCATATTCCCACTGCTCTGAGGAATCTGGTGATGCACTATTCCACGGATAGTATTCATTTGATGTTGTGGGTGCACCAATCCACGGGGTAACGGACGAACCAATTATTAAACTACCCATTGATACATTATTATTACCAGATTGTCCTGTGGTGTCTACACGAAGGTATATTCCTTGTCTATCTGAGCAAGCATAAAAAGTAAGTCCTGCTAAACCAAATAAACTCTGACCAACACCAGTTCCAAAAACAGAAGAGTATGGTGCTCCTGCACTTATTAAATATGCTAAAGCAGTATTCAAATCAATTACTAAACTATCTAAAGTAGTATATGTATAACTTGGTGGTGGTGCTGTTGCACCGGGATATAATCCATTAAAGTCGGCACCATTTATAGTCAATTTCCAATTAAATATTGCTGTCTGCCATGCATTTGGCAATGTCACTGACCCTGTTTTTGTTTGATTTGTGGTCGGAAGTGAATATAATTGATTAGGGACACTATTATTGGTTTGTGCTGCTGCATTTATCCGTAAATCCCAATAATCATAAATACCCGGTGAACCTGTAGTTCCAACCTCAAAACCACCTTGACTGCACAATCCAAAACGATAAATACCACCCCAAGTTGGATTAAATGTATTTGCTACCCACGGATCTTCATTGTTATCAATATTAATCGTTTGGGTGCCGGGGTCAAAAACCATAACTTGTGGTCCTGTTTCTGGACCCCCGCTTGGCGTGGTTCTGTTGTCCCAATAACCCAACAACATTTGACCTAATCCTGTTGGTTGCGAATATTGATAATTGCCATCTTGTATATACCTATGGAAACAATTACGCTGTTTATTGACATCGGGAATACTCAAAGGTATTCCTTGTGTTTGATTATATGTCCATTCATTTGGCAACCATGAAAAATTAGTGGTTGGTGGTGGTGCTGGTAATGCATCCTCAATTATTGCTTCTGCCATACCCTCGTGTGTCATAAATGGAACAATGGCATTCATATCGAAAGGTAGTCCACTAATCTGATCATTTAGTATCCAAGGTTGTAATGTATATATTTCTGCTCGACGCTCATTAGTTCCCAATACAGTTTCATTACTCTGCAATAACAAATTAATATTAAAAATCTGATTATTTGTGGCTGGCTCTCCTGCCCTCATTGTTGCTAATGGTTTTACAAAAGTGGCAAAATCTAAAGAAGTGTTTTCAGGTGCTGTTGCAAAATAATTTTCTGCGTTGACATCTTCAACACTAATGTTACGACGAGTTAAACACTTAAACCATGTATTACACCCATAATTTTCCCCTATTGGGTTTAAACCTGTATCTAAATAAGGAAGCCCTTTGGAAACATATTGTGCCTCTACTTGATTACCACCTGCAATTGATTGACCCATATTGGCCACCACACATAAGGGAGAATAAACTTGTCTGCCACCACTTACTGCACAGGTTAATTGAGCATTTGGTTTTGGTATTCTGCCAACGAGAGTTTTATCATCTTCTAAACAATCTCCAGTAAAAACAAGATATGATATTGCTGATGTAAAATAATCTGATGATGTGGAAAGCCCATATAAATAATCGAATTGGTATGTTGGGTAGTAAAGACCACCCTTATCTGTGGCATAAGCAAAAGAATTAAAACTTCTTTCTATTCCTGTTAACCTGCGAGGGATAAATCCGTGTCGCCAAATCTCGGCATCAGTTTGGGCCATGTTCTTAGACAGGGAATACGGGCTGGCAGCCGCAGCCATAGAAGGATTATAATAATTTGGTTGTGGGCAAAACTCATTCTTTGCAGAATTGGCCCTACTTTCTCCAACAAGCAGTTTTTCGTATACTTGAGTTTTAAATGCAGCATAATTGGGACTACCAAAAGCCATTTCAACTGGTTTGCGAATTGGAAATGTTCCAATAAATGGTGTTGGCCAAAAGGGATTAGCCACTGGTTGACGAGGGGTTTTATTAGAATAAATCCAAGTTCCTGTCAAAGAACCTGTTGGATAATAGATGGGCCCATCAAAGGATGTTTCAACACCTATTTGATGCGCTCGATAACTAACTTGTTCAAATGGATAAACTTGTAGACTTCCATAACGTCCAGCAGCATTACTATATGGAATGTTCAAAGCATTGGCTGGGCTGCTTGAATCTTGGATTGTTCTTTGATCTCCTACTCCCATAAATGCTCCATTGGTAGCAAGACTACTACCTACCCAATCAATACCACCATACCCATCAGTAGCCGTTGGATTTTGTCCATCTGGTAGGCCACCAATTAGCCAATTATAATTCCAATATAGTAGGGGGTCTTCATTTTCGTTCCCACCAAATCCAGAGTTTTGAAATGATAATTGACTATTTGTATAAAATGGATTAATCATACTATTTTCACCATAACTCATGTAAAGATCTTTTTCATTATATTTGTCATCAAATATATTTACTACGAATGAATATACCACGGGTAAAAAATCTTGATTTTCATAAATAGACCATTTGTAAGATTCTGTCATATATGCGCTGTTGTGAACAGTAGTCCCATAATCCTCACATGGCATGTAGCCAACACAGGTTACTACTACTGCTTGTGGTTGATCTCCAAAAGTTTCTGCTGTTTCTGCACCCCATCCTTTTTTAACTGATGGATTCTCAGTTCTGATATCAATAACCATATCATAAAGACCGCCTTGTGTATTGTCTGCTACATAACCATTTTGTGGAAATACTGGTTTAAATGCATTGGGTGGATACTCCATTTCAGGAGTTTCAATTAAAGAACGCATTGGTAAAATATGCCATGCTTTTGGGTTTTCTAATTGATCATATTTACAACAAGCAAAGAAACCATCTACAAAACCACCCAGACCCATAGAAGGATGAACATCATTTGGGTTAAAAGATGTAGATTTAAATGCATCTAATCCTGCTGCTTGCCATTCAACTCCCTTCCATTGACAAGAATAAGAACCACAAAGGAAAACAGTCCCATTTGCTGTTTTAATATCATTGATTACCCAACTTCCGGGAACTGGTTGTAATCCTGCCCAACGACTCGTAGATATAATATCTAAATAACCTTCAGTCCAACCAACACTTGCTTCATCACCGGGAGCCACAGTTCCATCTGGTTCTAAAGCATTTTCTGCAAAACCGATTACTGCACCCGTGTTTCGATCAAACCAAGCATGTGAAGCAAAAGCCAAATCTAAAATCTTGTCGGGTAATTCTTCCACTTTTAAATCGAATGATAGTCCCATTTTAAAACACCTCAAGGAGTAACATAGTCTCTGAATGTAACCATAGAGGCAATTCCAGCATCTGTATAATTAGTGCCACTAAATTGAGTTGCTATTTCTATAACTCTGTTGTAGGCCACATAGCGAACATCATACCAAGTTCCCGGAGGAATCTCAATAGGAATAAATGTTTTATATGCTGGTTGATAGTTAACAGAAACTGGAAATGGTGCACTGTTTCCAGATATACCGTCATAATCCCTACCATCCAATGTTTGGAAATATCCTGTGTCGTCTAAAAGAATGTTGACGAAACCACGAGGACCCCAATCTGCACCTTTAAGTTGGCTGGCTTCGAAACCGCCGGGGGTTGAACCTACATAATCTAAAACTATAAATTGATCTGCTGGAGTATAAAGTGACTTTGTTAAAATCCCGAAACCATCATCGATGTTGAGCCCAACTAAAACTGATTGTTGGCGAGAAGATAGTTTATCAAGTCTAATGATGGGCAGATTACCAATTTCTTTAAAATCGAAGAGATACCCCTGCCTACGCACCGCCATAACAATAGTAAGACAACGCAACTATATCAAACTTTACCTCAAGTTATCGAGATGATTCAATCGCCTCATTGCTCTTTTGGTAATCAATTGTTGTTTGGTGACTCTTTGAGATTGTCCAAATAAACTTTGGTGTTGTTTTGAAGCACGTTCTTGTTCTTTGATAGCAGCATTAAGTTCTGGTGTAAATAATAAAGTATCTATTTGGGATATCCATGCTGGTTGGGTCTCAAAGAAACCCTGCACTGGATTTGGGGGTAATGGAACTAACCGAGTATCTGGCTTTAGTAAATGTCTTTGATTAAGTCCTTGTGCTTGTTGTTGACGCAACTGGTGTTGACGCTCATCACGGAGAGCAGCCATGAACTCTTCGTAATTACTCAAAAATATTCCACCCATTCGGCTTCTTCTTCATCTACTTCTTCGGATTCTGAACCGTATGATTTTAATACCCATAGTCCAATACCAACTGTTCCTACACCACCTAATAAATACATTGCCGGGGTATGACAACCTTTTAGATACATATCTCTAAGTTGTTTGATGGACATATATCCACCACCGATAATGACGGCAATACCGACGTAACCCATTGGAGTCATAGTTTTAAATTAACTTCACTACTATTTATACTTTAAGGGATATGCTACTATGATTTATTGATTGATAATCAAAACTTCGGTATTTTGAACCTATGGCACCCAGATCTTGTGGCTCGATAGATAAATAAAGTGGGGGGACTGATGGTCTGATGCGAAGATGACTCCAATGGACTGTTGATTGTGTTGCCCTGTTATTGGACAGTTGATTATGCCATTGTTGAAGACCCAGACGCAAATCATTTGGTGTAAAATTATATTGTGGGTAACGCTGAGGAATTGGAGTTGATGCATATGGTAGGGCATCTTCCCAAGCAAATGGCGTCTGTTTCTGTTTTGCATATTCTTGAACTACTTGTTTATTGTTTTTTGGGGCAATATATTGAATAACTGCTTTTTTGTATCCTCTGCTATGTATCGACATCACGAAAGGCCCATCAGTGCTTCTTTGATTAGAAAAATTGCGACCACCTGCAACTACATACATAGATGTTTCTGGGAGTGCTCGTGGATTTCCATATGTAGTGTCCCATCTTGGTGGGACATCTGGAATAGTAAGTGGAAACCATGCTAAAATCTCAGAATCCATTGGTTTACCAACAGTTAATAACCAATCAAAAAATGCTGGAGTCCTTTCAACTTTATTTCTGCGAGTTGGGCCCCAGTAATCTACATGACGAATACGCTCAAAATCGGCTTCGGCTATTACTTTTCTTTGGTGCAGTTTAGTCAAACTGTCGCCAAGACCTCCATCTGAACGTAAAACTATATGCCTCCAAAAAGCATAAAGCCTACAAAAGTTTTCCCAAACACCTGTCCATCCCTTGCTCTTAAGATCAGCAGCATAGTTCCAATTCCAATCCATTTGACCCATCTGTGGGTTCGGTGGAAGCACTGGACAGTGTATTAACCAATCAATGTTTTTTAACACTGGCATAAAGGTAGTTTATCACTACAACTATATGAGTTTTGCGGCTGTTGAACTAAAACAGAGGGGGCAGCCATTAGCCTTACGGCTATAATGGCCAAACCCCTGCCCCTGCTAATAGATTAAACTCAAGATTCGAGAACGTCGAGGACACCATCGTTGTCATCGTCATCGTCGAGGTGGTCTGCAAGACCATCATTATCATGGTCAAATTGACCAGTCATTGAGTTTCCATCATTTGATTCAAACCAATCAGATAAGCCATCATTGTCGTCATCGAGATCGGAAGCGTCCCAGATACCATCGTTATCGTGGTCGTAGCGGTATGAAGACCATGCTCCACCGACTTCATCAACATCCAAAATGTTATCATTGTCGTCATCTGAGTCTACCCCATCATTTAGACCGTCATTGTCGTGGTCACGACCTGCATAAGAACCATTGTCGTAAAAGTCCTTGTAATTGTCGATGCCATCATTGTCAATATCCATATCAACATTATCAGAAATACCGTCATTATCATGGTCGTAAATGTTTGTCATATCGTTTCCATCATTAACTTCTTGGTTATCATTGATACCATCTCCATCGTCATCATCATCTTCAGCATCATTGATGCCATCTTCATCGTGGTCCATTGGAGTTGAATCCATTATATCTGAAACACCATCGTTATCATCATCCCAATCTAAGTCGTCTGGAATACCATCACCATCGTTGTCGTTTTCACCATTTTGTTCTTGGTTATCCAACTGTTGCTGTTGTTGAGTTTCAGTTTGCTGACCTTGCTGACCTTGTTGACCATTCTGAGTTTGTCCTTGCTCTTGTTGATTTTGACCATTTTGATTTTGACCGTTTTGTTCTTCGGCTTGTTGCTCGGATTGTTGTCCTCCTTGTTGTCCACCTTGTTGCTGTTGGCCTTGACCGTT
>Ga0115000_10005134_pt1 | contig 10555 bp, 10 predicted proteins | sample ArcticOcean_MG_C_6_FD_89690 | JGI IMG/M metagenome (GOLD analysis project Ga0115000, IMG submission 89690) | Marine microbial communities from western Arctic Ocean - ArcticOcean_MG_CB8_128 | ecosystem: Environmental > Aquatic > Marine > Oceanic | place: Arctic Ocean: Canada Basin | collected... | reverse complement strand
TTTTACTCTAAGCTTTGCATCAAGATTTGATAACGGTTCATCGAAAAGAAAAACCTTAGGGTCTCTGACAATAGCCCGCCCTATAGCGACTCTTTGTCTCTGTCCCCCAGAAAGTTCTTTTGGTTTACGTTCAAGTAATTCCGTAATTTGCAAAATAGAAGCTGCTGCTTTAACTTTTTGATCAATTTTACTTTTTTCTACTTTAGCCAATCTTAAACCAAATGACATATTCTGGTAAACATTCATATGCGGATATAGAGCGTATGATTGGAAGACCATAGCGATTCCCCTTTTTGCTGGCGGTAGAAAGTTCAATCTAATTCCTTCAATTTCAATTTTTCCACTTGTTACATCTTCCAACCCAGCTATCAAACGAAGAAGAGTTGATTTACCACATCCTGAAGGACCAACGAATACGACAAACTCCTTATCATTAACTTCCAAGTCAACACCATGTAAAACTTCAGTCTTATCAAACTTCTTAAAAAGTGATTTAACTTTTACTCTAGCCATAAATAAGTTTCCTTTTCTGGCACATCTCAATTAATATATTTATGAATTTTCTAAATACTTTTATAACATATTAATTATAATGCTTATTTGTAAATATAATACGTTTCTGTTAAATAATAAAATATTTATTTTATTGGTTACTCTTATCTTTATCTAATCAGTACAAATAAAGTTATAACAATACAAATGAGGACTTTATTACATATAGTTCATAAATGACCCTTTAGGGACCTCAATTAACTCCTCAAAATTACCATAATCTCTTTTATTATTTAATGGGTAATTAGAACTTTGATTATATGATGCTATAAATCCCCATCTATGAGTATTACTTTTATTTTCTAAAGAAGGATGTACCAAATTACAATGAAATATTAAAGCATCTCCGGCTTTCATTTCAATGAGAGAATGTTTAAAACGTGACTTCAAGTCATTTAAGTACTTATCATCTAAACATGTTTGTCCATCTCTTCTGATGTGATTTAATCTTCCTAAATTATGCGATTTTTCATATATCTCTAAGCATCCATTAGATTTATTAGAGTCGTCTATAGCAATCCAAATACTTAGCATATTTGGGGATAAGCATCCATTATCATGCCAATATCCAAAATCTTGATGCCATTCCCAAGCACCGCCCTCTAAAGGATTCTTCATTGTGACTTTATGACTATATATATAAGTATTTTTACCCAAAACAACTTTTGATAAATTTACTAGTCTTTGATCACGGGCAATTAAACTAAATACATCATTATTTAGTGTAGTACTCCAATTACTTAATAAAGTAACCTTACCTTTATTATCTTTTTTTTCTAAAATACTTTGATTGTTTTTATTAGAGGATAGTCTTTTTCTTGCATACTTCATCAAATTATCGGATTCATACTTATCCAAAAAATTTTCTAGCAAACAAAAACCATTCTTTTTATATAATTCAAGACTAAAAGGCATTATTCCCTCTAAAATAATTATTATCTATAATTGTAATCTATGGTGAATAAAAAATCCTCTCTAACTCTAGAAATTGCAAATCAGTATCTTCTGATGCTAAGTCCTTTAACCAAGGCAGTACTTTAGCATCCCACTTCTTTTTAATTGCCGTATCTGCACATTCCTGAAGGACTTTGTAAACATCATCACTATCAATTTCTAAGTAAGCAAATATCCTGTAATTGAATGCAAAACATTGAAAGTTATGAACACCTTTTTCTGCAAACATCTTTAAGAATTCTGGCCAATCTCTACCGGCGTTTAAATGAATGTTTTTATACTCATCCCAATGTTCTGGTTTTACATCCCAAGTCATTCCAATTTTTTTCATATACCATCCTTTCTAATTAATTTTATAGTTAACATTAAATAATTCATCTACCTCTTCTCGGTAACCCAATGCCGATACAACTCCATATTTCGTACAAGCTAATGCGCCGCAGCAATTAGCAAACTTTAATGAATTTAAAATACTCATGTCTTCCGATAAAGCGACTGCTAGTCCGGAGTTAAATGCATCTCCAGCTCCTGTAGTATCTACAACATCTACTTGAATTCCAGGTATTTGTTCGCAAATATCGTCATTAATTAATATACATCCACCTTCTCCCACAGTAACTACAAGATTTTTAACACCTAAATCTCTTAGATTTTTCGCTAAATCCATATTATTAGTTTCATCGTCAGGGGCTAGTCCTAAACATATTCTTAGTTCAGTTTCATTTGGAGTTAAATATTCTATGTTTTTTAAATTATAGGACTTCATATTTTGAGCTGGTGCAGGATTAAGTATAGTTATACTATTAAATTCATGCCCAATCTCCATTGCCTTCAAAGCTGATTTGAGAGGAATTTCTAAAACAGAAATGACTACCTTACTTTTAGAAATCTGTTCTTTTAGGCCGTTCACAAAACTTTCATCGACTAAATTGTTACTTCCCATGTCTAGTATTATTCCATTTTCTCCTAAATTATTTAATATAACAAATCCAACTCCAGTAGCACTTTTTTTAGTTCTGATAACAAAATCAGCATTAACTTTTTCTTCTTTATAAAGTTTTATAGCCATGTCGCCTAAGTCATCATCTCCAATAATATTTGCGAAATATGATTGAACTCCTAACCTAGATATTCCAATTGCCTGATTTGAACCTTTCCCTCCTGGACCCATCATAAAATCTGAGCCTAAAAGAGTTTCTCCGAATATTGGCATTTGTGGAGTTTTAATAAACATAGCTACTGCAAAACTACCAACTACCATTATTTTATTACTATTCATGATTGTTTTAATTTATCTAATTTTATGTTATAAATTTTTTCAGTTTCTTTATCATAGGGCCAAATAACAGGAAAATTCTCACCTTCAAAATAATCTCCTTTTTTTGCATTAGGTCCTAAAAGTGGCACATTAGCGTGTCGATTACCTTTACTACCTAATTTGAATTTACTTTTTGGATTAATTCTACCTCTATAAGATGCTCCTTTTGGCATACAGTGAATAATTAGTCCCAACCTATCATTATTTGATTTATTAGGACCTGAACCATGAAAACAGAGACTATGATGAATACTTGCATGACCCGCTTTAATTATGCACGGCTCGTCAATCCATTTGTGATTATCTTTATACTTATCTTCTAATAACTTTAGATCCTTTTCATGAAAATTATCTGCATCTTTTTGTAGACCCCATTTATGGGATCCTACTATTGTTCTCATTCCTCCATTTTCTAGATTAGTATCTTGAAGTGCTATCCAAATGGTTGCCATATTAGTACTACTCGATACTTGCCAATGAGCGTAATCTTGGTGCCATCCAATATTACCATCAGTTTCAGCATCATTATTTCCTACGCCTCTTTTTAGGACAATTTGATCATGCCATACCCTTACTTCTGAAGTTTCCATGAAAAATGCCATTATTTTCCCAATTATTGGTGAGAGTACAATGGATCTAATTTCATCATTGACCCACCAACCATTATTAAGTTTTAATAATAATTTATTATCTAAATCGTGGTTATAAACTCTGTCAAATGGGTATATATCCCTATCATAGTCATTATCAAAAATACGATAAAAAGATTTCCTTAGTTTTTCAAGTTCAGAATTTTGTAATAGCTTATCCGTAATAAAATACCCTTTTTCTTTGTAGGTATTTAAATCATTTGCCCCTAAACTTATATTATTTAAGTTGATCATTTATTTCTCTGAGCCTGTAAATATTCCAGTTACTATCTTTCTTTGAAGAACGAATATTATACTTATGATTGGCAGTGTGGCAACTACAATAGTAGAGCTCATCATCCCCCAAAGTAATCCTCTATCTAATTTAAAAGAAGACAAAGCAACTGGTAAAGTGACAGCATCTTTCCTTGTCATGATTAATGAAAATAAAAATTCAGTCCATGTAAAAAATACACAAATGAGTCCCGCTGTTATAATTCCCCCCTTACTTAGTGGAATTATAATTTTAAAAAATAGTTGCAAAAATGTGCATCCATCCATTAATGCAGCAGATTCTACTTCTTTAGGTATCCCATCAAATACTCCTTTAAGTATCCATATGCAAACGGGAGCGTTTAACATGACATACATTATAATTAAACCAATCTTCGTATCAACTAAATTAACATAATTTAATATGAAGAAAAAAGGTATTACCATTACTACTGGTGGTACCATTCTAGTGCTCAATAAAAAGAAAGCCATATCTTTCCCACCTTTAAAAGAATACCTAGAGAGAGCAAATGCAGCTGGTATACTAATTATTAAAGTCAGAATAGTTGTTCCAAAAGTAACTATGATACTATTAACTAATGCTGGTGTAACTGGATTTGCTTTACCCGCAGCCTCTTCTACCCAAAATGCTTGCTTTTTAGAATAATTCAAATCAATAAACTGAGGGAAAAAGGACTCATGATAGTGATAAATTGTAGGGTTTTTAGGAAAAAATTTTGGAGGACTTGAATAATATTCATTTGGAGGTTTGAAAGATGTTGAAATCGTCCATAATAGTGGAAATATAAAAAATAATGCACATATCCCTATAAAAAGTTGTGCAACCACGTTTGAGAAATTATTCTTCTTCAAAATGATTCACCAGTCTTAGGTTTTAAGATTTTTACTAAAATTAAACATACTATGTAAATTATTATGAGCATAATCCAAGACACAGATGCTGCCTGACCTAACTCAAAGCGTCTAAATCCTTTTAAATAGACGTAATAACTTAAAGTTTGTGATGAATATCCGGGGCCACCACCTGTTAATGCTTCTACATAATCAAACATTTTCCATGCATCTGTAATTCTAATCAGTAAAGCAACTAATATAGGCCATCTTAAAAGTGGAATTGTAATATATAATAAAGTTGACAAGCTATTAGCACCATCTACTTTGGAAGCTTCCATAATTTCTTCTGGTATTGATTTCAATCCGGCAAATAGAATTAAAGTCATTAATGGCGTCCATTGCCAAGTATCAACCAAAATTATTGAAGCTTTTACTAAAGAAGGATCACCTAAAAAGTTTACAGAATTAAAACCTAATGAACTAATTATCCCGTTTATAGCTCCATATTCAATATGAAAAAGCATTCTCCATGTTAGCCCTGAAGCTACCATAGGCATAACCAATGGAGTAAGTATCAAAGTGAGAGCTGTACCTGTATAAATAGTTGTTTTTTTATTTAGAGCTAAAGCTATCAAGAAAGAAAATATTAATTGTACTAATACACCAATAATTAATATTTCTACGGTATTAAAGAGTGATTCATAAAAAGCATTATCCCCAAAAATCTTAATAAAATTTTTAAATCCCACTGTTTTCATATTGAAGAGGGATAGTCCAGAAATCGGATCGAACTTTTTAAACGCTAATACCGCAGAAAATAGCAAAGGATACACTATCAGCAATAATGTATATACCATTATTGGTAGCATTAATAAGTAGGGGATATACTTTTTATTCATAAATCCCCTACCTTGAAAAAGCTGAAATTAAACTGCATTTACAGATCTTTCCACTCTTCTAATGTGTCAACAAAAGCATCATTGCTTGATTTTGTGCCAGACCATACAGAGTGTAATTCTCCAGAAATTATATCATAATATTTAGCAGAATTTGGTACTCTAATATCAGCTACACCTATTTCAAGTGAACTTCTATACACTGAGATCATGTCTTTCCAAGCACCTTTGACAGTACTATCTTCAAAAACAGATCTTCTATTAGGATCTACTCCAGTTCCACTGACCGTTGCCCAAATTTGTGCCTCTTTACTGGATAATAAAGTCCCAAATTTAAAAGCTTTTTCTTTATTAGATGACGATTTTGGAATAGCCAAGACTTTCCCTACAGGAAGAGGTGGTGCTCTATAAATTGATCCATCAGCTTTTTTTACTCCAGGCATCATTGCAAATCCTAGTTTATCATGCGCAGAAGATTGTCTTGGGTCTACAAATACGGTTGTAGCCCATTGTATTCCCATTGCAACTTTCCCAGAACCAATAGATTCTTTAGATTCAGTGTATCCAAAATTTAACACACCTTTTGGAGCATGTTTTATCATCTGTAACCAAACTGAATTAGCTTTATTCCACGCATCTCTGTTTAGAACTATATCACCTGTATTTTCATCAATATATCTACCACCATAAGCGTAATATACTGATGACCAATAGCCAACAGCCCACCATAAGCGCATAGAGACCATTGCAATTCCCTTGAGGCCTTTTTCTCTACCATCAAAAAATACTGCCATATCTAGAACTTGATCCCATGTATCTGGAGCCATTAGTTCATATCCATATGTATTTTTAAATTCTTTCTTGTATTGTTTATTTTCAAAAAGATCTTTTCTGTAGTAAAAAATTAAAACATCACCATCATACGGGATACCATACCTTTTACCTTTCCAAACAGTTGCTGCATTTTGAACACCTTCTAGATAATCATCTGGATCAATTTCACTACTATACTTTTCAAATAAATCATCTAGAGGCTCTAAATAACCAGCTTCTGCAAAACCTCCTAGCCATGTAGGATAAAATTCTACTAGATCATAAGCACCTGATTTAGTAATAAATTCAGTTACTAATTTTTCATATAAGTTACCGCCGGGAATTTCTTCTATACTGAGTTTAATTTTAGTTTCCTTTTCAAAGCGGTCTTTGAATTCCCTGGCAACGAGAACATCTCCACCCGTCTGAAATACAACGTGGACTTCATGTGAATCCGCCATAAGAGTATTTCCTAAATTTAAAGAAATCATTAGTATTGACGGTAAAAATAATTTTAAAATAAATATTTTCATAACTAAACCATAATTAAAGAGTTTTTATATAAAACAAAAAATATAACGAAATTAATGTATCCTAATTACATTGTGACCTCCTATATTTATATGTATTTTTGAATATGCTGTCGACTCGGTATTGATTCCACAACCCCTTCTTTTTCAACTGATAGAGATGATGCCACAACAGCATATTTGATTGATTTATCAACATTATCAGTCTTAGCAAAGAATCTTAAGAATGAGCCTGCAAAGATATCACCGGCCCCCGTTGTATCAATTTCAGCAACTTTTAAAGCACTATAATATCGTGTTGTTTCCTTAGATACCCAGACCACTCCATTTTTACCCATTGTAATAATTGAATTTTTAACACCATTTTTTAAGAACCATTTCCCAGCTTCTATAGCATCTTCAGTATTTTCTACTTTTATACCGGTTAATATTTCAGTTTCAGTTTCATTTGGTTTTATAAAATCTAATTTATTATAGATCTGATTTGGTAAAACTTGTGCTGGTGCTGGATCCAAAAAAGTTATAATATTATTTTTTTTGGATAAATTTATACCATGCATTACTGTATCTAAAGTATTTTCTAGTTGAAAACCAATTATCTTTGAATCTTTAAATACTTTTTCACAATTATCTAGATCTGAAATACTCAGTTTTTCGTTAGCACCTAAGGAAACAGAAATTAGATTTTCTCCCTTAGAATTTATTAAAATAACACTAACACCAGTATGACTTCCTTCATCTATAAAAATATTTGAAGTATTAACTCCTAAATTTTTATATAATTTTAGAGCATCATCTCCATATTTATCATTTCCTAATTTTCCAATAAAAGTTGTATTAGCTCCTAATATTTTTGCCGTCAAAGCTTGATTTGAACCTTTTCCTCCAGGTCCTTCAAAATAATTATCTGCTAATATTGTTTCACCAGGATTTGGGAAAGCACTTGATTTTAAAAATATCCCCACATTGTAACTACCAACAATAGTAACCAAGTCATTCATATAATATTTAGTTATTCTATATAGTTTAAAAAGTTTTCATATTCTGTTTCCTCCATATTAACAATTTCATTTTCAGAGGGATAATCACTATTTTTTGCATCTTCATTGAATTTCTTCAGTGCTCTTATCTTTGTTTCTTGAATTTCTGCATTTAATTTAAATATATCACAATATTTTCTTGTATGCTTTGGTTGATTTTCGTTTTCACCGCAAATATCTTCAAGAAATGAAAATATAATGTCTGTGTGAGGTCCAGAACCTAATGAAATAGTTGCTAGCTTAGTCTTTGAATTAATAACATTCATTAGGTTGGAAGGGATTAACTCACACTCAACTGCGAATGCGCCTGCATTTTCTAAGTCTAAAAAATTTTGATATAGTTCCTTCGCCTCTACAAAAGTTTTTCCTACAGCTCTTAATCCTCCTAACCACGATGACTTCCTAGGAACTAGCCCTAAGTGACCCATAACAGGAATATCTTCTTCGGCTAGTAGTGTAATCATTTTCAGACTTCTCTGAGTAATTACTGCATCTGCGCCCATTTCCAAAGCATTTACCGCAGCTTTCATAATTTCTGTTTTTGAGTTGAAAGACTGCCACTTTAGTGAAGCGGTCAAAAATATTTCTTTATTATGCTCTCTTACTAATTTAATGTTTTTTGAATGAGTTATTAACATATCAATATTCGATACTGAAGCTGCTATTACATCATCTTTGTTTTTAACTGTAATTTGTACTAACTTTTTATTGTTTTTATTTATTAAATCCCTAACTGTTAAATTCCGTTTTGCTCGCTTAGAAGCCCAAGTATATATGTCTTTCATCTATGTATTACGATAAATAACTTATGTATTAAGGAACATAGCTAGTATTATTTATAGCTATGTTAGTTTTTTTCATACATAATATAGAAGATTTAATACATTGTCAATAATCATCTCTTAATAATTTATAAAAATTAATTCTTTATGCTAGATTTCACCAACATTACAGTACAGTACAAGAATTGATAATATAAATATGATGCCAAGTGTCTTTGTTGTAACTGTAGCGTACCAGCATTCAATTAAATAGTTTGCGGTTGACAGTTAAAGAGAGTTGTAATCAATCTTATTTGGTGAACTTAACTAATCCGATTGTAAGAAATTTGTAAAGAATTGAATCGAAAATAATCCTTGATTAACAAACCAAGTATAAATTAATAATGCCTAATGAACTTCTCTTCGGAATAACTGAAAGCGGGGTGATGGTTAATGATTCACACCCACCGATTACACTGGAAAACAAATTCAAGATGGTTAGAGAATCTGGTGTATACGACTATTTTGATAAGACTCCTGCAAAAGGCCTCGTGGACGAATACCTTCGCTGCAGCGAAAAGTATGATCTACCGATCCTTGCTGGTGGTTGGTTTTACGTACTAGGACGTGACGAAAAACTACTGATGGATAACCTGCGAACTGGTGCCCGCCTCGGCAGTCTAGTCCACAACACTCAGATCCTGATGGACCATGCGGACGGACCACTTGTAACAGATGAGCAGGTAGCTGAAATATACATGAAAGCCTTTGAAACCGGTGAGGAAACAGGATGTCGACCTACCTTCGAGGTACACGTGAACATGTGGTCTGAGGATTTTTGTCGTGTCGAAAAAGTCGCAGATCTCGTTGAGAGGCGTGGCATTCCATTCAACATGACACTGGATCATTCTCATGTAATTTTCAAAATCGACAATCCACGTGAGCAGGAAGTATTCAACATCCACGAATCAATAAATAAGGGTGATCTTGTACTTGATCCTTTCCAGAAAGATCATATATGTGGTAAATGGATTCATAGAGGTTTAGTCAGTCACTGCCATGCCCGTGCCGCAGTTCCAAATAACCCGAGGAATGTCTGGAAGCATCATCCCAGTCTTGAAAAACTTTCTTCACAGCATCCTAAGGATACAGTAGGCCGAGGAATCCAGTACCCATTCATCAAACCGAAGACAGGACAGTGGCACAGTGAATGGAGTGAACCAAAACTTGAACCATGGAAGGAAGTATTGAGGCAGTTGATGTACCACCATGCCTCAAATTCTGAAAGTAGTCTAAGGACTATTTCTACTGAATTTATACCACATCCAGACTACGGTGGGGGAGCAAAATACTCTATATTTGAAAATTCTATATACTGCGCCAAGTGGCTCAGAGAAACATGGACCAATATTTCAGGATCTGTATTTAAAGAAGAGTAAAGAAAATATAATCAGAAGTTACCAGTGAATTATGTAAAAACTTTCTGATACTCAAACTTCAAATCTTCTCTATAGTTTCTCTTACGAATACTAAAACTTTTCAGTAGTTGATGTGTCAGTAAATATAATTAAATATTACTATGACTCAAATTGGCTAATGAGTTAAATATAACTATTTTCTTTAAGCTCCACTTTCCTCAATCATGGTAAGCCTTAAGACCAAAATAATCAGAAACAGATTCATATTCTCAAAATCCCTTTTATAAATTTTGTTAGGTTTTTATCTCAATGTCCTTTTCAAATATAAGCTCTACCAGCAGGCTTATTCATCTTATAAAGATTTTTAATTTTTTAATAATCAGTGACAGATGAAGAAAGAAGATAGATTGAAATGAGCCTCTATAACATTAAAAAGGTGTCTGGGCACAAAACAGATATAGCTTTCCAAAGATATAACTTAGTTACTGAAGAAGAAATATTAGGTATGAGATGGTT
>Ga0115000_10005130_pt1 | contig 10561 bp, 10 predicted proteins | sample ArcticOcean_MG_C_6_FD_89690 | JGI IMG/M metagenome (GOLD analysis project Ga0115000, IMG submission 89690) | Marine microbial communities from western Arctic Ocean - ArcticOcean_MG_CB8_128 | ecosystem: Environmental > Aquatic > Marine > Oceanic | place: Arctic Ocean: Canada Basin | collected... | reverse complement strand
CCTGGACCAGATTTTTCCAAACGAGACGCGCTCGTCTCGCAACGGTTCGAAATGTCCTACAACGCCCCGGACGCAAACATGTACGATCAGTACGAAGTCGCCGTACCGTTAGAAAAAGCCGCCGAGTGCGCCCGAGAGGTTTTTAAAGAAAGCGGCAAACTATTCCAATCCACCGGCGAGACCGTGGCGAGAAGTGGTTTTCGAGTCCCGATCTTGTTAAGATTCGTATCCTCGGAGCCGGAAAATCTCCTTTCCCTCTCGCACGACGGACCAAAGGTGTACTTCAACTTCGAGGACTATCTCAAATACCGCTCGCCATCCGCCTCGGAACCGAACGCCGCCTTCCGCCTCGTCTCCAAAGTCTTCCACTCCTCCAAATGCGCTCACGGTCGCAACCACTGGGGCAAAACGAAAGACTACAAAACGTTACGATCTGTCGCGCAGCCGTTACACGTGCAGTTCAAATCCAACTGGTGCTCGTTCGGGTGCGTCGCCAAACAGCTCGACCCGGATCGAAAGTTTGAAAGTTTATTCCAGAAAGGATGGACCTGGGACGAGAGCGCTTTGGAGTGCGGATGTAAATCATATACATACGACCACGCAAAATGCGGGGAATGGTGCGGCGGAGGCTCGTTCGCCGAATGAAAGGAATAAAATGAATACCACGTACACATGTTTACTACGCGCTAGCGAGAGCGTATTTTTTGCCTCTTTTTGCTTGCAAAGAAGAACCGAATGGATAAAGAAGCAGATTTCTCTTCACAACTTAAACGCGCGCGCATACGCACAAAAACACACAAAAACACACACACACGCGACATGTTCGCAACGACGACTCCAAAAGCTTCCTCTTGCGCTTCATTCGTCGCTCAAAATTCGAGAAGCGCTTCTTCGCGGTTTGCTGCTTCCTCTCGGTGTTCCTCTTCCTCCTCTGCTTCCCAAGGCGGATTTCCATTTCCAATTCTCAAAGTCTTTTCCGGTACGCGAGGGATGAGGCGCGAGAGCGGGGGTATTACGAGCATCAGAGAAGGAGGAGCACATCACCACTCGTTCTCGCGACGACGAGAAAAGAAGAGTATCGTTATCAGTAAACGACGACGACAAAGAGATGGGTTGCTTTTTTGCCCCCGAGCAGAAGCATCAGAAGGCGAGAAAGACCAACCGAAACGTTTATCGAAGAAAGAAGCGGAGGAAGCCGCTCGAGCCGCGCTGATGGGCGCCATCGGAAACAAGAAAGATAAACTGAAAGCGTTCGATAACGGGGGAAGAGGCGGAGGTTTTTTCAATTTCGGCGGCGGCGGCGGCGGCTCCGGCGGCGACGGCTCGAATAAAGGGACTTTGCAAGTCCTCTTCCTCCTCTTTTGCGTCCTGTTTGTCTTTTACGGGTTGAAACCTGTGAGTGCGATGTTCGTGAACTTGATTTATTACGCGTTTAAGATTCCAACTGGACGACCAGGCGACGAAGAACCGGAGGATGCGTTGAGTTACGCATCCGGGAAAGGCGGGCAGAGCGCGGACGCGGACGTGATCAGTAAATACGGAGGAGACGACGACGACGACGACGACGACGACGAAGAATAACTCATAAATAAAAGCTATAGCCAAGAAAGATAATACTAACACAAGGGAAGGTCCTGATGATACTCACGATACCAAATTTATATACTACTGCTCCCATTATCGTCCGTCCCGCATCTCGTATCTCTCGCTTTTGAAAAGTCATCAGAGTTTGCACCAAAACGCCTCATTAGTATTCAAACACCCAAAACACCTCCTCTCTCGCAACTCTTTCAAAAACTACGCGACAAATACACACTACTACTAAAACTACTAATAATGGTCAAACACGTGGAATCTGCGGATGAATTTCTCGCGCTCAAGAAAGCGAGCAAACCCGTAAGTGTATCTTTCTGATCATCTCTTTTTTCCCCAACGGTCTCTATGAACAGTCGTTTTGTGATTGAAACTCTCTCTCTCTCTCTCTCATCGTCGTCGTCTCTGCGACGACTTTTGCGCGTGTGCTCTCTCTCGTACTTTTAAGATCGACGAGACATGAAGAGTACGATCCTTTTGCGCTCTCGCCGCTGACAAACACAACTCTCTCTTTTCCAAACATTTCGAACATTTTGATCTGATTTTTCCCTAAAGTTATTGGTGGACTTCACGGCAACCTGGTGCGGCCCGTGCAAAGCGATCGGCCCGTACTTCGAAGAACTCGCCGAAAAGTTCCCAGACGTCACGTTCGTGAAAGTAGACGTGGACGAATTGGACGACGTCGCGGCGTCGTGCGGGATTTCAGCGATGCCGACGTTTCAGTTGTACAGCAACGGGGTCATGGTGAAGGAGATGTGCGGCGCGGATAAGGCGAAGTTGGAAGCGTTGGCGAACGAGGCGAACGAGTTGTAATAATTGAATCATCATCATCATCATCATCGTGCGTTGATTAGAGAAGTATTCTTTTAATAATATATATATATAAAATAAAATCCAGTCTTCGCGTAAAACGCGTACTACGCGGTGGTACGATGATATCGAGTCGCTTTTAGCGCTTTGATGATTTTCGCGCGTATTGTGCGCTTATTTTACTTTGGCTGCGGCACTTTGCTACCACCACCACCATCATCGTTGCCGTCGTCGTCTCCAGGCGGCCCACCCGAGGCCCACCCGGGCGGTAATTGTCCACCACCGCCTCGTCTCGGCGCCGTCGTCGGCGTCAACAAGCGCTCGTCTTTAAACTCCACCTGACTCTCCGCGTCTCTCAAAAAGCTACCAAACGCCACGGCTTCTAAAACCAAACGTCTTTGCGCGGCATATGGTAACGTCAACGTTTCTACGTCGTTGTTTGCCACCACCTCTCGAACTCTTTGCATGAGTTCCTCCGGCGTCGTCGCGTTGTCGCCGACGGCTTCCATGAGTTCTTTTTGCAATTCTTCTAAAGATCCGAAAAGGGCGCCGGTTTGGCGTTCAGCTAACGCGACGCCTTCTAAGGACACGATTCGAGCGGTTTTGGCCAAAATCTCCCCGTTAAACGTTTGCACGTATTGCTTCAACGTCAACTTGCCGGTTTCCGGCGTGTCCACCCGTTGATTTTGATTGTTTCTAATCTTTGCTTTTTCCTCCTCGCTAAACCCGCCGAAAAACTCATCTCCGGCGTAATTCGTCGGATCGTCCTCGGCTTCGTCCATGGAATCCATCGCCGACGCCGCGTTGAACACATTCTCCAACGCGATAGCAGAATCCATTGGATTTTGCGGCAACGTCCCCAACGCTCGATCCAGCTGAAACCTTTTATCCACTCGCCTCACGAAATACCCAAACATAATCGACGCCGCGTACACTTGCGCCGCTTGCAGTTTGCTCATCCTCACCAACTGACTCGGCCACGAGTTCGCCGCTTCCGGTCCTAACGCCGCCATCAAATGGTCCCGAACCATTTCCAAAGCCTCGCTCGAGTGCACGCCCGACGTCAGTCTGCTCAAATCGATGGATTTAAGAAACGCGTCGTCGTCCAAGGGAGGGAGCATGTCAACGCCGGACGTTAAAAACTGTGTTCGTTTTTGTCGTTTAATAAAAGCGAGGAAAGCGAGAGAGAAAGAGAGAGAGTATAATAAGAGAGGTTAGTTAATACACACGCACACACGCATCATCAATCCATCGTCGTCGTCATCATCGCGCGAGAGAGAGAGAAAATATCTAAACTGTTTTTGCATCAATTAATAGTACCTTGTGTATGATCGAAGCGTACATCGCGTCTTCCACCGCTCTTCTGCGGTCCATTCTTTTGATGTCCGCGATTCGTTTGTACAGAGTCAACGACATCTCGGAATCCTTGGAATCCTTCTTTTCATCGCTGTTCTTCATCATCGAGGAAGAAGACGAAGAAGAATCGATCTCGTCGCTTAACTTTTCCAAAACGGATTCGATCGCCGCTTCGAAGCTTTGCGGTTCCGTGGAGAGGATGTATTCGAGCATTTCTCCGTGCGGGGACGTCGGCGTGGCCGGTGCTAAAGAGGACGACGACGACGTATCATCCGTTCCTTCTCCCTGATTGTTGTTGGACGCCGAAACAGCATTCGTCTTTGCGCTTCTTTGACGAGGAGGGTGCCTTCGTCTATGCGTCATCTGATGTTTCTTCTTTAAGAGCGCTTTAGGGGGAGGAGGCGCTCTCGAAGACGCGAAAGCAAAAGAAAGGATGAAGGACGGTGCGAATAACGACGAGGACGACATGGTATTAATTTCGCGAGCGTTCGTTTTTATACGCGCAGCGCACTGTTTTACGCGCGTAAAATGAAGCATTTTCCCCGGGGAAATGCTTCATAAAAGAGCAGAATAAGCTATCGCTTAACCGCATCTGGAAACTCTTTTCGCGCGAAAGAGGGAGAGAGAACAGAGAACAATAATGTCGACGATCATCTGTTCTCGTCGAGCGATGGAAAGGGTACTGCTTTTGAGGAGGAAGAGCAACAGGTTTACGTCGACTTTTGTGTCCAATTCGTCGTTTTCCTCCAAAGCGCAACAACGAGAAGAAGAAGAAGATCAAGAGCAGCGAGGACAACGACTGGGAGGAATGACGACGAATACTCTTCCTTCGCTTCGATCGCGAATGAAACACTTCGCGAAAATCGTCCACCCGGATATTCTCGGGCAACATTTTCCAAGAAGAGCGAACGTGATGCACGAATTAGAGGACAAAGAACGGAAATACGTCTTGGAGAATAACCAAAACGCCTTGGCGGAGTTGAACGCGGTGCTGGATTCGATCACGAAGGAGAAGAAGTTTCCCAAGACTGGGGTGAAGGTGATTGCGATTTTTAAGTTGTTCGGCATTTTTAGTGTCTCTCGTCGTCGTTTCTCTCTCTCTCGCTCTTTGTCTTTGTCTTCTCGTCGGATGTTCGTTCCGCCGTATGCGAGCGCGTAAGCGAGCGCGTAAGCGTTCGCGTTCGAGCGCGCTCTGTCTGTCTTGTCTCTGTCTGACGCGTTTTTCTCTCTCTCTCATAACAGAGGCTGAAGTTTTATTACGTCACGCGCGAAAGGTCCGACGTCGAAAAGAGGATGAAAAAGAAAGAAGGCGAAGGGAAGGAGGAGGAGGAGGACGAAGGCGAAAAGGAAGACGAACTCGTCTTGCGCGAGGCCAAATTTACGCTGAAAACGAACGGCGGGGACTGTAGGAACGTGCTCAAGCAAAGTTTGCGGAAGTTGTTCGCGGAGGTTTTGGAGACGAGTATGAGCGAAGGCGGCGGCGGCGGCGGCGGCGGTGGTAGTAGTAGTAATAAGAGGAGCGGGAAGAAATCTAACAACAGCTCCTTTTCTTCTTCTTCTTCTTCTTTAGGCGATTTTACGTGGGAAGCGTCGGATTGGGCGAACGAAGGAACCGAAGAGCAGCAAGAGCGGGAGCGGTTTCACGAGGAAAGGGAAAGGCAAACGGAGGAGTACGAGAGAATGGTCGCGAAGAGGGAAAGAGAGGAGAGGATAAACGGTAGCAGTAACAGTAGCGATAGTAATAGCCGAGAAAAAAGCTCTTCTTCGCACGCGTCCGAAAAAGAGATGAAACGAGAACAGCGGCGATACGAAAAGTTACAACAAGATTTGCGAAACATGGACCCGTTGTTTGAAGGCATTGCGTTTGTCCCGTGGTTGCCGGAAAATGAGGCTGGAAAAAGTAGAAAATTAAGCGTCGCGAAAGAAGTCGTTCCAAAGTTGCAAAAGAACGGTTGGAATTTGAAAAAAGAGAGCTTGAAAGAGGTGTGGCGAGGGCAACGAGACCGGGCGGTTTTGTTAGAAGGTTTGGACGGAGCGAGTGCAGCGGCTATGCACGCGATATTGAGGCACTCGGAAATCGCGGAGAAGCAGTTAGGACCGCCGGTGATGAATAGCGCGGATACGTTCGAGTGGTTCGATTGATTGCTCGCTTGCTCGCTTGTATGTTTCGTATCTCTCTTCAAATATTTCGTTGTATTTATAAAAAAGGAATGTAATGTGTATATAAAAAAGTAAAGCTTGGGTGCGAGTACAGCAACACGTACGATTCTCTTTCAAACTTTTCAGTTTCGTTTAATCGCGCATTGCCGGACGTGCCCACGATGTCCTTGTCGTATATAGTCCACGTTTCTTTGTGGTGAACGTTACCGCGTTCGAGGACTTTTTTGTTTCGCACGTGGAGTAGCGTTCGACCTCCTTCTTCGTCTTCGCCAGAGTGCGAGAGAACCGAATGTAACGAATAAACCCCGTCCCCTATATCATTGGTAGTTGTGGTAGATGCGCACACCTCCGGTGGAAGGGTGTGGTTGGACGATTTTGGCAACAGGGAAAGAGGAAGATTTTTTGGACACGAGACGCGCCAACACACCTTGCGTCGCTCGTTGACGCTCGGATCGTCTTTCCTCTTCATCCAGACGAAACGGTTTACATGCACGAGTAGATATCTCGGCAATTGCGTCAACAAACGCGTTTCTTCCGCGACATCTGCGCCGCACTTTGCGCACCGGTGCTCGATAACTTTCGTCTGAAAATACTCTCTCAGTTGCACCTCCAAAGGGTGATGCCGCAAGGAACCATTCGCACTATTCAACGAAGGCATGTCGAGAGATAAGTGCATCATCGTCTCTTCGCGAACAGAGACGTCTTGACACGCAACGCATTGTGTGCGAACTTCGCATCGCATCTCAAAGTTCCGTCGCGCGGGGCACCTGGTTTCGTAGACGGATAGGTTTTGGCACTCTTCTTCTTCTTCTTCTTCTTCTTTCGGTTTCCATAACGCCTCTTTTGCGGCCATTTCTTGCGCGACGATTTCACCAAAGTTAAGTGGCGCTTCCAATTCTTTCTTGTCCGCGTCTTTTGTCGTCTCTTCCTCTTTCTTCGCCGTTTCCTCTACCTTTTTCTTCTTCTTCTTGGGCAACTTACCGACTCGATGCGCCTCTACCATTTCCTCCTCTAAAGTCTCCAACACGCCCGAAAGGATCTCTCTCGCATCGCTCGCCTTCTCGCCTCTCTTTATCATCTTCACCCTTTTCCATCTCTCCTCAACTTTTCTCGCCACTGCCATCACCGCCCTTTCTTTCTCCTCGCCGGCTAAAGTGTCCGCGCAGTAAAAAGCGTCGTTCGACGACGCCAACAAAGCCTCGCGCAAGATCGGAAAGAACCGCCCTTCTTTCCATAGATACGCGCTCGCGATACTCTCCGGATCTTCCTTCGAGTCTTTCACAAACGCGTCGACGTGTCGCATCATCGTCACGACGGCAGTCCACGCGACATCCGGGTGCTTCGAATCGTCTTCTTTGTCTTCGTCTTCCTTCTTCTTAGAGGTCGTTTCGCCTTCTCCTCCTGCTCCTGCTCCTGAGTCCGCTCCTTCGCTCGAGCTCTCTTTCTCTTCCCTTTTAGGACGACGATGATAAAACTTCTTCTTTTCGCTGCTTGTACCACCGAACGCCATCGTCGCGTTCCTCCTCTTCTTTATCGCTTTTGGCGTCTTCACGCACTGTTGTTGTTGTTCTTCGTCTCGTCGTTTCTTCGCCGCTTTGAAGGTCACGTTCACGAACGGCACGAACCCTCTTCTCTCCTTGCGTTCGCGCTCTGTAACCTTCTTCATTTTGTATGGAAGAGCACAGAACGCGCTCGATTCTGGACGAAACGAGTCGATTCGATGTTCGCGTCGTCACCTTTGGTCGTGCGCTAAACTCGCGCGTTCTTTCGCGTATTTTCTCTGCCGCTTTTTGTCTTTCGCGTCACAAAGAAGCAGCGCTTTCAAACGCGCGCGCATATGTATCACACGTCTCTCTTTGCGAAATGAGTTTTAACGAAACATGAAACCATACGCGCGGAACGAAAACTACGCGTTCCTTTCCGGGTGCACGATCACGACGACGACAAAGACCGCTGCTTCATCATCTTCATCTGCGCATCACCGAAGAAGAAAAATCATCGATTTTTTTCCAATCAACGACACGTTTTTGCACGTCAGCGAACAAGTCGCGGTGGTGTCGATTGTCTCCGCGGTGTTCGTTTTAGTGGACGTTGGGAGAGTAAAAGCGAAAGAGGTTTTAATTTGGAGCGTTTTGAGCGCGATGGTTGGGATGGTTTGCACGAGAGTCGATGATGCGGACGAAGACGATGACGACGAGAAGAAGAAGAAGAAGAAGAAGAAGAAAACGAAGAAGAAGTTACGGAGCAGCGAAAATCATCGTCGAGATCATTTTGTGACCGCGCTGAAACGCCGAATTCGACTCGGCGTCGGTGTGACACTCGCCGTGGCGATATCCTCTCCGCTTTTTTTAACGATGACGGCGTCGGTGTCCGACGATACCGCGGTGGCGGTTTCTGGAATCCTCGCGTTTGTCCATCTCGCGACGCACGATTATCGCGCCGAGAGCACGAGTTTAGGCAACGCCTTGGAAGGAGCGAGTCTGGTGTCGGCGATTTTCAGCGCGAGTTTAATGGCGAGCCGTTTGAAGACGGTTTTGGACGCGTTCGCGTGCGCGTTGTTGGCGGTTGGCGCGTTTACGATGTCCATGCCGTTGCGGAGGCAGTGGCGAACGAGGGAAAAAAGCACGTCGTCTTTCGCGACGACGGTTTCGGCGCACGGCATCGCCGCGTGGATGCTTAAAATGATCGACTCTAAGTTAATGATCGCATATGTTATTACAATTGGACTCTTTTTAACGCTCGCGCCGCTTTCGTTCGCGTTCGCGCGACGGACGTTAAAGATGAAAATCGAAGGTCCGTGGGCGGAAGCGAAACCAGAGTTGGACCTCATGCGATCCTCGGTACGACGCGCCGGGGTGCCAATTTTTAGACACATTTTAGCCAACGCGCCGTCCAGAGGGAGGGGTGATAGATAGAGATACGTGAACAGATAATAGATGGATAGATTTTAGTGGTACTTTATGTATGTCTAGTTCTGTGTGAGAAAGTCTTAATTTTAGAGAGAAACGCTTTTTTTTTCACACAATTGTTAAAAAAAAAAGTCAACAACAACAACATAAAAATTCGCATGGTTTCTCCTCTTACTTAGATGACTTTCGGATCACACATCAACCGCGCGATGTGCGTGGACTACTCCTCCGCGTTTCTTTTCGTGTACGCCTCAGTGCTCGCCTTTTTTTTAAGACGAAAATATGGAGCAGGGGTTGCGAACGCGGAGGAGGTTTTTGATTCAATTCCGACGAATGTTTCTTCTTCCTCTTTTTTCCCTAATACGTCGATGTCGCCGATGTCTTCGATGCGGCAGCCGATGGCGACCCCGGCAGAGATTCCAGAAGCCGCGCAGAGTCTCCTTGCCTCGCACCCAACTTACGAAGAGCGCTGTTTCCACGCGCCAGGACAACTTCCGTACTGTTGGTATTGCGATCCTTCGCGGTGCGCCAAGACCAAAAATTACGAAAATCCGGATTTAGCGAACACGGAATGGTGTCCGTCCGAAGCGTGTAACGGATATAACGACGCAGAGAAGTGGGAAGGGTATAATTCCGGATGCGGGTTTGAACGAAATTGGTGCAAAACGGGCACTGGTTCGGAGACGAAGTCGCAGTGTCAAGAGAAGTATTATTGGCGCTCGGAAACAAACTGTAACTGCGATCCGGAGAATCCAGTCCAGTGTCCCTCTCCGTCTGCGCAACCGTCGCCGCCTCCGTCGCCGTTGCCGCCACCGTCGCCGTTGCCACCTCCTTCACCACCGCCTGTTTCGTCAAACACAAATGGTAACGATGGAGGCGAAAACTCGTTCACAAACGTGGAGGTGACAACCATCGACGACAACGACAACGACGGTTTGTTTTCATCTCCGCCGCCGCCAACAAAAGACGCTTCTTCCGCAGACTCTGGATTTATGACACCGTCCAAGCTTGGCGGCGCTGCCGTGGGCTTAATCGGTATTTTCTTCCTCGCGGCGTTTGTTGGGTACCGGAACTATATTTGCGCAAAGATCATGCCCAAGTGGTACAAGAATAACGCGAATGTGAACGCGGCGACTTCAGACGAAGAGAACGTGCCCCCAGAGTGGGTTTCGAATAAATCCGCCTCCAAAAAGAACAAGACGAAAAAGAAGAAGCGCGCGACGACGAAAACGATCGCAAAATGAGAGGGAAGATATTTGCTGCGTGTGTGTGTAAATAAATACCGTGTGATTTTATTATTTATATGAAAATGAATTAAAATCTTGTGTGATGTTGTTCTCGTCGTTCGTTGTTTGCGGCAAACGAGAGAGAAAGGCGGCGCGAAACACCGCTTCATTTCGTCGGTTAGTCACTCCCCTCTCTCTCTCTCTCTCTCTCTCTCACGCCCCGTTTATTTTTGTTTTGCTAATATTGATTGCTATATGTGTCCTTTTTATTCTTCTTTTTCTGTATTTTATATGTTTAATATTGTTGTTGGTGATGTTGATGATGTGTATTGTGTTCATCGTCATCAATCTGTACTTTTACTTTTCCTCGTCCTCCTCGTCTTGCTCCGGCGACATGTTCGGCGCTTGCGGAGAATATTGCGGTCCGCTCGGAGAGTAAATCGGCGACGTCGGTGAAGCTGACGGCGATAAAGTCCCTCCAGTTGGCGAGTATTGCGGCGACGTTGG
>Ga0115000_10005126_pt1 | contig 10566 bp, 10 predicted proteins | sample ArcticOcean_MG_C_6_FD_89690 | JGI IMG/M metagenome (GOLD analysis project Ga0115000, IMG submission 89690) | Marine microbial communities from western Arctic Ocean - ArcticOcean_MG_CB8_128 | ecosystem: Environmental > Aquatic > Marine > Oceanic | place: Arctic Ocean: Canada Basin | collected... | reverse complement strand
TTTCTAAAATCCTCAAAAGAATTCCATGCCTCGTTTGGCTATTTTGATCAAAACCTCCAGTAGTTATAAACTATTGGTTACCTGTCGATTATGGAATACGTCAATGGTAGGGACGAAGCAATTTCAATTCAGAAAAAATATGGCTTCTTATCCCCCTGATATCAAACTAGTTTAGTCTTCTTTGAAACCTGAAACATCAGGAGATTGCCGAATTTGTTCCTGTTCTCTATTCTTTTTGAATTCACTTGTTCGTCATTCTTCCTCGGATTTTGAAAGAAAAAATTCGCAATGACGTTGAGAGTAATTGTTATAAATGCATATTAATCAAATATACCCGTGAAATATCATTTGATTCCTTAAGTTGACGGCTATGGCCCCCCCAATCCCTAATTTTGACTATTCTACGTTCTGTTCATTGGTAGGGTAGAAGTGGGTCAAATCATTTTCGTAAATTTGGAATTGTTAATGCAACAAAACCAACTTGAATAGTTAGCAAACACTTTTATAAGGAATTAAATCCATGTCGGAAATTAAGCGTACAGCGTCATTTAATCTTGCATTTCGTTTCATTACTGAAACCAATTTAAACGTGTACCTAACAGGGAAAGCTGGTACTGGTAAAACTACCTTTTTAAGATATTTACGAGACACTTCTCATAAAAATATTGTAGTTGCTGCTCCAACAGGAGTTGCAGCTATTAATGCCGGAGGTGTAACTTTACATTCATTATTTCAACTTCCTTTTGCTCCTTTTATTCCTGGGAATACACCTCAGGAAAATACACTTGCAGGACATCCATTGTTATCGCAACTTAGGTTTAACGCCGATAAGCGAAAAATCCTTATCAACATGGATTTATTGGTAATTGATGAAATAAGCATGGTGGCAGCCAATACATTGGATTCTATTGATATTATTTTAAAAAGTATTCGTCGAAATTACCAGCAGCCCTTTGGAGGAGTGCAAGTATTATTTATTGGAGATTTACACCAGCTTCCTCCAGTTGTAAAAAGAGAACACTACAACCTTTTTAGAACCGTTTATAAATCGGTTTACTTTTTTGACAGTCAAGTATTAAGCTTGTATCCCCCAGTAATGGTAGAGTTAAAAAAAGTGTTTCGTCAAACCGATGACGTTTTCGTTGACATACTCAACGGAATTAGGGAGAATAAACTAACTCCGACTCACCTGGAGCTTTTAAATAAGCGATTAGATCCTGGTTTTTTAACAAGTGAAAATGATGGGTACATTACCCTTACAACTCATAACGCTCAAGCAGACGAAATAAACGCTGCAAAAATTTCAAGTATCGAAGGAAAAGAATTCATCTTTTCGGCAGAAATAAAAGATAATTTCCCTCAACACATGTACCCAGCTGATGCCGACTTACAATTGAAAAAAGGGGCTCAGGTAATGTTTTTAAAGAACGATACAGAAGATAAACAATACTTCAACGGTAAAATAGGAACTGTAGTTGATTTGGGATCGGATAAAATAGTTGTACAATGTAAAGACGACCATCAAACAATAACGGTTTCAAAAGATATCTGGGAAAACATTCATTACAATGTTGACCCCGTAAGTAGAGAAATTGAAGAGGAAAAACTAGGGTCGTTTAAGCAATTCCCATTGCGCTTGGCATGGGGAATTACAATTCATAAGAGTCAGGGATTAACGTTTGAAAAGTTAATTGTTGATGCCCAAAAAGCATTTTCAAACGGACAGGTTTACGTTGCTTTAAGCAGGGTAACCTCACTAGAAGGCTTGGTGTTAACATCCCCTATCGGAAAGCAATTTTTAGGAGCTTCTCAAAATTTAAAAAATTGGGAACAAGTAAATAATCAGGAAGAGGCTTTACCACAGAAATTAGAGGACTCTAGAATCGAATGCATTCGTCAAGAATTATTACAGGTTTTTGATTGGCACCTTCCAGTTCAGGAAATAGTAAAGTTGAAAGCTGCAGTGGTGGCAATTAAAGACAATATTTCTCCTGATTGTGAACCATGGATTATTGAAATAACAGAAAACATCCTGGCTAGTAATAAAGTAGCGAAAGATTTTCAAGGTAATATTTTTAGAATTACTTCAAGTCCTGATTTTGTACAAAAGCAAACAGAACTTCAAAGCAGACTGAAAGCAGCGGCAAGTTATTTTTTGCCAAAAATGGAATTATTGAAAGAAGAACTTCGCTTGCATAATTTAGCTGTAAAAACTAAAAAAGTAGCCATTTCATTGGACGAACCAATCGAAGACGTAAATCAATTTTTACATGATTTATTGCATCGTTTAAAATACTTTGACAAAGGTGACTTCAACTTAGGAGAATACCTCGAAAACGGAAAAATCAATAAGCAAAAACAGCAAAGATTCAAGAGTACATACGAGGCATCGAGCACGCCAAAATCGTTGGTGTCGACTTCAGAAATTGACCATTTAAAACTATATCAGGCAATCGCGCTATACCGTAAAAGCATTGCCTCTAAGAGTAATGAACCAATTTATAAGGTATTTAGTAACAATGCAATAAAGGAACTGTGCAAGCATCTCCCAAAAACCGAAGACCAGCTATTAATGGTCAATGGATTTGGTCCCATAAAAGTTAAAATGTTTGGAGATGACGTCATGAAATTAATCAGTGAATATTGTGAAGACAACATGGTTCCAGCAAAAGATTTATTCTCTTGATGTAGGTCTAGTCAAAAGTGAAATAGCCGCCGTTCCTTTTATAAATATCATTCTCTTGCAATTTTCCAATGCATGGACTTCTATGGGCCCGAAGCTGGCCTTCCTTTTTTGTTCACCTTGCATCTGTTTTCAAAGGTGCTCACTTGTTCGTCGTTCCTCCTGGGCTCTTGATAAAAAAGTAACGAAAAATCAAGACTAGCTTTTCCTGTTCTTGAAAACTACGGCTGAAATTATAAAAGAAAAGAACTCACTGCGTTCAGGCAGCTTTTATTTTTACGATTTTCAACCTTGTTTTCCTACAACCTTCCAAAGATGTCGGATGGCAGAGTTCAAGATGAATGATGGAAAGGGGATTGGAGTTTGTTACATCAAGGACTTATTCCAGAATTTACGTGCTATGAAGTTTGTTCATCTGCTTGAGATAGTTTTATTGGAAATAGTTTGAAGGATTATCTAGAAGGACGTTAAATAAGGTCTTTCCCTGTTTTTTTTTTAGTCAGGCACCGATAATTGGAAGTTGTGTAACTGAAGGAGGCTAGATAGAAAACCTTTGGCTTGCCTTAGAGGCAGGCTGTATAAATACTAGAGGATTAAAGCTATTTCAATTGCTGCATCAGAATAAATGACCTTGCCACCTTTGGCTTGTTTGCCTTTGTAATTCTAGTTGGTGAAGATTTATTTGTTTTTGCAGAAGTCCAATCTTCCACGGTGCTTTAGGCCGTTGTTATAGGTAATCTTTTGTTTGCAGGCTCTCATGTTACAAAATTAGTAACTTTAATGAGTGGAGTTATCCATCCAACAAGACTTATTCGCATCAATATTACAATTATATACATAACTCAATGAAATATAATCTCGATTCCATTATTGATTCCACCATTGATTCAGTCATACTGTCTAATAAAAGAGGAGAAATCCTAATATGGAACAAATCTTCGATAAAAATGTTTGGTTATGATGAAAAAGAGGCTTTGGGTAGCGATTTAAGTATCATAATTCCAGCTAGTTACAAACAAGCACATCGGGAGGTAATGAAAAGGCACCTATCGTCGGGTGAAAAAAATGTCATTGGTAGAACGGTAGAACTTATCGGTCGGCATAAAAATGGTCGTGAATTTCCAATTGAATTATCACTCTCTTCACGGGAAGAAGAAGGCGCAGTTTTGATGTATTTCATTATCAGAGACTTAACTGAAATAAAAAGTCAAGAAACAGATATTTTAGACCTTGAAAGTATTATTGATTCTTCTCCCAGTTGCCTTAAAATTATAGATATCAATGGTAGTCTTATAGCAATGAATAAAGTAGGTTTAAGCTTGATTGAGGCCGATAATTTTGAATCTGTTGATAGAGCTAATGTTTATGATATAGTGCATGAAGATGACAGATCTTCATTTATTGAATTCAACAAATTTATTTGTGGAGGTGGAGAAGGAACATTGATTTTTAAAATTATTGGATTGTCAGGAACCGTAATGACAATGGAGTCGTTTGCTAGGTCGCATACACATTCAAAAGCAGGGGCCTGCCATCTTGCTATAACCAATGATATTTCGGCTCGTATTCATGCAGAAAAGTTAATTTTGGAAAACAAGCAATCACTTTTAGAAGTCAACAAAAGGTTGTTGCTAGAAATTGAATTAAGGAAGAGTACTCAATTAAAGCTTTATCGATCTGAACTATCCGAAAGAAAACGAATTGCTTACGAATTACATGATGGACTTGGTCAAAAATTGACAGCGGCAAAATTTGCTCTAGGTTCTATAAGGACTGCAAATGTATTGTCAAAACCATTGATGGGAGTGTTGTCAGATTCTATTGATATAATTAAGAACGCGATGCAGGAGGTGAGGGACATTTCCCAAAACATTGCCCCTTCCGTATTAGCGGATTACGGATTAAGTGCTGCTGTATCAAAAATTTGTGATAGCATGGATGATTACCAACAAATAGATATAGAGTATATCCAAGCAGGGGTCGAATACAAATTGTCAACTGAGGCAGAAATATGTGTATATAGAATTGTACAAGAGGCATTAAATAATGCATGTAAGCATTCTAATGCTGACAAAATAAAGGTGCAGATTTCCTTCAAATCAAAAGAAGTGATGCTTATTGTTAGCGATAATGGAATTGGTTTTTATCCAGAAGAAGTAAAACATCAGGGAGGGTCAGGAATTCTTAACATGGAGGAGCGAGCGGGAGCAGTTAATTTCTTCTTTGGCTTACGTTCAATATCGAGAAAAGGAACGGAGATAACCTTGAGGTGCCCAAGAAAAGAATTAGGAAAGAATTAGGGACGGCGACCATAGCCGTCAACTTAAGCGACTGATTAACTTTAACTAGTTTATAATCAAATATTTAAAGTAAAAAAGGAGGTGGAAAAATGACGGTATTCACACCAAAACCACCCCTAAACAATCCCTATGATAAATATCTTAAAAAATTAAGAACTGTAATTGGCCAAGCCCAATTAGATATCCACAATCAAGCATCAGGTTGGCAAACCAGAAACAGAAAGCTTCAATTAGATGACTTTTTGAACCTTTTTGTTAACCGTCGACCCCCAACTCATTTAAGCTTAAATGAGATGTCTCAGGAGATTTTAAGCAAGGAGGTTTCTATTAGTAAAGAAGGCATCAATAAACGGATTAATGAGAAGGCTGTCAAATTACTTAAGGGCATCTTTAACGCAGTGGTGTCGATGAATCTATCTCCTTTACAGGGGATTAAAAGTTGTTTTTCCAGCATCATCATTACAGATGGGACTTCTTTTCAATTGCCAGCATGTTTGAATGGTTCTTACGCTAGTTTTGGCGGTAATCATGGTGTTCGAGGAGGTGTTAAAATCCAGTATCAATTCTCGTTAACTGATGGGATTACCAAAACACAGGTCGTTTCAGCTACTACCAACGATCAAAAAACAAAAATAATTGAACCTAAAAAAAAGCGAACTGCACTTGTTTGATTTAGGATATTTTAGTTTGAAAAGACTTCAGGAATTTGATGCGAAAAACACTTTCTATTTGTGTAGATTAAAAATTAACACGGTTCTAAAAATTAAGCTTAAAATTAAATAACACCCGTCCCTAATTTTCTTAAAAATTAAGCTTAAAATTAAATAACACCCGTCCCTAATTTTCTCTTTCTATTTGTGTAGATTAAAAATTAACACGGTTCTAAAAATTAAGCTTAAAATTAAATAACACCCGTCCCTAATTTTCTATTTTGTGATGTTTTATAGGAGTGTGCTTGTTCGCTACGCTCGATTGGTATTGAAATTCAGTGAATTAGAGAAATGTGGAAATTAAAGAACACCCGTCCCTATTTTTTTGGTACTGTTGCTGTTTTTATGTTATTAAACAAATTCAAAAAAAAATAATGTAGTGTTGATGTTGTGATCATTTTACTAGCGCAAAACAGGTTTGAACGAAAATTGTGAAGTCTGTTTCTGGACAGTAGATAGATCTGGTCTCCATGAGTTTTCTCATGTGAGTTTAGAATGAGAATTGTCTAAATTTACGGTATGAAAATGATGACTAGACCTAAAAAGGTTACTACAATGAATGTTATCTGGTTGATTGGAGTAGCTGTCGCAGGTTTTATTATGTTTAGAGCTTCCAATAAGCAGCAAAAAGAATTCTATTCTAGTTTGGTAGAGATTTCATATAGTGAGAATTTAAATATCAATGTTATAAAAGCCTATAATGAGCATGGTACATATATTTTAAATGACAAGTATCACCTTAAAGGTAGGACACCTCTCCTTTATACTACAAAGAAATTTGAGGATGGTGCTCTTTTTTCTGTTTATGAAAGTGTCTACATTCCTTCTGTTGATAGAATAGAGGCTCCTTTTTCTTTGAAAAAGAAAGCTAACAATGATACTTTGTATTTGACTCAAGGCATTGATACTTTTATGCTAAAACTGCTAATTGATACTCATTAATGAAAATCTTATTAAGATCAATACTAATCCTGTGCCTTTTGGCGGTTCTGCTTTTTTGGGCTGTTGCTCATTCGCATGCTGTTCCTAAAATATTTGAGAAACAGACGGTCTTCTTTGTGGGGGTATTATTATGTCTTTTGATAATGTCCTTCTTTAACAGAATCGGTTTTATTCAGAAATCAATAAAACTAGTCATTGTGTTTACTGCAGTTGTCTTCTGTACGGTTTTTCTTATTGGAGAGGATCTAAGAATGAGTATGGTAGTTATTCAAGAAGATGGCTGGAGATATAATTGTGTGTTTTATGATAACTCAACATTGACGATTGAACGTGACGCAAATATGTTAGCAGGAAGCTCTTTTCAGAAAGGAAGTTATGAAGTGAAAAACGGAGTTGTTGTCGTTGAAGATAAACTTGTTGACAAGAAAGGTTTTTTTGTAACTAAGAGATATGCTGTGGGGCAAGATAATTCGAAGGAAAGATTTTATTTAGTACCTCTAGATGGTTATGGGGAGATAATAGAAGATGAAAAAGGATTGTTGGTCACTGAGTTAATTGACACAATACCTCCAATTGTTTTTTATGATAATAAGTAAAAGTGAATAGTATTAGAAATTGAAGTAAAAGTTAAATCTCACCGCAATGAAAGCTGAAGAATTTGTTACTGCGTTTAAGGAAGAAAAGGAAAGTTTGTTGAAACTGTACATACAAGGAAAAGATGAAACAGAAGTTAGTTCGATTATAAAATCAATGAATTTAAATTCAGAGCAAACAGAACAAATAGGAGAGGTTATTAATTTATCCCTTACATGATGCATTTTATACGATTTTGCTTGGCTTAGATGGTTGCAATTCGATAGGAGGGGCACTTCAGCAGAAGTTTACTATTAAAGATGAAAAGGGGAGAGAGGTCTCCGGTGATATTGAAGGTACAGCATATCAACTTTTTCAAGAGGAGTAAAGGTTTTATTTGCTTGAGTAAGGTCTTGTACTGATTAAAATTGAACATGGATATTAAAAGATTACATCAAGAAGAAGGGTTAGGGCAAGAGTTCGATGACTTTTGTCATGTTTTTACTGTTAAGAAAAGAAAAGACGGAATTGAAATTACTCAGGAAAATAGATTCCCGTACGGGAAGATTATTTTGTATACAATTGGTGTTTTTATAGCTCTGTATTTCGATGCAAGTATCTGGATTGTAATACTGATAGCCTTCATTTTGTTGGATTTTTCAGTGTTATTTATAAGGAGGGTCAGCAAGTCAAAAGTATTGATAAAGCATGGCGTTATTTCATTGTCAAAATCGATCACCGGCGTAACATATTATACAAAGCAATGTGGTTCAGATGAAAAAGTCTACATCTCTAGAGATTACACAAAAGGAGGGACATCTTATGCCGTTTATTTACAGAAAGAGGAGAAGTCCATTCGATTATTGAGACTAGGTAAACTAATGCTTACAGATTTAAATCTTGAAGATGTCAATAGTTGTTTTGAGTTTCAGGTCAAATTGAAAACTTTAAAAAGAGTGACTTCAGAAAAGCATTTGAAGTACTTGTTAGAGCTTGATAACACATTAAGTAAAGGAGGTAATCTTGGACAGGTTGAAATAATCACAAATCTTATTAATTTGTTGAATAGAAATGAAATTTTGTTGTATTGTAAAGAGCTAAACAGTGTTAATATGTGGGGTGGCTCGGGAGCTGTTTGGGAAACGTGTCACGGAATGAGTTTAGAAGAGGGGGACGTGTTTAGGAGTGTATTGAAAGATTTGCTAGTTCAGATGAAAGGAGATGACGTTCTTGATAAAAGAGGAGCGTCAACGTTGAGGTTCCTTTCATGATGTTATAGAATAGAGTTCTTTTTTTTTTGAAAAATGATCTGTGAAATAATGTCTTGCTCCCCTTTTTGTTATTAAACCACATTTAAACCACTCACAACTTTAAACGTGGTTTGATGTTTAGGGCCTATATATAAATAGGCCCATTAAACCTGTTTCAGTTTATAAACAGTTCCCCTTTTGTTAGGGTCTCCGATTCGGTCAAGATGAAGTTCTATTATTCTTGATACCACATCTTTACATGCGTTGTCACCCTTTGCGGAGAAGTCCCCTTCCTTTATAAGAGGGGTTACTGCCTTCAATGTTTGTGAATAAGAAAGTAAGGTTCCTTCTTTGAATATTTTTTTCACGAAGAAATACAGCTCTTCTTCTGTTGGTGCTTTTTGTTGTTTCTTGGCAGAAAAAGACCCTGCAAATGAGGATGTTGGACAGTTATTCTCGTCAAATTCAACAATGAAATCAGTACAACTTTTATTTCGTGATTCCTTTATTGAAACTAGTGTTTGCATTTTGTTCTTAGGGTTGACGGATGTAGCAATAACAATTTGAGCTTTATTTACAAGCTCAGAACCAATGTGACCTCTAGCCTTATCTGAATTGTAATTTTCATGAAGTATGCTAACAATGTGTAAATCATATCGACTGGACAATTTTAACAGCATTGTGGATAATTCAGTACTTTCTGTCTCATTATTGATAGATGAACAAAAGTCTCGAATTCCATCTATCACAATTAAATCTAAACCGTCTCCGTAAGTTTTAATATATTCTTTTAGTACTTGAATTCGCTCTTTATAAGAACATTCTTTTAAGTTGAGAACTTTTATTGATTCTTCTTCACCTGTGATAGAAATCATTTTGAGGAGTAAAGATTTTGAATCATGCTTAGACATTTCCGAATCGATGTATAAGCCTTTTAATTTTTTTGAAGCTCTTTTCACATGAAATTGTTCATGATCAATATCGGAGGTGCTTAATCCTAGTAAAAGAGCTGCAACTGTCGATTTTCGAGATTTTGCTTGACCTCGGATCAAACTGATATTACTTCTTTGAAATACGACAAGCCTGTTGTCATCTTTTTCAAAGAGTAAAGGATCAGCTCCAGGATATTCTTTGTTGGGGTCGATCAAATATTTGCTAAAATCTATCATTTTGAAGCGTTCTTATTTATTAGTTCTTGAATATCCTTTAACCGATAGTAGATTTTTCCTTCTACTTTAGAATGTTTTAATATTCCAGAATCTCTCCATGATTGAAGTGTTCGTTGTGATACTTTAAGAATTTTCTCTACATAAGGGTTTGTTAAAACTTCATCTATATGATACATGGATGATAATTTTAAATAGATTTTTTCAAGTTGATTGGAGATCAAATTGAGATCATCCATTGATACTAGTTGCATTGATTTCGTTTTCATAATATTTCTTTTATTAGTTGAAAACCAAAGAAATGAAATGAAAAGGAAGAAAATTTTGTTGGGTAACCCAAAGACCCTACCCAAATAGTTAATCCAGTTTTTCTATGAAGCTTAACAAAGTGTTTTGAGCTGTCGCATTATCTTCCAAGTAAGGTGGACTTACTACTTTTAATGAGAGGGAAAAGTTAAGCTAGTTGAAGTTGATTTCGATAATTAACTTTAACACATGAAAAAACGAATAAAATTTAGCAAAGAGTTTAAACTCAAAGCCGTTCATTTGAGTGAAAAATCAGATAATATTCAAGATGTAGCCATCAGTTTGGGAATAAGCGGAGGATTGCTTTATCGGTAGAGAAAAGAGTATTTTGACCGAGAAGGAAAAGGTGAATTTTTCCCAGGAGTTGTCAAGTCCACAGGAATACGAGACCCTGAACGAGAAGAATTAAAACGTTTGCGTAAAGAAAACAAGGACATAAAAGAGGAACGTGACATCTTAAAAAAGTCGGTACGCATCTTTTAGTTCATCTCATGTTAATTTTGCTTTGCATTCATGAATGCAAAGCATTTCCAAGAACGATTGAAAAAATATGAGTTTATTAAAAGTCATCAACTTTTTTTTTCAATTGAAAAGATGTGTCGGGTTATGAAAATCAGCAGCAGTTGCTATTATAGA
>Ga0115000_10005125_pt1 | contig 10567 bp, 9 predicted proteins | sample ArcticOcean_MG_C_6_FD_89690 | JGI IMG/M metagenome (GOLD analysis project Ga0115000, IMG submission 89690) | Marine microbial communities from western Arctic Ocean - ArcticOcean_MG_CB8_128 | ecosystem: Environmental > Aquatic > Marine > Oceanic | place: Arctic Ocean: Canada Basin | collected... | reverse complement strand
TATTGAATATTGCATCTGATTTATCAGTTTTTGCACCCGATCAAAGACTCTACAAAAAAGATGGCCTACAGCCAGATCAGCAACCAGTAAAGCCAGTTACTTATTCCGTTATTAAGCATGGGTTGATTGGGCTTACTAAATATTTGGCAACCTATTGGGCAGAGCAAGGCGTAAGGTGTAATGCATTATCTCCAGGTGGTGTCTACAACGGTCAGAGCGACGAGTTTGTGCAAAAGCTTACAGAGCTTATACCTTTAAAGAGAATGGCATCCAAGGATGAATACCGTGGTGCAGTTCAGTTTCTATGTTCAGATGCTTCCGCCTACATGAATGGACAAAACATGGTAATGGATGGTGGGCGCTCGGTACTTTAATCGAGATTTTATGTTGAGTAAAGTTAGCTTATTAAATAAATTTTTAAACATTCTACCAAATATTGAGTGTGACTTAGATGTTTACTTTGAGCATTTTTCTATGGATGGATTGAAGGAGATGCATCAATATTCTAAAGATAAAAGTCTATAATGAATTCTTTGAGTTTGATCGATTTATAACTATCGATGAAACCAAAGCTTATATTGAAAATCTTCTAAATGGAATGTCTAGCGAATCAAAAGAATAAAATTCTATGTATTGGTTTGTACCGAGGTTGCTCGGTTTTATAGAAAATTTAAAAATTATATGAAAAAAAATACAATGAAAGAAATAGAATTTTATTCTAAGCTAGAGAATGTTATTCCTGGTATCGATGGCTCGGATAAAAAAAGAATATACTTAACTAGAATTTCCATGGATGGACTTAATGATTTTCATGAGTATTCAACTTCTAATACTAAATTTTATAAATATTTAGAGTATGAACCGTTTGGTGATCTTAATGACTCCCGTGATTATTTAAATAGGTTGTTGTCATTAGAGAAAAATATAGAGAGCAGAACTTGTATTTCTTGGTTTATAAGGTTAAGAAGTAATGACAAGGTTGTAGGGACTGCTCGTTTGGTAAATATTGATTATCATAGAAGCTCTGTTTCTTGGGGGTATGGCATTTCTTCAGTATTATGGGGGCAAGGGTTTGTGTTTGAAATTCAACAAATCCTTGCTAAATATATATTTGACACGATGTTGTTTAATAGGCTTTGTGGTGTTGCAAGGGCTGACAATCTACCGACAATTTCAACTTTAAAGGCTTTTGGCTTTAAAGAAGAGGGTTTTGGAAGAGAAGCTATGCGAGACTTTAATGGGATTTATTATGATTCTTGGAACTATAGTATGCTTCACAGCGAGTATGTTCTTTCTAAAAATATAGAGACATTACAAGTGGAAAGATATAAAGATAAATTCTTTTCTTCCAGAACTGAAGTTGATTTAATAATAAAAGAATTAACGCAAGAGAATTTTACAGTTAATGATGCGTTACTTCTTAAGGATATTCCAGGATGGGATTCTCTTATGCAAATGCAGTTAATTAGCGCTTTAGAGGAGAGTTATAGTGTGCAGTTAACAATGGAGGATATATTATTTATGAGTACTATTGAATCAGTTAAAAGTATTGTTGTTAAATTGACTGTTAATAGTTAAATCTGCTAATGAAAAAAAGCAATCACAATTTAGGGCTGTTGTTTGAAAATATTGTTGATAAGTATGGAAAATTAAATGCTATTGTTTTTAATAAAGAATATGTTGTTACTTACGATGAATTAGATGGGTTATCTAATCAAATTGCGAATGCACTACATAAAAATAAATTAAGTAATGGTGATGTAATTTTGATTTCTGGCGACAAATCGTTAGACATGTTTGCAACAATTATAGCTGCGTTGAAGTCAGGTATTACTTATTGTGTTTACGATCCTTTAGGGCCACTTGATAGATTGAAACGTATAACAAATGTTTGCAACCCACAACTGATTATAAATTCTTCCAAAGATGAGTTTATATTGAATAGTGGTTTGGTAGATTTTGTAGTGTTCAATTATAAAGAGATTAAAAAACAAGCTTTACTGTTATCACCAAACAGAAATGCAAAAGTTTCTAATACTCTGGGTAATCAATTGGCTTATATAATGTTTACTTCTGGGTCAACGGGTATACCCAAGGGTGCTATGATATCACATGATAATGTAGCTACACTATTAGATTGGTCGTTAGACAGCTTTACCTTTGGCCCTGGAGAGTTGTTAGCAAATGTTAGCCCAAGTTATTTCGATAATTTTGTTTTTGATTTTTATTCTTCGCTTTTTTCTGGGGCGTCTATTGTTCCTTTTAATAGTCAAGATATCGCTGATCCGTATACACTCTTGCAGTCAATTGACGACCTTGGTTGTACATCATGGTTTTCGGTGCCGACAATGCTTATTTATTTGCAGAATATGAGATTATTGACACAGAATAGTCTAAAAAAAATTCGTAGAATAATTTTCGGCGGAGAGGGGTATCCTAAATCTAAGTTAGTAGATGTGTTTAACATATTTAATGAAAGAATAGATTTTTATAACGTGTATGGACCAACAGAGTGCACCTGTATTTGCTCTTGTTACAAGGTTTCACAAGATGATTTTGAAATTTTAGATGGTTTTTTGCCTCTTGGAAGATTGATACCAAACTTTAAATACTATATTTTGAATGATAATTTACAGCCTTCAAGCATAGGGAGCAATGGTGAGCTATGTCTTTATGGTCCAGCTATTGGGCAAGGATATTGTAATGATTTAAATAGAACAGAGGCTGTATTTGTTAAAGATCCATTTTGCTCAAGATACAGTCGAATAATTTATCGTACTGGTGATATCGTTCATTATAACACTGAGGATGATAAGTTGTATATTCTAGGACGCTCAGATAATCAAGTAAAACATATGGGCTATCGTATTGAGTTAGAAGAAATTGAAATATGTGTTACTCAGTTGAAATATGTAAAACAGGCTTGCTGTGTTTACAATGTCATTAATAATTTGAGCGTACTAACTCTGTTTGTATCAACAAACCAAAAAGAAATTAAAGTAATAAGGGATGATATCAAGAACCTTCTTCCTAAATATATGATACCTTCCAAGGTACATATTATTGATAAATTACCTTTGAATTCCAATGGAAAAGTAGACCGTAAGGAGCTAGCTTTAAGAGCGAATAATTTGTGAAATTATTTGGTAGAAAGACACTCTTTCATCGCCTAAACCATGTGATATTTTGATATTTGACGCTTGGGGGAAAATTCCAGGTAGTCACCCACATGAAAATTATCAGGCGGATATTTATGAGGATGTCAAGAATAGATTTTCAAAATACAAAAATGTAAGGCTTTCCCGTGGTCTAGTTCCAGCAGTATTCGATACTGTAAAGATTGAGAAAATTGCTTATCTCGGGATAGATATGAACGGAAGTATTGCTGAACGTGCGACACTTGAGCGTTTCTATGAGAAGGTCGTTCCGGGAGGAGTGATTTACTTTGACGATTATGGATGAGGATATCCTGAACTGAGGAAAACTGTGGATGAATTTTTTAAAGACAAACCCAAAACTCTGCTTCACTTTCCAAGCGGCAATTCAATAGTCGTTAAGCTTTGAATCAAACAATATCATCCGAGCCCTTACGGGGAATCTGGGTCTTTTACAGCATACAGAGACATAAGAAATGAATAACCAAACGAAAATAGTTGATGAGAATTTAGAATGGAGTTTAGGAGTCGAGGCGTATTTCGAAATAGTAACGAAAATAAGTCAAATTGAAAACCAAGCGAAGCTCTTGGCAAAGTGGATACAGGAGTTGATGAGCGTAAATCATTCGGAGAGATTTTTAGAAACAATCTATATCCCTTTTCTCGGGACCATTATGGAATTCCATGAGTTAACGCCACTCAGAAAATCAAGTAGTCTGGTGTTTAGCAACTTTAGTGAGCTTCACTATTTTATGTATTACGATGCCCAAAGTAGACCAAATTTGTTTACTTTTGATTGGCAGTGGCAAGAAGGGGAATATGACTTCGTAGCAGCTCAACCAATAAATATTTATGAAAGATTTATTTATAAAGTTTGTGGAATATCGTACCTAGAGTTAAAGATGACAGAAGAAAAAAAGAGCATCGACATAAAACCGGATTTCGAATTGAGATTAAAACTTAAAAGCATGTTGAAAAAACATTGCGACGTCTTTCCATATCCAGATATTATAGATTTTCTACCTATATCATTGCTTGAATCTCTAAACTATCGAACGAAATTTCCAAAATATCCGTATGCAGCGACTCATTGGCTTGGCCAAATTCATAATGAAAATTATTTGTTTTATCTCGCTTATCTGAAAGAGAGAGGAGCAAAGATAATAGGGCAGCCACATGGGGGATTTTTTTCTCAGGCAAAGTCTCAACTTGGAAATCAAATGGCCGAAATGATTTTATCGGACATATACCATTCTCCAATGTGGGGACGCAACCTCAATGCATTTCCAAACTTACGCGCCTCAAGAAATCTATTCATCAATTTGAAACATATAACTGTCAAACAGCCGAAAAAAAAACTACTTGTTATCACTAGTGTTTTTGCCGATGACAAAAGGAATTCGATAAATAATTTATTTTATACCAATAACATGTCGACTGGTGAATGGTACCATAGACAACTAAAAGACTTAAAAAATCACTTCTCACACTACTTGGATTTTAAAACACACCCAATGCAGGTAGACTTTTCGGTAAAGGCTGATTATCTGAAGCAATTATATCCTGATTGTAAATTCATTTCAGATAGTTCTGTACAGGAGCTATCTCATAAGTATGCAGGAGTAATTCACCATGATGCGTGGTCGACCTCGATTATTGAATTGGCTGGGACTAATATTCCCCAGTATGTTTACTTGGGTCCGGAATTGTCGATCAATAAGGGATACGAAGCATATCTTTGGAATTCGCGAATAAGTAGTACTAGAGAGGACTACTCCAAAGGTGCTTGGATTCAAGTGGATAATTCGAGCATTAAGTCTGCGTACGGCGCCAGCTATTTCTATCCAATTCACTACGCTAAATTAATAAGGCAGCTAATGGTGAAAAAACAGCGTGATTAGAATAAATCCTATTATATGAAAATATTTGTGACCGGTGGGACTGGATTCTTAGGGATTCACATTGTTGAGGATCTATTTGCGTAAGTTGGCTAATATCAAGCCATAACGGCAGGCACTATATGAAGCATTAAGGCAACTGCTAAAAAACTGCTGCAACAGTCCAGAACTTCCAGCTCATTCCGTATTGAAGTTTGCAAGGGACTTTGATGAAAATGGGTTTCATAAGACAGCAAGCCTCTTCTCCAGTATTTATAGCTCAAAAAACCTGAAACTTCTTATTAGGTTTTTATACCAAGGTTATAATAACTTTCGATTTAGAAAAAATTATTTTAAGATGCAGAAGTTGCAAAATACGGTCTACAAGGCATGTTTTGACGGTATTAAAGACTTTCCTGCAGTAAGGTTAAGGAATAAATATGATTTCAAATAATGCCACCAGACAAATTAAACATAATTTAATTGTGCATGACAAAATAGCCAAGAAATATGAGCGTGTTCATGGCGAAATCTACAATGAAGTTGAACAAAACCGATTACACGAGGCGTTACAGTCTGCTTTGTCACAAGTCAAGACAACAGACCATCCAAAGTTAGCACTTGATTTTGGCTGTGGGGCAGGAAATGGAACTGAGCATCTTACCCAATTGGGATGCGATGTTTTGGCGTGTGATATTTCACAAGGTTTTCTCGATTTGATCCAACAGGGACAGTACCCAACAATCGTTAAAACACTCAAACTCAATGGTATTGATCTTTCGAATATTGCAGATGATTCTTGCGATATTGTGATGGCATATTCTGTACTGCATCATATCCCAGATTATATTGATATCCTTGTTGAGTTTGTACGAGTTTTAAAACCAGGCGGAATTTTATTTATAGACCATGAGTCCTCTTCTAACGTCTGGACGTCTGACTCAGTACGTTCTGCTTTTCTTCAAGAAATGGCAAAGGCCGTTGGTTCACGGTATCTTAAATATTTTAAACTTAAGAACTATCTGATGTGGTTTATTTGGAAATTCATCAATCCTCGCTATCAACCGGAAGGTGATATTCATGTTTACCCGGATGATCACATTGAGTGGAATAAGGTTGCAACTGCGCTGGTCGCGAGTGGAGTAGATATCGTATCCGAAAGCGACTATCTTCTCTTTAAAAGAGGATACGACCAGGTCGTTTATGAGAAATTCAAGGATAAGACATCAGATACGCACTTTTTGATCGCGTGTAAGCATCAAAAAAAAAGGAATTGATTTGAAACTGATTGGGCGATGGCAAATCCACGCTACTGCTGAAGACATGTTGCCTGAAGGGTTTCCGGTTCATGCTCTAAGGCCCGCTAAGGTTGACCAATGACGCAGCAGCGCATTCTCATTCTTTTGCCGGACCTGAGTGGTGGCGGAGCTGAGCGCCTGCATATAAAGTTAGCAAACTATTGGCATGAGCAGGGAGTTTCTGTTGATTTTGTTTTGATGAGCCGTCGGGGTGATTTGATCAGCTTAGTGGCTGAAGGAGTTGGTATTGTCGACCTAGGTGTGACTCGCATTAGGCAAGTGGTTCTGCCGCTTGCCCAGTACTTGCGAAACACGCGTCCTGATATTTTTCTTGTGGCCATGTGGCCTTTAACCTCAATGGCCGTATTTGCTTGGTCCATAGCAGGTAAGCCCGGACGTCTTTATCTAAGTGACCATGCTCAATTGAGTGTCTCTTGTGCCGCCGAGACGAATACGCCCCCATGGTTACTTGCTGGCACAATTAGAAGCACCTACCCATGGGCTCACGGGATTATTGCTGTCTCCGAAGGAGTAAAGCAAGATATGTGTCGGTTGGGTGGGTTCTCAGAGGCCCAGGTACGTGTTATTTACAACCCTGCTGCAACTGGCGCCCCTGTTCACCCGATATCGATACCAGATTCTGAAAAGCTTTGGGGTGAGGGTTTCAACTTCCACATTCTTTCCGTGGGAACTTTAAAGGCACAAAAAGACCATGCAACTCTGATAAGAGCGTTTGCTCTGTTACCAGAGTCCCTGAGTGCAAAGTTAATAATTTTGGGGGAAGGGCAACTTCGTGGAGAATTAGAGGATTTGATTCGGGAACTTGGATTGCAGGATAAAGTCCATCTGCCGGGTTTTATGATTGATCCCTCTCCATGGTTTCGCAGTGCAGATTTATTTGTTCTTTCGTCTGGTTACGAGGGGTTTGGTAACGTTATTGTCGAGGCGCTTGAGTGTGGAGTTCCTGTAGTTAGTACAGACTGCCCTAGTGGGCCTGCAGAAATTCTAGACCATGGCAGAATCGGAAAATTGGTTCCTATACGTGACGAAGAGTCTCTTTCAAGAGCTATGACTGCAAGTTACTTTGAAGAACATGATCGTAGGGTGCTAATGGATAGGGCAAAGGATTTTTCCATCGAACGAATCAGCGTTCAATATCTCGATTATTTTTTGGAGTGAGTAAGCATATGTCTGTAATTTTGATTAATCCGATAAATTCCAAAACGCTACATATTGTGGATTCTGCTTTAGTAGATGATTATGGAAATAGCTTCCCTATAGTAAATGGAGTGCCAAGAATTACGCTAGCTGAAAACTACGCTGACAATTTTGGTATGCAATGGAACAAATTTGACAAGACGCAGCTTGATCGCGAAAGTATCGGGTACAACATTAGTTGCAAACGTTTTTTTGCTGAAACCCATTGGGATTTGAAAAACCTCTCTGGGCAGAACATACTCGAGGTCGGATCCGGCGCCGGACGATTTAGCAAGGTCATACTAGAGCATACTGAAGCAGCACTTTACAGCGTTGACTATTCAGATGCTGTTACGGCTAATTATAAGAACAATAGTCAAATTGCTCCAGACCGCTTTCATCTTTTTCAGGCAAGTATATATGAGTTGCCATTCCCTGATGAAAGCTTTGACAAAGTTATATGTTTGGGTGTTCTGCAGCACACGCCAGATTTTGATGCCTCCATAAAGGCGCTTATCAACAAGGCAAAGATAGGTGGCGAGATAGTGGTTGATTTTTATCCCATCAATGGATGGTGGACTAAGATGCATGCCAAATATATATTTCGCCCTATTACAAAGCGCTTGAGTCATGAATTTATAATGCGGGTGATTGAAAAAAATATTGATTGGTTAATGCATACTGATCGGGTACTGCACAGCTTAGGACTCGGAATACTTTCACGTTTTTTGCCTATAGTAGATATTCAAGGAACAATACCTAAATATCTGTCAAAATCCGAACAACGTGAGTGGGTGGTTTTGGATACCTTTGATATGTTTTCTCCAGAATATGACAATCCGCAGCGTATAAATGATGTTTCTGCCATGTTTGAGCGCTATGGTGCGGAAGTGACTTTTGCTGGCTTTGAGCATTTTGAGGGATCTTCGGCTGCTGTGGTTCGAGGCATTAAGCGCACATGAGCGTTCTCTATATTTCTTACGACGGTATGCTTGAACCCCTGGGTAAGTCTCAAGTACTGGCCTATCTAAAACACCTGGTGGCTGATAGGCCTATTCACCTCATCAGTTTTGAAAAGGCTGGCGATTGGGCCAATGTGGCGGAGCGCGAGCGCATTGCGCGTGACATTTCGGGTGCGGGCATCGTGTGGCATCCGTTGCACTACCATAAAGTACCTAGCGTTCTGGCAACAGCCTTTGATATTATGCAATGCATCATCGTAGGTATCTGGTTATGCGTGCGTTATAAAATAAAAATCATCCATGCACGAAGTTATGTCTCTTCTATTATCGCCTTGACGTTAAAAAAATTATTCAATGTTAAATATATTTTCGATATGCGTGGCTTTTGGGCGGATGAACGTATTGATGGCGGTCTGTGGCCTAAAGATGGGTCTATGTACCGAGTTGCAAAATGGTTTGAAAAACGTTTTCTTCTGAACGCAGATCGCGTAGTATCGTTAACCAATGCTGCAATAGATGAAATGAAAAGCTTTGGGTATCTTCAGGGTTCAATGCCTATATTTGAAACGATAACAACCTGTACTGACCTCGATGTTTTTAATTACTCTAACGCTACATCGAAACGAGAAAATGAATCTCAACCATTCATACTGGGTTATGTGGGCTCGGTGGGAGTTTGGTATCTCTTTGATGAAACGCTAAGTTGTTTCAAAGAGTTGCAGAGACAAGTTCCTGAAGCCCGTTTGCATATTCTTAATCGCGGCGACCATGACTACATAACAAAACGTATCTCTGAATCGGGTATTTCTGCTGACTCGGTATTTCTCGAAGTTGCCGATCACGCTGGTGTGGCCAAGGCGATGCAAAACATGGATGCGGGTATATTTATTATTAAACCTGCATATTCAAAGATAGCATCTGCACCAACAAAGCTTGGTGAGTTTCTTGGTTGCGGTGTTCCTTGCCTTGGGAATGCTAACGTTGGTGATATAGCTGACATTATTGTAGGTGAAAAGGTAGGAGTTGTATTAAGTTCTTTTGATGCTGACTCAATACGTGTAGCTGTTGAAGAGTTAGTTTGTCTTACAAAACAAGAAGGCATAAAGGCTCACTGTAGAGATGTTGCTTTTAGGTACTTTTCGCTCAAAGAAGGTGTGCGAAGTTTTGACCGAATATACAGGGAGTTAGTGGTTTAGAAATATTTTCCAATATGAAACAGGATTTTTAACATGTTAAAATTATCTTTAGTGGTTGATTTTAAAAAATCTCTCTATCAAAATTATTAAGGCTCAATAGTATGGTTAACAATAAAATCACTAAATCTACTAACAATATGGATGCTGAAACAGTTGCTAGTTTTGGTGATGAATGGTCACGATACGATCAGTCGAGCATGTCTTATTCTGAAGCTAGTGAAATCTTCATGGAATATTTCTCTATTTTTCCATGGGATATGCTGCCGTCAAATCCTGTTGGTTTTGATATGGGCTGTGGTAGTGGACGTTGGGCGAAGTTTGTTGCGCCGAAAGTAGGGCGATTGAACTGTATTGATCCTTCAAGTGCACTTGATATTGCTCGTCGAAATTTAATTGATTTTAAAAACGTAGAATATATTAAAGCCTCTGTCAGTGAATCTGGTATACCCATTAATAGCCAAGATTTTGGCTACTCTCTTGGGGTGCTTCATCACGTACCTGATACGGAATCAGCTATAAACTCATGCGTATCAATACTAAAGCCAGGCGCTCCTTTGCTTGTTTATCTTTATTATGCATTTGATAATAGGGGTTGGGTTTATCGTTTGTTATGGAGAGCCTCTGATCTGGTTAGACGAATTATATGTAAGTTACCATCACGATTTAAACATCTTGTGACTGATGTTATTGCTGCAATTGTTTATTTTCCACTTGCCCGCTTATCGCTACTTCTCGATAAAGTTGGGATTAATGCAGTAAGCATTCCTTTGTTTTTTTATAGAAACCATAGTTTTTATACCATGAGAACTGATTCGCGAGACAGGTTCGGTACACCGTTGGAGCAGAGATTTACGAAACAACAGATTAAATCATATATGGAAC
>Ga0115000_10005124_pt1 | contig 10567 bp, 8 predicted proteins | sample ArcticOcean_MG_C_6_FD_89690 | JGI IMG/M metagenome (GOLD analysis project Ga0115000, IMG submission 89690) | Marine microbial communities from western Arctic Ocean - ArcticOcean_MG_CB8_128 | ecosystem: Environmental > Aquatic > Marine > Oceanic | place: Arctic Ocean: Canada Basin | collected... | reverse complement strand
CAGCAGTATACAAACCTAAAATTTCATCAGAAAAAATAGCAATGATTACAGCTAAAGGAATTGCAAAGAGATTAAGAAGAAAAGTAGTTTTTTTATACAAATCATTCAATTCAATAAAATTTTTCTCATGATGCAATTTTGAAATTGCTGGAGCAAATACTTTATTCAAATTTATTAATAGAAATGTAGTTAATCCTGTTAATGTTAATAAAATATTATAAGCCCCAACATCAGCTGAAGGTAATTTAATACTAATAATAAAACTCAATGCTTGAGCCGAAATAAAGGCCACAACTGAGTTATAAAACATCTTTTTACCATAGTCTACCATTTTGGCGTCCCGGATTACTTCTTTAGTATCTGATTTTACAAATATTGAAAATTCATTTTTATTAAATAAAAACAATAAAATAGATAATACTAATATTTGAGTAAAAACCTCCAGCAATATAAAATGACCAATGTCATCCGTAAATTGAAAAATAATAAATGTTAAAATAGCACGAACTGTAACTGTGACTAATGTACCATAAAGAACTATCTCCTTTATCTTTAGTACTGACCTATACAAAGATATTACAACTCCAAATAACATACTGATAGGTACATGTATACACATTATAAATAATAACCAACTTAAGTCATCAATATCACTGTATACGAAATGGTTAATATGGGATGAAAGAAAATAAACAAGAACTAAATACCCCATCCCTATAACTACTGCATATTTTAAAAATACATTAGCAACTCTACTTGCTTTATCCTTATTATTTTCAACAAATGATGGTATAAATTTTATTATAACATAAGGAATCCCTATAGACAAGAAGGTTTCAGAAATTGAAATAAAGGTTTGGACAGTAACATACTTACCCCAAGCGGTTAAACCAACAATATCTATAAGGTAGATTTTAACAAAAAATCCTATAGAAAATCCAAATATTGCACCCAATATACCCCAATTTGCTTGTCTTAATATTAGTTTAAGCATCCTTCACTTTTTAAAAAATCATATAAGTCATTAGGGTCAGACATATAAGGGACAAAGACTAACTTTAAAGATAGATTCTTAAATGCTGAACTAAAGACACCCTGAGATGCTTTATATATTTTAGCAGTTGGCTGAAAAGGAGATTCAGGCAAAGAAGCTAATGTATTGACCTTATGGTTTGCCAAAAAAAACTCGTTAGTTAAAATAGGAATCGTAAAACCAATTAACTCTTCACTAGTAATATCTTTTATTTCAAATGTATTTTTATCATGATTACATAAGTGAATAATTCTTTTGACTTTTGACTTTTCACTAATATTAGCAAATAAATCAGTTGGAGAAATTCTATAAGTTAATCTATTATCTTTCAGTGTTTTCCATTGCAATTTCTGAAACTTACTCATTAATAAACTTAATTTATCGGAAAGAAAATTATAAAAACTTAAGTGGTAAGGCTTAACACTTAAGCACCTTCCTTGATAATAACTTTCGGCTTTTTCAGAAAGAATAGTTAAATCATCTGCAATAAATTTATAGCTGTTTTGTTGAGATAATTTAAATAATAATGAACTTTTTCCAACACCTGAATCAGCAGTAAATAAGATAGATTCTCCGTTCACTTCAATAGCTGAAGCATGAATATAACTAGAATCATTTTCCAAATTCCAAATTTGTGTAAACAATAAAAACAATCTATAATAAAAGGTTGTAATCTGAAGCTCTATATTGTTCTTAAATGCTTTATTAAAAATTCTCAAAGAGGACTTTAATGTTTCATTATCATATACATTAATATATACTTTAAATTTATTTGAATTATTAATTAGAAAATTTAGCTCTCCATCCTTAAAATGAGTTTGATTCTTACCAACTTTAACATTTTTAACCCTAACAAATTCCTGATCCGTTATGAAAGAATTTATATTATCTGTAAATACAAACTCAAGAGCAATCGGTTCAGAGTTACTACCAATAAACCCTTTAAAGAAATCCTTTAAAGCATTATTAATTTTCACTTGTAGGTCCTCATTTCCTATTTCAGAAACTGAAAGAGAAAAAGCTACATTCTTATGTTTGAATACTAAGGACATTTAAAATATTCTAGATTTTATCATTTTCACAAAATTACCATTTATAAATAACATCCTAAGCTTACATTTTTGAATAAATATATTTTTAATCTCAAAATTGGAAGATGAGATATTTCCTAAGAGCTCATTAGTTAATTTATTCCCGATTATTTCTTTTAAACTATCTTCTATTCCTAATGGAACAGCTGGAGTAAAATATTTTTTCAATCGATATTGATGACGGTCATGGTATCTGGAAAACTTAAGTAAAGGGTCTAGAATCTGATAAATAATATAGGATTTCTCTGACACTTCTTTAGTTAAAAAATCAGGTTTATCAATTTTAAGAAAATGGTAATACCCAACATTAAGGGTTTTAAAATACAAATCAATACGCAAATCATTGTCAACATCTAGAAATGAATTATCTTCTAGATATTTGAAATTATCATCAGCTAAAATAAAATTAAATACATCATCTTTCTCACAATTTAAAACAAGGTCTAAATCTTTTTTAAAACCTACTACTTCATACGCATATGAATCCTCATCATAGGCCCCATTGAGAAGCGAATACTGAATTCCTTTATCATCTAAAATTTTAAAAATATTAGTCATCTGATTTAAAAAATGAATAATTCATAAATTCTTTAATTGTATTTTTTATAGCATACTTTTCATCAAATGGCAAACTTCTTTTTCTATTGTATTCTCCAAGTATTTTATCTTTTAAGGATTCTGGTGATTTTTCATCTGCCAATAAATTGTCAATTTCAAATTCAGGAATAAGTTCTGCAATCCCTTGGTTTTTAATTGATAAAATTGGTGTATCAGTAGCCCAAGCCTCCATCAATACACAGGCTGAAGCCTCATAATAAGAAGATAATACAAATAAATCAAGTTCATTATAAAAAGTATTAATCAAAGTATGCGACCTTTCCTTTTCAAAAAATACAAAAGCTGATAAATTCTGGTTCTGCACATAATCCTTGCAAAATTCTAATTTTTCGCCAGTTCCAATCAATCTAAGTTGAATGTTAGTTATCCCTTCTAAAACTAATAATTCAATAGCTTTTATCAAACTTATATGATCCTTTATTGGCCAAAAATTAGCGATACATCCAACTACAAACTTATCATTACTTTTAATGGAATTCGTATTATAAAACTTAGTTCTATCCACACCATTGTATAAAATAAATTCATCTTGTGGTTTGTAATTATTATAACCATGTAATGCCATCTTCACCTTATTGGAAACACTTAAACTTAGCCCAATTTTATTTAACTGACTTAAAGAGCGATTTTTAAGGAATGACTTTTGAATTTTAGTAATTAAACTAAACCTCCCATTTAAAAGCTGAAGTGCATCAATCCCATGATGTTGAGCTATTGTTTTTACCTTTACAATACTGGCTATTGAATTTGCCAAATAAGCTGAAGGATAGCATACATGAGCATGAATAACAGATAAATTATCAAGGTAATTATGTTTTCTAAAAAAATACTTTATCCTGAAAGAATTAATCCAATTGAAAATACTTGGAAAGATAAAAAAAGGTAAATCAAACACTTTAAACACTTTAACCTCAATTCCTTTAAATTCATAATCTTTTTCAGCTGAAAAAATAGACACTACTTTTATGACCTTAACATCATAACTTGTGATATTAATTAAGGTTTTTGCTTGATCGTAAACATAACTCCCTACATGACGCTTATGAGTAGGAAATAAAGGGGAAATAATAATATATTGTTTCTTATTTTCCATTATTTAGGTTTACGATTACTTTTTCCCAGTCCTTAATTATCTTTTTCCAATCAAAATCATTAGCCAATTCCATTGCATTTTCTGAAACAGATTGAAGTAATTTGGAGTCACTTAGTAGCTCATCAACAACTACTTTAACATCATTAAAATTATTTACAATAAAACCATTCATTCTGTGAGTCATCCAATCAGAAGCAACATATGTATTATAAACTATTGACGGTATTCCTGATGCTGCTGCCTCTAATATAACCTTAGGAAATCCTTCTGATTTTGCAGGCAAAAACATTAAATCAGATTGATGAAATAGTGCACTCATTTCAGAATGTGTTAACACTCCATGAAAAATAACATTTGAACCTGCTTTTTTCACTAATTTCTTTTTTTCAGGACCTGCACCTATTACACTAAAGGTAATTTGCGAATAGTGTTTTGCTAATTGCAAAAATTCATCTACCCTTTTTCTATTTATCAAACCTCCAACAAAAACAATTGAGTTTAATTTATTTTTTATTTTAGGACTGAATTGACTTCCATTCACACCTAAAAATAAAGGAAAATTTTGCATAAATAATGCTGACTTTGTTGCTTGAACTAGAAAATGAGTAATCCCAAAAACTTGGTTAAAATGATTAAAATGATTTTTCATTTTATGTTCAGAGCCAAATAAATCAATTAAATTAGGTTTATTAAGATCAGTAACATTACCCTCAATGGTAGTAAAAATTGGTTTTTTAAAGAGCTTAGACAACTTTAGCACCCACAATGGAGTGTCAATATGTTTTGGTAAATATGCTGCATCACAATTAAGGATACCCCATAAAAAACCTAAATGTTTTGACAAACTAAAAGGTCTAAAACAATTAAAAGTATTTATTTCAAAATGCTCTCTTTTTCCAAAATGAGTTGTTAAAGCTAATACCTCAAATTTATCTTTATCTAAATACTCTGCTACAGCCCTGCAGTTAAGGTTCTGAGCATTGGTATAATTAATATATCCTCCAAGAAATACTTTTATTTTACTCATCTCAATGAATTTATAAAATTGGGTTCATTAAAAGGAGTATAATAAGCAGTTGCCCAATTTTTAATAATCTTAGATTTTTCTTGATAAAACAAAATTGAATCAAACTCACCAATTACATTATTTAACGGGTAACTAAACTCCTTTTGAAAGTAATTAAACTCAGTTTTTGTTAAGATTAATATTGTAGGAATCCCTAATAATGCTGCCTCAAAAGTAGAGGTTGAATAGGCAGTAGCATGTAAACTACATAAACTAAAACATTCATTAATATCATTAGGAGCCATCATTACATTAGGTAGTTTTAATAGCTCAGATAAATTCACTTCATCATTAAATCTAGGGTGATTTTTTAAATAAAATTTTACCTCTTTTGAAGATGCAACAAACTTACTTAGCTCTTTAAATAACATCTCATTTTGTTCTGCAGTATGATCATGTGTAAATTGTAGAGTAATGAGGATATTATTATTAAAACTCTCATGAAGATTAATCTTTGAAGGGATATTACTTCCAATCACTAAAGCGTGATTTTGAAAGTAATTCAACTTTTCATTACTCACTAATATATTTTTGTATGACGCTCCACTTAACAATAAGTTAGCCTCATTATCAACTAAATTACTTTCAGCCACACCACCTACCAAATAATTTTCTTTATTATTATGTATAATACCATGTTGAAGATCATACAATAAAGCATCAGGATTAATTCCTCTAAAAACACTTAACATACTTTGTGATAAGGTTATATAATTGTTGAAATAAAGATTTCTGAAAAATAGCCTTGATATGAATCCTCCTATTTTTTGATCTTTTAGCTGGGCAGTGAGTTTGGAACTATACAGTTTACGCAAAAGAATAATAACTATATAAATAAAATCAAATGGAGTCGCTTTTGAATTACGCTTATTATTAACTGTAAAATCTGGTTCTTCAAAAACAATATAGGAAATATTATTTCTATCACAACTTAACAAAATATGCTTAAAGAATTGATTATCATTATTTACACCTCTATTAAAATGTTGTGGGTAATAAAAAATAACATCATATTTTCTTTTTATTAGCACCCCTGAAATAAAAAAAGCGAACGACTTTATAATATGAATTATATTCCTAAGCATTTACTTTAATAGATTTTTACTTTGCTTAGAATGCGAATAGTTATCACCAATATGAATGATAATATCATGGAAATAGTTATCTACTTTTCCTTTATAAGACTCTCTAATTTCCTTTTTCAAAAGCTCAACTTTTTTAGATATAAGCTGTCCGTTTTCTTTTTTCCTAAATTCAGGTTCTGGAATTTCTATTTTAAGAATTCTTATGTCTTTTGGACAGGAAGACATTCCTTCAATTTTTAAATCAACTTTCCAATCTTTTATATCATCAATTTTATACAACTCCTTTATATAGCTAGTGAATTGAGGGATATCATTATGATCATCAGAGGAAATAATTTTATATTTTTCACTAATAAATTTCTCAATTTCATCAAAATATTGAGAAATAGGCGGCCATAATACAATTTCAAAAAACAGATGATTATCACTGAAAATTTTATTCTTTTTTTGGTGCAACATCTCTAATTCTGTAGTAGAGAAGTCATTATTCTTAAACCAATCTATTCCATACGGAGAGGGATTCAATTTTTTATTGACTTTAACAGCAATATACTTTTCATTAAAGTACAATGCACATGCAAGTCTATGTGCTCCATCAACAATGTAAAAATCACTATTTACTAATATAGGAAAACTAGCATCCAATCCATCATTATTAACACTTACTATTAATTCCTTAAAGACTTTCCAAGGGTTTTTAAAAGATGATCCTCTCCTATTAACTTGCATTTTATTATACAGAGCTCGTCCTTTTTCATTCTTATTAAAAAACGATTCAATTGCCATATAACGAACTATTAAATCATAACGATTGAAAGTATTGTTTACTACTTGTTTTTCTAACAGACTAGCTATTGGTATCATTTGAAATCCATCACAATGTAAACTAGAATCATATCTAAAATAATCTCTTATTCTATTATTATATAAATTGATTCTAGTTTTAATTTTTTTAAGTGCAACCTTAAATAATGAAGGGTTTGGTAAATAATCATTTACCAAACTCCAATCCCAATTATTATGCATTTTAGCATACTCATTCAATTCAATAATATCTGATTGATCCTTTAGCCTATTATGCCAAACCTTTTTATGATAAATAAGCTCAGGGACTACAAATTTGAAACCATTATACAGGCTATGTAAATTTGAGTTTTCAATTAATTCATCATCAGAAAACAAAGTAGACCAAGGATTATTTACTTGTTCAATAAGTTGATGTTTTGAAAGTTCAATATTATTATTTCTAGAATGAATAACAATATCAATATCATTATGATTTCTTATTCCAATAAGAGATAAAGTTGTGCTTCCAACCAAACAAATATCTTCCTTAGAAATTTTATTTAATTTCAGGTATGTATCTAAAGACTGAAGATCCTCAGCATCAAAATCCATTAGGAAAGGAATAATTCCACAAACTCTCTTACAACACCATCACCACCGTTTCTTTTTAATTGCATTATATTTGGTATTGCTTTTATTTTAGATACAGCATTATTAGGACAGGCCGCAATACCCACATGAGATAGAAGCCCAAAACAATTCACATCATCACCAATATAAGCAACCTGATCAAGTGTAATATTTTCTTTTTCGCACAAATCCATTACAATTTGGAGTTTATCCTTAGCACCATGAAAGTCAAAATCTAGACCTAATTTTTTAGCTCTTCTTCTATTAAGGTCTCTATCTTCAGTTGTTAATATACCTACCTTTACTCCTGTTTTTTGTAGGAGCTGAAAACCCATTCCGTCATAAGTACAGAATTTCTTAAACTCATCTCCATTTTCAGTATAATACATTCCTGCATCAGTAAGCACCCCATCTACATCCGAAAGGAATAATTTAATGTTTGAAAAATCCTTTGTTTTATTACTTAAAATAAAACGCTTCATCAAGGATTCTGCTATTATCCAATCTTCTTGCTCATCAATTTCAGTATAGGTGTATTCTGGCATTTTATAAATACCAATATCACCTGAAATTCTATTTTTAGTTGATTTTATATCAGAAACTGAGCTTATATAAAATGCTCCATTTTCAATTAATGTACCCTGAAAATCTTGTCTTCTTGGTCGGTTATAAATATCATAATTTAAAGCCTTACCATTTCTCCAAGAAAACCGTTTAGACTCACAGCAAGATAAAATAGAATCATGTTTCTTAAACAACTCTAAACCCTCATTAAAATGAGTATTTTGAGTAAAGGGTGAAGTTGCTTGTACCAACATAAAAGTATCCTCATCCGAGAGGTTAGCATCACCAATATATTCTAACATTACAGACTCAGTAGGAGATGTATCTTGAGCATTATCATTTCTTCTATCATATACTTTTACCTTAGAAAAAGCAAAAGAATTTACAATAGATTTTATTCTATCAGAATCAGTAGCAACAATTATTTCATCTACATCAGAATTTTGTAATTCTTGCAAATTCCAAAAAATTAATGGCTTCCCACAGAATGATTTTATATTCTTCTCTGGAATTGACTTACTTCCTCCCCTTGCTGGTATAAAAGCAATTACGCTCATTATTGTTTTCTATATTTCAGTTTATCTCTCTGTACCTGCTCTATAGCTAAAATATCCGTTTGTTTATAGGTAAGTGCTTTATGAGTTGCTTTTAAATCTCTAGCTAATTTTCTTAAACCTGTAGGTTCTAAAGATGCAGAATGATCAGTTCCTTTCCAAGTTCTATCCATTGTAAAATGGCGTTCAATACAAGTTGCACCTAAGGCATAAGCTGCAATATCAACAGCTATTCCTAGGTGATGACCCGAAAAACCAATTGCTTTTACTCTATTTTCAAACCTTTCTTTAATCCTAACAATCTCCATCATACAGATATCTTCAAAAGGAACTGGGTAACCAGAAGTACAAGAATATACTACTAATCTATTTGCTTGATTAGTGTCTTCAAAAAATGAAACAATCTGTTCTTCTTCTTCTTTAGTTGTCATTCCAAAAGAAATATGAACCTCTCCTTTATATTCATCTCTCAATACTTGTAGCATATCAAAATGATTATTACATGCTGAAGGAACTTTTATCAACTCAGGATTTATAGAAGCAATCTCCCTTGCAGATGTAGTATCCCAGACTGAAGTAGAATACATTAACCCTAATCTCTCAGCATAATCTTTCAATTCTTTATGCTGATTAACATCAAATTCTAAAAACTCTCTATGTGCGCCATAAGTATCTCCGTAGGAATTAATTGGATTAGGATGTGGCGCATTGTACTGCTCTTCAGTTAATAATTCTTTATTATTTCTTTTTTGAAATTTAGCAACTTCAACCCCACTATCAGCTACTACTTTTAATAGCTGTTTTGCAATTTCCATCTCCCCTTTATGATTACAACCTATTTCTGCAATCACTTGTGGATTTTTAAAATTACTTTTCATTTTTACTTGTTTATTTACTTTTCATTATCGTCAAAATATTCTGACCCTTGAGTATACCCATAATCATTTCCATAACCGTAGCCAAAGCCATAGCCGTAACCATAGCCGTAACCATAACCATAAGCACCACTCCCTTCTTTTACATCATTAAATAGAAGGTGTAAATCACCTAATCTATCTTTCTCATACATATCACCAACATAGGTCAGCAATCCTTTCTGAGTATAATCCTGTCTTACTACATACAAGTTAATGTCAGAATACTTCATTAAAGTTAAAGCATCAGCAACCAATCCTAAAGGTGGAGTATCTAATACAATAATATCATATCGATTTTTCAATTCAGTTAACATTTGTTTAAATTTATCAGTCAACAAAGCATCAGAAGGGTTAGACGGAATTGGACCAGATACTAAAACATCTAAGTTTTCAACATCTGATTTCAATAAAACCTCATCTAAAGACTTATTACCTAATACATAATTAGAAATACCTAAATCATTTCCAAGACTAAAATCAGCATATATTTTAGGTCTTCTTAAATCAGCACCAATTACTAAGGTTTTCTTTCCTGACTTAGCAAATACAATTGCTAAATTTTCAGCAATATATGTTTTACCCTCTCCACTTATTGATGAGGTAACCAAGTACACTTTTTTATCAGAATCAGGATTAAAAAAGTTTAAGTTAGAACGAACAGCTCGAAAACCTTCAAAAACAGCTGATTTAGGGCTTTGCTGAGAAAGTAAACTATGTCCGCTATAATTTCTACCAATCATTCCTAAGACAGGAATAGAGGATGATTTTTCTAAATCAGTTCGTGTAATTATTTTATCGTTAATTAAGTCTTTAAGCAATAGGATAACCAAAGGCAATACCATAGCTAGTAGAAAGGCAATGGTATAATTCTTTGATTTATCAGGATCAACAGGTTCTTTTTTAAAAAATATAGCAGGTTCAAGCACTTTAGTATCCGAAACATTAGATGAAGATGTAATTTTTGCCTCAGCTCTTTTCTTCAATAAGAAAATATAAATATTTTCAGATATGGATTGTAAACGTTCAATACTCAATAACTCACGCTCAACTTTTGGGATATCTCCTAATGAAGCTTCCATTTTGCTAATCCTATTTTGATAATCCTTAATTATCATGCTATTAGCTGATTT
>Ga0115000_10005123_pt1 | contig 10570 bp, 5 predicted proteins | sample ArcticOcean_MG_C_6_FD_89690 | JGI IMG/M metagenome (GOLD analysis project Ga0115000, IMG submission 89690) | Marine microbial communities from western Arctic Ocean - ArcticOcean_MG_CB8_128 | ecosystem: Environmental > Aquatic > Marine > Oceanic | place: Arctic Ocean: Canada Basin | collected... | reverse complement strand
GAAGAAGATGATAATAGTAATGTGTATGAACTTGAAGAAAATAATATAGAAATGGAAAATTCAGAAAATATGGTTATTTATGAAGAAAGTATTATACCCGAAGACCAAGTGATCTATAATGATAAAATCCAAGAAGATGATTTATTAAATGAACTAATCAAATTAGACCCAAATAATAGTAAGAGTATCAAAAAACGTATTAAAAATTTTATGTATCTTAAACAGAATAATTCTACTTTTGATGACGATAAAAATATAACTGGATTTGAATTAAAAGGAGAATCATATAAACCATTAAAAGACCATTTAAAAAAATTCAATCGTCATGCATTATACAAACCAATTGTTTCTGAAAAAAAGAAATACTTTAAAATTGATAATATAGATGATCTTAAAACCCTCGGATTACCTCTTGATAAAATAAACCTATTAAGTGATGATGACAAAATAATAATGGAAAGTTTCGAAGACCATGTTACGAAAGTCTTTGATATAAATCATAAATATAAAATGGGAGATTCACGTGTTAATTATTCTTATAAAAATGAAACCAGAGAACAATATGAACTAATGGATGCATACGAAAGTAGTAATAAAGGATTTGTCACACATCTTAGAAATGATATGGAAGTTTATAGCAATTGTTTTAAAGAATCTTGTAAACAAATGTTAGGAGATAATACTAATATAAATAGACATGTGTTGTTAGGTAATACTATTTTTAATGATGAATTAATAGTAAAGGGTAATAAAATCTCTAACGTTGGATTCGTAAAACTACCAAAAAATAAACTTAATGAAGAGTTATACAAAAATAATAAATCTCTTATAGAAAATTCCAATACACCCATACATCTTAATATGAAACACCTCGAAGAAAATATACAGTCAGAAATAATTACTAGCGAATATAATTTAGGAGATACTGTAAATATTTGTATAGAAAATAAACAAACGATTCAGGGAAAAATTACTAACATTAATGATGTAGACTATATTATTGATATAAATACAGACCCAGTAGAAACATTACGTATTAATAAAAAGGATAGTAATGTAAGAATTACGAAAATAGTTCCGTCCTGCTTAGATCTTGATACCGATTCACTTTCTGTCTATCTATACGATAAACTAGAATTAGACGAAACTGATTTAGATAATTACCTAACTAAGATTCTACCGGACTTAGGAAATATTATTAATAGTATAGATGGTAAGGACAAATATACATCATTAGAACAATTCGAAAAAAAATTATTTAGATATGGATACACTCTAGAAAATATACCATCTAACCATTTTAAAACCATAAAAACGATTTTATCTAATAATAATAAATCACAAAAAACATTAACAACTACAAAAGAAAAGAAGGATACAGAAGTACTCGATAAAATGAATTATCCATTAGTAAACAATTATAGTTTAGACCAGGTAAATTATTATTATGGAGATTACCCAGACTATAAAACATCCCGCGATACAGAAAATAATAGATTAGATTGGTTAAGGAAATCATATGACAATGGACATTTGTTTTTTAAAACTATTACCCATAATGTTACAAAGAAATTCATGGAAGAAAATTCAAAACGCATAGAATCTATGAATAAGGTGCAGGAAAGAGTTATACAATCAAAGGAGAAACTTGTTGAAAATTTAGATAAAGAGTTTTCTAAAATTGAAAAGGATAATAAATGTGGAGGCATGCGTTTAGTTAAAACTTATACCGATATGGACCAACTTAAATTAGATAATAACCGTGATGTTTTTATTGAAGACGACAAATTAATAGAAGGAGAAACTACTAATAAAGTTCAACCAGGACAATATGCTATTCTAATTGAAGATTACGATAGAAAGAAAATATACAAAAGACAAAAGGTTCAGAACACAGATGTTTGGGTTATTGAAAAAGATCTTAATATTGATATGATAATTTCATCATACACAGATTTCTGTGTACAGCAAGGAATGGCCATAGAAGAAATCGACACTACATTTTTAAAAGGTAAAAATAGATGCAAATATTCAGAACACTATAAAAGATGTTTACCTATTCGGATTATAAAATTAAAGGATGAAATTGATAGCTACAATAAACAGTTAGAAGATATTTCTAAAAATATTGAAGATATTAATAATAAAGATAAAATTCTACAGGAACAGGAAAATGAATTGCTAATTCTAAAACACGAACTAGAATCAGACAATAATAAGAAAATAAATAATGAATTTACAAGAAAAGAATATAAAAAGAACGAAAGAAGTGAAGAAGATATTTATCAATATCACTATTATAGAATAGATAAATATCTAGAAAATATAAAATCTCTTCCGTTAAACAAATTCTATACATCTTTATCTTTACTACTTGATAAATATGGTCGGTCTGGTTCTATAACTGATGGTGAAAATGAAAAATTTTATTATAGTAGACCGGGTAATAAAAAAATTATATGCAAACATCATAGTAATTTTATTGATTACAATAATAAAATTATAACATATGACGAGGCATTAGAAAAAACTATAATGGAATATGGTGTAGAAAATGACGGATTTATTTGGTGTAAAAATTGTGGTGAACAAATAAATGGTGCTGAATTTGAAACACAGGAAGGTTTCCTCGATTCTGGTGCTCGCGATATTACTCATGAATTAATTGATGCGTCAGATGACTATAAATCAGAAGAAAATAGTGAAATAGTAGAGATTCTAAGAAAATCATTATTAGAAGGTGACGATAAATCGATAGAAAATCAGGGGTTATCTGTTATTAGAATTATTAGAGTTCTAACAAATATTATGGGTATAAAATTGTCTAACAGCGATGAACTAAGTGTTCTAACTCTATCTAATTCAATTGAAACATCTAAAATTAAAAATAAATCTGCGTGGATACGTGCTGCAAAACAGAAACAGAAAAAAGCAAGTAATTCCTTTTTAGAATCAGCTTATAATAATTATAGAATCAGAACTATTATACTCTATACAGCTTCTATTTTATTCCTATTTATACAATCAAGTGAAACAGACTATATTATCACTAAAACCTTTTCTAGATGTAAACCATCTCTTAGAGGGTATCCATTAGATAAAGAAGGAAACAATAAGGAAGGTATCGATTATATCTCTTGTGTATTAGATAGTCTAAGTTCATTAGGTGTAGATTGGTCTAGTATTAAAAAAATAAAAACGAAGGATAATATTATTAAAAAAATAGACGAATTTCGTAATGATAATACAATAAAGTATAGATATGAAAGAAAACGAGAACTCCTTAAAAAACAAGGCAAAGAAATAAAGGAATATTCTTATGAATGGAATGAATTTAGACCACCACTAAATAAATTTGATCTTGATATAAAAGAACTAAAAACATTTAGTAGTATACAAAAACATATCAAATCTGGTGATACTGAAAAGGCCAACGCTGAACTTCAAAAAATAAAGGCATTTGAAAGTAATGTTTGTCTTAAACTTATAGAAGAAATCGATGTACAAATAATGGAAAACGAACTTGTTAATAAAAAATTTACTCCTAATCCTCTTGATAATTTGTGTTGTTTGCAAGAAATAAATAAAACATATAATTATCTCACAGATTTTATTAGCAAGAACAAAAACATACAGGAACTAATCGAAATTATTTATAAATACAACCAAATTAAAAAGGACATCAATAAATTATTAAAGGAATCAAAAATATTTATTCTATCTGAATTAAAGCCTACACTTATTTCATTTAATAGAAATATTGGTAAGGATAGAGATGAATTAACGGAAGAAGATATACAGAATTTATATGCTAAATTTATTGATACTGGATTTTTTGAAGGACAAAAACATATATATGAACAGAACTATTGTATTCTAACTGGAGAAAATAAAACAGATATAATGTCTAAAAAATATAAAAAAGATGATTATTATAATTTAGTAGATAAAGTAAATAAGAAAAAACTTTTTAATCTTGATAAAACAGTTTACAAAGAAATCGAGGATAAAATCTCGAATGTAATTGATTCTAATATTAAATTGCAGGGTAGCGAATATCTTACCGAGTTTAATAGAAAACTAAAGGCGAATAAAAATAAAAAATTAGTATGGGGTGATATGAAAAAACAGATAGAAGTTCTATGTGATGTATTATCAAAACAATTTAGTGAAAAATTAAATATATCCAATCGCGAACCTATCAAAGTAATATTATTATCTCTTGGAGAAAAGAAAAATGTACTTGAATCTGATCTTAAAAATATGGATGAAGAAGAAGCATACACTAAATTTTATATTGACAAAATAAATCTTCTACAGTCATTTACACTCACATACCTAAAAAACACTATATTTAAAATAAAAAATAAGAAGAATATTATTATTAAGGAAGAAGTTCATATCCCAGATGAATGGAAAAATAAACCTGAACTAGATAATAAATATAGTAACATAATTATGAATAACAATAAATACACCGAACGGTTCCTTCATATAGGTACTACTCATAAAGCAATGCTTGAAAAAATGGGGAATATTATATCTGGAACAACCAAAAATATAAAAATCTTGTCAGGTTCTACAAATATTAATATTTGCGAAGAACCAGATAATAAAGAATTATATTCTAATATTTCAACATTTATACACTATATTTTCCTCTTTATATTGTCCGAAATATTAGAGACAGGTCATGAGGTAGTTGTTGGAGTTACGACAGATACCCAAGAAGATTCTGACGATGATGATGAAGTGGAAATTTCTAGAGGTATACAACAAACAAACGAGATTGAAGCTAATCTTCTATATAGTATTCTACTTCATATAGAAGAGGATTCAAAATTATTAGATAAACACAGTTCAGAACATATCAAGTCTATTATTGAAAAGCAATCAGAAACACAAAAAGAAGAAACACTAAGATTCGTTCAGGAACTAGACAAAGAAACCTGGGCTAGTCTTAAAATGCGTATAAGTGTAGGATTAGATAAATGGAGCACTATATCTTCAAAAGATAAAAATTTATATGTCCCCGATAAACCTGTCGGTGAAGATGAAAATACACAACTCGATACTGTATCAGAACCGGATGAAGACGAGTCCGATGAATCGAACAGTAAATATAGAGATGAAGTCATCAACCGGTTAGAAAATGAGGAAAGAGATGTCATGCCTGATGATGATGGTGAGGATGGTGGTGAGATGGAACAATAAAATTTTACATTGTAATTAATTATATTAATATATATAATGAATCAAACAGTAATTATTATATTACTAGTAATAGTAACTCTTTTTTATCTTAGTACTAAAAAAGAAGATTTTATAAATTTCAAGAAATCCTGCATTGTTGTTAAACCTAAATTTATTCATTCCTCATTTAAACCAAAAATTTATAAATTAAATGATGATATTGATATAACTAGCAAAGACTATGGAATAAGAAGAAATCATCCACATAGATTTTATTCCAAATACTATAACACAGCTTCTATAGAACATGATGACCTAGAAGAAATAGTAAAAGAGATTGTTGCTATGTATAAAAATAAAGACAAATTGGAGTTTAAATCTATAACAAATACGAAAAATATAAACAATATTAGATTATTTATTCTGGATAATATTAACAAAAAGGTCAAGGAACATCTAAAAGAGAAAGATATAGTAATTTTGAATGATTATAAAATTATAAATACCGAAATATTATATACTGGTGAAAATAATTTATATAATAACTACCAGTTTATTTTTACACTATTTAGATTTGGAACACATCTGTATTATAATGTTTATTTTGATGTTATTGTCCATAAACTAAAAAACACTATCTTATTTAATTCTGCAAAATTTATGGGAACTAAAATTAATAATCAAGTAATTTCAGAAGAATATAATAAATGTGTTATATCTAAAGACAAATGTGTAGTAAATGACGACAAATGTAGTGTAGATTGTAATAATGTATTATCGCTTGATCCAGAATATAAAAATAAAATGAAAATGTTTATTAAGATGGTAAACAGAGAAAACTATTTATTAAATCAAAATAACAACAATTATAACTGCTATAAAAAATCAGAGGATGAGTTTACCATAGATTCAAAAATAAATACTAAAGAAAGATGTTTAGATAATAATGGAGTATGGGATAGACAATGTTCATCAAATACAGAATGTCGCTTTTATAATAAAACTACTAATACTGGCAAGTGTAATAATGGCAATTGTCAATTCCCTTGGGGGGTAGAAGTCTATTCACCTAGAACATATAATAAAGAATCTGTTCCATTTTGTAGTGGATGTGGTAATGGTACATATAGGTGCTGTAAAACACAAACCCCACCCAAGTATATTTTTAAGGAATAGTTTCAGGGAATAGTATCTAATATACTGATTAATGGTCTTTTATTAAACTTTACCTTTTGATATGGGTAAACGTTGCATTTTTCATTATAAAATTCACATAATTTATCTTCAGTCGTAAAAACCTGGATTTCTTCATAATATTTATTAGCCCCTTCATGTATCTGTAATTTATGACTACTAAAAATCATATATAGTCTTTTAAAATCATTATATAGTGGATCATATATTCCATCACCTATATATGGTTCTGATAATTCTTTTAGTTTCTTTTTTATTAAATTAATATTAGTAAAAATATTTTTTATAATATTATAAACCTCTTCTATAGTTAGTTCCTTATTACAAATTAACATATTTTTAGTATAGAATGTATCCAGGAATATACTTTTATTATATGAATTATATTGTTCAATATTTATACGTTCCTTAGTTAAAAATAAATGGTTCGATGTTTGTTTACTAAATTGTTCGATTCTTCTATTATTTAAATCTAAAAATCTAACAGGTACCCTTTCTGATATTGAAAATAGATAAGGTAAATTGTGGGATGAAACTATAAATAATCCATCTAAACCATTTGTTTCAAAGTCATAAAATAATTCATTTATACCATCGGTTTTAAAATAGATTGTTTTTGTATCAGAGTTATCCTTAGTACTAATATTTTTTAATGAAAGTCCTAATATTTCACACATTTGATTTAAAATATAATATGCTTCTGATTTAGAACTATTTATACCAACGATTTTCCCAATTAGATCCTCTATAGTGGTAATAGATGAATTATCTCTAACAACTAAAAATAGGTAACTCTTGTTTAAACTACAAATTACTCTTGTATTTTTAAGCTTTTCATTATTATTTGATATGTTTAATAAAGAATATTCTGTACATAAAGCAAATTCAAATTCACCATTATTTACAAAATCTATATTAGTGGTTTCCAACATGTCAGTTGTTTTGGTTATAACGTCAAATCTTACATCTCCACTAAAATATTTAATAGTATTTGCTATATAATAGGGTAAGGTACTTATTTCATCCGATATAAATGTATATTTTTTCATATTTTTAGGTGTTGACATCTTAATATATGTATTTTTTTGGTCATTACTATTGTATTTTGCGTATTCTCCTAGAATCGTGTTGTCATTATAGTTTGTAAAGGAATCAGAAGATTGTTCTTTTGCAAGTATAGTTATGAATTTATAGTATATTAGATACCCAAGTATAATTATTAATAAAATATACATAGTTAATATAATAATATAAATTTTATAAAAAAATTATTATTATATACTAATGATTTTATATATAAATAATGAGTTAATATGGTCTATTATAATTTATCTAATATTAGTGGTATTATTTCTTACTGTCATAAAAAAAAATCCAAAATGGTTTCTAACAAAAAACAATAAGATTAAGGAATTTGGTGTAGGTAAACAGAAAACAATCTTACCTTTATGGATGTATTTTATAATTGGTGCTTTTATAATTTATATATTAACAATAAGTTTTATTATAGTATAATTTAAATATAAACAAATAGATAGATAGATTAATGAAGGAAAAATTAATTCTTGATCTGTATAATAAAAACTGTATACAATTTGGTGAATTTAAACTAAAAAGTGGAAAAACATCACCAATTTATATAAATCTTAAAAATGTTATTAGTTATCCCTATATTTTAAACACTATTGTTGAACTTTTATATGAAAAGATCCAATTACTTGATTATACTCATATTCTTGGTATACCATATGGTGCAATACCATTTTCATCTGTTTTATCATCCAAATATAACATACCTATGTTAATGATGCGCAAGGAAACTAAAAAATATGGATTAAAAAAATTAATAGAAGGCGAATACACTCCATCATCAAAATTAATTGTTCTTGAAGATACTATAACAACCGGTTCAAGTCTTAAATTTTTTATAGAACAATTAGAGAAAATAGAACTTACACCACTATCTATTCTAACAATTTGTGATAGAAGAACTGATTTTGAATTACTTGGTAACTATAAAGTTATATCTATTTTTACCATATCGGATATTGTAACAGTGCTATATAAAAATAAATTAATAGAACACTCTATATATAGAGAATTATACAATCCAGTCGATAATAAAAAAATAAATTTCAAAACAAATAATCAAACAAATATAGACAAACTAATAAATATTATTAAAACAAAACAAACACAAGTATGTTATGTTATTGATTCTACCGATTTTGAATTGTTAGTAGATTTTATTATTGATAATTACAATAATTTTTGTATATTGAAAATTTATTCAAATATAATAGAACAATTTAATTCTGAAAAGGCTACAATATTAAAAGAACTATCTAAGAAATATAACTTTTTAATCTATGATGGTTATAATTTTAACACTTCTAAAAAAATATTTATAAATGAAATAACCCAAAATTATAAATATTATGAATGGGTTGATATTATAAATTTAACATTTAATCATGATGACGAAATATTTACTTCTATTAATTATATTAATAAAACACATAATAAAACGATATCAGTTGTATATGATGGCACAGAGGGAACTACTAAAATTAAACATCTATTAAAGGATATAGTATTAGGGACATCACAGATAAACTTCAAAAATATTTTTAAATTTGGAGAAAAAAACTGTGATATCTATTACAAATATAAAAAATAATTCCTGTTATATTTAAGAATAATGCGAATAGAACAAATAATATGTTTTTATTTTTATTTTTATTATCGTTGGTTGCACCATCGGAATCTATTAATATTTCTAATATAGAATGTAATTCTAAATTACTTTTCGTAATAGATAGCTCTAGTTCTATTAATAATCTTGAATTGTTTGGAAAACCACATACCTTTAAAAAGTTTAAAAACAAAGTAATAGATATTATTGAAAAAACAGATATAAAAGAAGACAATATAGGACTAGTAACATTTGATACAACACCAAGTATTATATTTAATTTTAATACATCTAATAATAAATCTAGTATGATAAATCAGGTTAACGCATTAGAATACCACCGTAATACAAAACATACAAATCTTGATTTAGCTTTACAACTAATAGAATCTAATTTTATTGAAGATAATTATAAAATGTTAACTGTAATTTTTTTTACAGATACCCATATAGGTGATGAATTTATACAGCCTGATAACACACATTACAATTATATAGAGAATAGATTTCGTAATTCTTATTGGAATAATGATTATATTGAAAAATTTATTTATTACAATGGTAATAAAATAAATAAAACTGTATTAGATCTGTTTATTAAACCGAATCAATTAAATTTAACAGAACCCTTTAAAAGTACATGTGTAAAACAGAAATGTTTAGACACATTTTGTATAAAAAAACCAAAAAAACACCACAAAATTTGCATTAATGAAACAAATGAATTTAAAATTTATAATACATATTGTCATTATTTTTGTAGTATTAAAAACCTATTTTTAGGTAATTGGTCTTTACTACCAGTTAATATATGCTATACTAATACCACAAACAACAACACATACAATTTTTCAAATAAAAGTAGAAAAACAAGCACCCCAGATGTTATAAATACTACTATAAATACTACTATAAATACACCAACCCCGATTACAACTATAAATATGGTTACACCGATTACTACTATAAATATGGTGACATCCGAAGCGGTTTTAAAATCTAAATCAACTAAATCATCGATGAATTTATTAATTATAATATTAATTTCTGTTTTAGTTATATTATTTATTATAGTAATTTCATGTATAGTTTATAAAAGACGAAACAATTTAGCTATAATAGATAATGATGGAGTTGTAGAAAATAATGAAATAATAGATACGGATGAAATAATAGATAATGATGAAAATATGGAGGATTCATATACTTTTAATAATAGGGAGTTCGACAATTCAGTTTATGATAATACAAATACGAATGTTGATAGATTATTAAATAATTCTATTTATCATACTCCTGTATAATTTTTTTCTTACAATATATTATAAAATGGTTAAAGTAAAAAGTGTTAAAGGTGGTAGTTTAGTAAAAGGTGTTTTGGATACTATGAATAAATCTGTCAAAAGTGTAAACAAATCGTTAAAAGATCCTGAAAATCTTTTGATTGCATTATTAAGTCTTGTTCTACTTGCTCTTGTTATGTACTAT
>Ga0115000_10005122_pt1 | contig 10570 bp, 13 predicted proteins | sample ArcticOcean_MG_C_6_FD_89690 | JGI IMG/M metagenome (GOLD analysis project Ga0115000, IMG submission 89690) | Marine microbial communities from western Arctic Ocean - ArcticOcean_MG_CB8_128 | ecosystem: Environmental > Aquatic > Marine > Oceanic | place: Arctic Ocean: Canada Basin | collected... | reverse complement strand
TAATGGCGACCGGAGTAATTAATGGTCATCAAAAAAATTGCTATAGGTATTTAGAACTTAATTCTTAAAATGGTAAATCATCTTCAACTTCGTTATCATCTCCTTCTGCATTCTCAAAAGTTGTTGGTGGAGGCATTGGAGGCATCTCTTTGTTTAACTCTTCATTTATTTCTTCTATTCTCCATCCTTGAATAGAATTAAAATACTTTACTTGACCTTCAGGATTAGTCCATTCCCTTCCTCTTAAATTAATACTAACTTTTGCTTGTTTACCTATTTGAAAGGCGTTTAATAAATCACATTTGTCTTGCACAAATTCAACTAAAATATTTTGGGGATATTGCTCTTCGGTAGTTATTACTACCTCTCTTTTTCTGAATCCTTTAGTGCCATATTCCTTAGTTTCATCTATCCATTTTATTTTACCAATAATTTCCATAGGTTTTGTTTTATTTATCAAAAATAACAAAAACTTTTTTCCTTAGGAACTCAAAAGCATTAGATTATTTAAATTCAATTATATTGCAGTAAATAATTTTGGTGAGTAGAAAAACATCTTTAACTCTAAAGCGAATATGGCCCTTGATAGCCTTTGTAATCGTAATCCTAATTGTTTGGAATACAAATATTCTTTTTCAAAAATTAAAAAAAGAAGAAAGGCTTAAAATGGAGCTATGGGCTATGGCTCAAAAAGATTTTATTGAAAATAAAAACCCCAACAGTGTAACATTTGAGATTTTACAACAAATTGGAACAAATCCAATGATTCAAGTTAATGCTAATAATAAAATAATTGATTTTAAGAATTTTGAATTAGTATTAGGATCTGATTCAATAAGATTATACAATAGTTTAGAAAAAATAAAAAAAGAAAATAAACCGATAATAATCGAATACAGAGATTCTCTTTCTGGTAAACTTTTAGTTGATCAAAAATTATATTATGGTGATTCTACTTTGTTAACAAAACTTCAATATTATCCATTAGCGCTATTTCTAATTATTATGCTTTTTGGCTTGCTGTTATACTTTATTTTTAAAACAAATAAAATATCTGAACAAAATAGCCTTTGGGCTGCAATGGCAAAAGAAACAGCTCATCAAATCGGAACTCCTTTATCCTCTTTAATAGGCTGGACTACTTTAATGAAAGAAGGTCAAAAACCAGAAGTTAGTATTTCAGAAATGGAAAAAGATATTGATCGACTCAAAATAATAACCGAAAGATTTTCTAATATTGGGTCGGATCCAGTATTAGAGTTTCAAGATGTAAATTTAATAATTAGACAAACTGTTATTTATATTCAAAAAAGAAGTTCTCACCTTACCAATATTAAAACACATTTAACTGAAGAGTCTACGATAGCCCCTGTTAACAATCAACTTTTAAGCTGGACAATAGAAAACCTAATTAAGAATGGAATTGATGCAATGAAAGGTGAGGGCCAAATTCTTGTTTCTTCTTACCTAAATGACAATAAATTAATAATCTTGGTTAAAGATAGCGGAGAGGGTATTAAATCAGAAAATTTTAATAAAATATTTTCTCCTGGTTTTACAACAAAAAAAAGAGGGTGGGGCCTAGGACTATCTCTAGCTAAGAGAATAATAGTTGATTACCATCGAGGGAAAATATATCTGAAAAATTCTATTCCTAAAAAAGGGACAACCATCTCAATTGAATTACTTAAAGCAGGTTAAAATTAGAACTTATATTTTTAGATAATTGAATCATTGTTTTTGAATCAACTTTTATTTTTTTTTGGAAGGTCATGTCCTCCATCTCATTTAGCGGGATTAAATGAACATGGACATGAGGGACTTCAAGTCCAATAACACTTATACCAACTCTTTTGCATTTAACTGATTTTCTTATTGCTAAAGCTACTTTTCTACTAAAACTCATTAATCTAAGATATTCTTGTTCCGAAAGATCAAAGATTTTATCTTCAGTTTTTTTAGGAACACAAAGAGTATGTCCTAAGGTGTTGGGGTTAATATCCAGAAATGCTAAAAACTCATCAGACTCTGCTACTTTATTGCACGGTAATTCTCCATTAATTAATTTAGAAAAGATGCTTTTCATTAATCACGATTAATTTTAATTATCTCAAATTCAATTTTTCCATTTGGAATTAAAATTTCTACAATTTCACCAACTCCTTTACCTAACAAACCTCTACCTATGGGCGATTCAACAGAAATTTTGCCGCTTTTCAGATCTGCCTCAGTCTGAGCAACTAAAGTAAATTTCATTATCTGACCTGTACTTATATTTTTCACCTCTACAGTGGATAAAATAAGAGCTTTTGAAGTATCTAATTGTGATTCATCAATAATTCTGGCGCCAGAAAGCACTTCTTCCATTTTTGAAATACGAAGTTCTAACATCCCCTGAGCTTCTTTTGCAGCGTCATACTCAGCATTCTCACTTAAGTCTCCTTTATCTCTAGCTTCTGCAATTGCTTGGGAAGCTTTTGGTCTTTCTTTATCTTTAAGCTGATTTAATTCAGCCCGAAGTTTTTTTAGACCTTCTTCGGTGTAATATGAAACCTTACTCATAACTTTGTACTTTAATTATTTTAATATAATACCTAAAACAAACAGTAATTAACAAATATATGAAAACTGAGACCTTTTTAAGTTTCCATGCCTTTAAAACACTTTCGGTATTATATGTTTTTGCTATTCTATTTTCATGCAATAATGATGATATTAAAAGAAATCCTTTTCTATACGAAGTGTCTTTTAATCATAGCATTAATTTGAATTTACCTGAATATGACAATCTGAATTTTGCTGGAGGAAGTAAATTTATTCCATATGGAGGGATTAATGGACTTTTAATTTTTAATATAAACGGAAATGACATTTTTGCTTGGGAGGCCAGTTGCTCAAATCACAAATTAGAAGCCTGCTCTAAACTCATAATCGAGGGGCTTCTTTCCAATTGCAACTGTGATAATTTTAAATATAGTCTTGCTACTGGTCAATTAATAGAAGGAGATGTTGAAAATTCTTCGCAATATCCTCTTTTAAACTATAGGTCTGAAAGGTTTGGTAAAACAATTATTATTTCCAATTAAAAACTAGTTGTTAATCCTATAAGAAAGTTAATTCCAGCTTGAGGGTAATATCCAGTTCCTTCAATAGTTGTTATCTGATTTGGCGAAGACCAATTATCATCATAAGTATAGAAATATCCATTTGAAACATACTTTTTATCAAAAACATTATTGATTAATAAGTTCAGAGTCATCAGACTTATAGCAGATTGAGGTTTCCATTGGTAGCTAATATTAATGTCATTTACAGTATATGAGTCTAATCTTGAACCTTTAGCTTCAATATTACTCATATACTGTTCTCCTACTAATTTTGTTAGTACCGATATGTTTAAATTTGTTATTGGTTTGTATGTTAAAATATTTCCAAAAACTAATTCGGGTGAATATGACAAACGGGTATTGCCAAGGGAATTTAAAACACCATCTCTTTTAAAATAAAAATCTTTATTGGTGTTTTTACTTAATGCAATATTGGATTGAAGTACCCATTTTTCTAATAAATTCACCTTAATCTCAATTTCTATTCCCAGCCTACTACTTTCTCCAATATTTTCTCTTATTGGGGTTCCAACATCGTCCAAAGCTCCAGTTAAAGCTAATTGATCTTTATAGGCCATTAAATATATATTGGAATATACCTGAAAAAAGTTTTGATTAATTCTCCAGCCAAATTCAAGGTTGTCTAATATCTCAGGTTTTGGATTCCCGTTTTCAAAATCAGATCTAGTAGGTTCTCTTTGTGCTTTTGAGTAAGAGAAATATAGCTGTTGATTATTAACCATTTGATATGTTAGACCTGCTTTAGGATTAAAAAAACTATACTTACTGTTAACTTTAAATAATCGAGGACCTGCCAAAACACCATTAATATCATAATTTACATTTCGATATTGAAGGTCAATAAATCCAGTAATTTGATCTGTTAAGGGTTGTTCTAGTTTAGCATAAATATTTATTTCTTTTTTATCTCCTTTATTTTCATAAAATCTTTTTCTTGGAAGTATATCACCTGAATTTTGCGCCCATAAAATTGTTCCAAAATGATCTCCAATATATCTACTAAATAACACTCCCATGTCTATGCGAGTTTGACCTTTAATATAGTTTGCGCTTGTTGTCAAAACATAATAATTGTTATCTAACCATTTTCTAGTTACATTTTCTGTCTCTGAAATAGTTTCACTTCCAATATTAAATGGATTTAATTGTAAGTATGAAAAATTTGTATCAGACCCTGAGTCATTATACTCTTCATAGTATCCTCTTCCATAGGTGTAATTTAGACCTAAAGAGGTGCTCCATAAGGAATTTATTTGCTCATTCCAGTGAAACTGATAGTGATCTTGACGATAATTGTCTTCTTGTGAATCATAAAAACTAGTTAATAATCCATTATCATCATATATTGCTCCAGCAGGATTATATGTTCTATTGGATAAGTCTTCAATACCATACCAAGATTGATAAGTAATTTCGTGACCACCAAAAGCAATAGCTTTAATTAATGTGTTTTCATCTTTATATGCTCCTTGTAAAAAATATGATTTTAAATTAGAACTTGCTCTGTCAACATATCCATCAGATGTGATTTTAGATAGACGTCCCGACAATTCAAAATAATTATTCAAAAGTCCTGTCGAAAATTTTAATGTGTTTCTTATTGTATTAAAACTTCCAACACTAGTAATTAAAGATGATGAAGCTTTATTTTGCATAGCATCAGTTAAAATATTTAAACTTGCTCCAAAAGAACCAGATCCATTTGTTGATGTTCCTACTCCTCTTTGAAGCTGAATACTTTCAATTGAACTAGCAAAGTCTGGAAGGTTTACCCAAAATGTTCCTTGTGATTCAGAATCATTAAATGGTATACCATTTAATGTTACATTAACTCTAGAAGCATCACTTCCTCTTACGCGTATTCCTGTATAACCAATACCTGCTCCTGCATCACTAGTTGTGACAACACCGGGTAAATAATTTAATAGAACTGGAATATCCTGACCTAAATTACGAGATTTTATATCTTCTTTATTAATATTAGAATGTGTTACTGGATCAGTTTTTTTTGCTCTAATTGATGAAACTTTTACTTCTTCCAACATGAATACTTTAAGCGAGTCTGTTGATTCTTCTATTTCTTGTGAAAAACCATTTAAAAATGTTAGAAATAAAAATGCTCTAATTACTATTTTCATTTAAATGTGTTTATTTAAATAAAAGGGGCAGTTATTTTATGAATTAAAATTAAATCATTACTTCCTTGGCAGCATTACCTGCCCAGGTTCCATGGGTATAATCTCAGCCAATATGGCACCCCTTTGAGACATCACAAATATACAAATGAAAAGTTGTAGAAAAAAATCTATGACTTTAAAATGAGCTTATCTATAATTTCAACTGAAGTTTTTATTCGAGTAGTGACGTCTCCTGAAATTAGTTTATAAGGAAAGTCATACAAATCAAGAACTTCTTTAAAAACATTTAACATTTTTTCTCTATCATTTGGTCGATCTCTTAGGTAATCATTTTGCCATGGAATATCAACATCTGTGAGTAAATAATAATCATACTTTGAATGTTTTGCTGCTTTTAATATTTTAGAGGAACAATAACCATTAAAGTGAGTTTGAGACCATATTTGAGTTACAACTACATTAGTATCACAAAAAATAATTTTATTAGAATTTTTTATAAGTTTATTCTCAAGACTCTTCTGGCCTTCAATAATAATTGGTAGGTCTTCCAAGGAGCAAACCTCATTATTTCTATCCCATTTTTTTTGAAGATAATCCCTTGCAAACTCAGGAACACAATTAGTATTATAATGTGCTGCTAAATGATTTGCAAGAGTCGTTTTCCCTGAAGACTCAGGGCCAAATAAAACAATTTTTAAGCATTTATTCTTTGACATATGAAATTTCTTTTTTCCAAGCGACATAGCCAGCTAATGCAATCAGAGTAAAAACCAAATATTGAAAGCTTGTTATAGTTAAACCCTTATATAAATAAAGTGGTATTGAAATAATGTCTCCAACTATCCAAAACAACCAGTTTTCAATTTTTCTTCTTGCCATCAACCACATTCCAACAACAAAAATAGCTGTTGTGACTGTATCAACATATGCAATCATGTTATTCCACATATTAAAAACATTATATACAATAAAAATAAAAATAATTGCAAAAATGAATAAGAAAAAAGAGATCTTATATTCATATTTATTCATTTTTGAAATTGGATTTATAGTTATCCCATTACTAGAGCGAGTCCAATAATACCACCCATAAATACTTATGAAAAAATAATATGCATTTATAAGCATATCACCAATTAATCCCCAATAAAAAAGGAGATAAACATATATGGAGGTTGAAATCATTCCAGTTGGATATACCCAAATACTATTATTTTTTGAAAACCACACACTTAAAAAACCTAAAATAGTAGCTATAATTTCCAATGAAATATTTAAGCATGTGTACTCACTATATGGTTCAAATAAAAATTCTAGAATAGAAGACATTAATTATTTTTATAAGTTAATCAAAGATATAATATGTATTATTATTTTTTAAGTGCAACATTCACAATGTGAGAGTCTAAATTGATAGACGCTAAATCATAGAATTTATATTGATTATTATGAAAAACACTAGCCCGACTAGCTTTTTCTGAATTATACGGCTTATCAATATTTATTTGTTCTGAAAAGCTAATTCCAGGAGTCCGGAATGCTTTATAAGTTGCTTCTTTTGCGGTCCAAATAAAAGTTAATTCTTCAATTTTTCCAAGCGCAGAATTTTCTTTAATGTTAAGAAACTTAGGGCCTATTTTTATTATTTTCTCTCGAAATGATTCAATGTCAATTCCAATCTGAAAATCACTTAAACCTATTCCTGAAAAATATTTTGAATGTGAAATTGATATATATTTTCCAGATTTTAAATTAGGAGCTCCATTTGAGTCATAATAAAGATCACTTTCTATAATGCCTGCAATTTTCATTAATTGTCGTATTGATAAAATTCCCTTTCTATGTTCTTTACTTTTCAAGCTATTCAATCTTTTTCTAAGAGATTCGTTAATTACAATTCCCTTTTCCAAATTTCTTTCACTTTCATCAATTTTCCATAAATAGATTTTAAAGTTTTTAAAAATAGTTTTTGGAAAAAATTGCATTGTTAATTGGAAATTTTGTGTGTATTTTTGTATAAATTTTATACACAAATATACTATGGAATTAAAAGTAAAAGCTAACTATTCGCCTTATAAAGTTAAAGACATGAGTTTGGCAGAATGGGGCAGGAAAGAAATAACATTGGCTGAAGCTGAAATGCCGGGTCTAATGGCTCTTAGGAAACAACATGGGAAAAATAAGCCTCTCAAAGGAGCAAGAATAGCTGGATGTCTTCATATGACAATTCAAACCGCAGTTTTAATTGAAACGCTAGTTGAAATGGGAGCTCAAGTAACTTGGAGTTCTTGTAACATATTTTCCACCCAAGACCACGCTGCGGCTGCCATTGCTGCTGCTGGAATTCAAGTATATGCATGGAAAGGAATGAGTGAAGAGGAATTTGATTGGTGTATTGAACAAACATTATTTTTTGGAGAAAATCAGGATCCACTTAACTTGATCCTTGATGATGGTGGTGATCTTACAAATTTAGTTTTGGATAACTACCCCGAATTAATTAGTGCTATAAAAGGTCTCTCGGAGGAAACTACAACTGGGGTGCATCGTTTGTATGAAAGAATGAAAAAAGGAACTCTTCCCCTTCCAGCAATAAACGTTAATGATTCTGTAACTAAATCAAAATTTGATAACAAGTACGGATGTAAAGAAAGTGCGGTAGACGCAGTTAGAAGAGCGACAGATATAATGCTGGCAGGTAAAAGAGTTTTAGTAGCTGGTTATGGAGATGTGGGGAAAGGAACAGCGGCATCTTTTGCTGGTGCTGGATCTATAGTGACCATTAGTGAAATTGATCCAATATGCGCATTACAAGCTGCAATGGATGGCTTTGAGGTCAAAAAAATTATGTCTGTTATTGATAATATTGATATACTTGTTACCGCAACAGGAAACAAAGATATCATTGGGAAAGAAGCATTTCTTAGAATGAAGGATAAATCTATAATTTGTAATATTGGGCATTTTGATAACGAAATTGACATGAATTGGCTAAATACAGAGTATGGACATACGAAAACTGAAATTAAGCCTCAAGTTGATCTTTACACACTTGATAATGGAAATGAATTAATTATTCTTGCCGAAGGACGCTTAGTTAATCTTGGTTGTGCAACTGGTCATCCAAGTTTTGTGATGAGTAATTCATTTACAAATCAAGTATTGGCTCAATTAGAATTATGGCAGAATCCTGAAAAATATGAAAACAAAGTTTACATGCTTCCTAAGCACTTAGATGAAAAAGTTGCAGAACTACATCTTGAGCATTTAGGTGTTGAATTAGAGTCTTTATCTGAGGACCAGGCTAAATATATAGGTGTTACCGTAAAAGGGCCTTATAAGCCTGATTATTACAGATATTAGTTATAAATAAAAAACCCTTCAAATGTTTGAAGGGTTTTTTATTATTAGTTAAGTTATATGAATTTATGCTTCAAAAGGAGATACAGAAACATACGATTTATTATTTCTCTTTTTAGAAAACTCAACGACACCATCTATTTGTGCATGAAGAGTATGATCTTTTCCTAAATATACATTTTCTCCTGGATTATGAGCAGTTCCTCGCTGACGCACTATTATATTTCCAGCTCTTGCTGCTTGACCTCCAAAAATTTTAACACCAAGACGTTTTGATTCTGATTCTCTTCCATTTTTCGAACTACCAACTCCTTTTTTGTGTGCCATGATTAATTATTTAATACTTTTAATTTAAAACCTTTATCAGATCAGCTTTTTTCATTTTTGATATTCCAGTTATTCCTTTTTCTTTTGCAAAAGCCTTAAGTTCTGAAACACCCATAGATGATAAATCTTTTTTTGATTTAGCTTTTGAAACAGGTTTAACTTTTAAAACAGATTTAGGTTCTTCAGCTTTTTTCGAAGGTTTACTTACTGAAGAAGAAATATTTGAAATCTGAATTTCAGACAAATATTGTCGATGTCCATTTTTAACACGGTATCCTTTTCTTCTTTTTTTCTTAAAAACAATTACTTTGTCACCTTTGAGGTGACTAATAATTTTAGCATCAACAGATGCTCCTTCTATAGTCGGGGCGCCAACTTTAACTTCTGTACCATCATCTAAAAGTAAAACCTTATCAAAAGAGACTTTTGATCCTTCTTTATTTTGTAAACGATGTACGAAGACTTTTTGATCTTTTGCAACTTTGAATTGCTGCCCTGCTATCTCTACAATTGCGTACATTTTATGTTATTTCGGAGGGCAAAGATATGTTTTTTAAGAATTAATCAAAACAAAAACAACTACTTTTATAACTATCTTTTATCGATAGAATATTTTCCAGGTCCTATTAGGGCAATTGCTGCAAAACCTGCAAGATATAATAATGGTAATTCTTGTCTGTTAAACGGATCACTTACATGAACAATTAATAACGCTACGCACATGGTTACAATGGGTAGTAATGAAGCCCATCTTGTTTTAAATCCAAGTATAATGAGTATTGGAGCAATAAATTCTGCAAAAACAGCTAATATGAGTGTGGGAACCGAACCTATTCCTAGTGGATCTCCAAACTTAACTTCGTCAGCAAAAAGTCTATTTAGTTTTCCCCATCCATGAGTTAACATTAATAAAGAAAAGGAGATTCTCAGAATAAGCTTACCGATATCAGATGTTTTCATAATACTAAATTTTTGTAAATGTAATAATTAATTTTTCTTAAAACTTTTAAGGTACCATTCAATAGTTAATTGCAAGCCTTTATCAAATGTTGTTTTAGGAATCCAACCCAGTTCATTTTTTAACTTGGATGAGTCAATAGAATATCTAAAGTCATGACCTTTTCTATCGGTTACGTATGAAATTAATTTTCTGGACCAACCTTCAGGCCTTGAGAGAGCTTTGTCTACTTCTAATATCAATTTACTAATAATATCAATATTATTTAACTCGTTGTTCCCCCCAATATTATAAGTTTCACCTTTTTTTCCATTATGAAAAATTAAATCAATTGCTTCAACATGATCTTTAACGTATAGCCAATCTCTTATATTCTTTCCGTCTCCATATATAGGTAAACTTTGATTCTTAATAATATTATTTATCATCAGCGGTATAAGCTTTTCTGTAAACTGGTGAGGGCCATAATTATTTGAACAATTTGAAATAATTATTGGCATTTTATATGTGTGATGGTAGGCTTTAACAAAATGATCTGAAGATGCTTTGGAAGCTGAGTAAGGAGATCTGGGATTATAAGGTGTGCTTTCTAGAAATGACCCCTCCATACCTAAGCTACCATATACTTCATCAGTAGAAACATGATAAAAACATTTATT
>Ga0115000_10005117_pt1 | contig 10578 bp, 9 predicted proteins | sample ArcticOcean_MG_C_6_FD_89690 | JGI IMG/M metagenome (GOLD analysis project Ga0115000, IMG submission 89690) | Marine microbial communities from western Arctic Ocean - ArcticOcean_MG_CB8_128 | ecosystem: Environmental > Aquatic > Marine > Oceanic | place: Arctic Ocean: Canada Basin | collected... | reverse complement strand
TAAAGGTCGATTAGCTTGCACTACAGACTCTAAAAGTGGAACCATTGGCTGTAAATTAGTTAGTTTTTTTTCCACTAAAAGGATTAAAGGATTATCTAATTCCGTTGTCATCTTTTCTGTATTTGTTACAAAATAAGGAGAGAGGTATCCTCTATCAAATTGCATACCCTCAACAACATCAAGCTCAGTTTCTACTCCTTTAGCTTCTTCAACTGTAATTACACCTTCATTCCCAACTTTTTCCATAGCTTCAGAAATAATACCACCAATTGAGGTGTCATTATTTGCAGAAATTGTTCCCACCTGGGAGATTTCTTCTTTAGAAGAGACTTCTTTACTTAGAGATTCTAAAAATTCAACAACCTGTCCAACACCAGCATCAATACCACGCTTAAGATCCATAGGATTAGCACCTGCAGTTACATTCTTAATGCCTTCTGACACAATTGATTGAGCCAATACAGTAGCAGTAGTCGTACCATCACCTGCAACATCAGATGTTTTTGATGCAACTTCACGCACCATTTGAGCACCCATGTTCTCAACTGTATCTTCAAGTTCAATTTCTTTAGCAACTGTTACACCATCTTTAGTAATAAGTGGAGCACCAAATTTCTTGTCAATTACTACGTTACGACCTTTAGGTCCTAAAGTTACTCTTACTGCATTTGCAAGTTTATCCACACCTTCTTTAAGGCGACTTCTTGCTTCTGCGTTATATATTATATCTTTTGCCATTTTAAATTTCTCCTTTTATAATACGGCTAAAATGTCGCTCTCGCGCATAATTAAAACATCATCACCTGCAAGGGTAATTTCTGTACCAGAATACTTTCCGTATAGTACATTTTCACCAACTTTAACAGTCATTGCAATTGGACTACCAGCATCACTTACTTTACCTGGGCCAATGGCTACAATTTTGCCAGCTTGAGGTTTTTCTTTTGCAGTATCTGGTAAAATAATTCCAGATGCTGTTGTTTCTTCAGCTTCTTGAGGTTTTACAACAACTCTATCCGCTAATGGTTTAATCTTCATTTTTTACTACTCCCTGTTTCAATATTTTATAAATAAAAAAGATGTTCATTTTCGAATCTCTTTTACAAATACTATGCCATTTAACAGTTTGCTGACATAAGGTCAGATTTTTTGATTCATGTAATGAATATATAAATAGTTGTCATGATTTATTTAAAATCACTTCCCTGTACTGCCAAATCCATCAACACCTCTTGTAGTTTCAGAAAGAGACTCCACTAATTCATAATGGATTGGTGATGAATCAGTGGCTACTAATTGAAATAATCGATGCCCCTTCTCAACAGTATAACTAATATCTTTAATATTATCACACATAGCCATTATTTCTCCACGGTAACCCCCATCAATAAGACCAATTGAATTTGCCATACGCAGGGGCGTTTTAGAAATACTTGAACGGGGAAATAAATAATAAGCACGTCCATCTTCTGGCTCACAGCAAATGCCTAATTTAATAGCCTTGGTTTCACCTGGTCTAAAAGTAAGATTCTCTAACACATACAGGTCTAAGCCTGCATCACCATCATGAAAATGGCCATGTTTTTCATAAAATGCTCTCGAAGTATCATTCTGTGGTTGGATAAATAATTTCATTTTCCCTCAATTTTCAGTGTTTTATTTGACTGGAAAATTAAACCTATAAGAGAATCTGAATAAAGGGAATTGTGAATTGATAATCTTGCTAATTTTAAAATTTATTTACCGCTAATTATTACATGTAGAACTAATTACAAAAAAAACTTAACTATCAATTGCTTTTGGCTCTACCCAATCGCCATTATTCTTGATCAGTTGGATGAGTGCTTCATCCGCTTCTTCAGTAGCCATATTTTTGGAGACCACTTCTTGGCCTTTATAGAGAGTGATTTTACCTACACCTGTCCCCACATATCCATAGTCTGCATCTGCCATTTCACCAGGTCCATTTACAATACAACCCATGATTCCAATCTTTAAGCCTTTTAAATGCTCTGTTCGAGATCGAATTCGTGCTGTTGTTTCTTGTAAATCAAATAAAGTTCGTCCACATGATGGGCATGAGATATACTCAGTTTTAGTAATACGAGTACGGCTAGCCTGGAGAATACCAAAAGCAGTACTATTTACAGAAGATATTGATCCGCATCGCTCTGCAGCTAAGTAGACTCCATCCCCTAAGCCATCAACCATTAAAGCACCTATATCTGTAGATGCATGGACTTGTAAATCTGCGGTCGATAAATCTATATATGTACGGCTAATAATTACAGGTGTTGTACATCCGGCATTCATTAATTTTAAAAACATTTGACGCTGTTCCGCCATTCCATTTAGATTATACGTATCGCAAAATAAAGCTATCGATGAGTCATTTTTAATTTTATTAATTACCTCTTCTGTCAGCTGAGGTAATGTCATGTTTAGCATATTTAATTGAGGATGAAAAACTGTTCCATTCATATACTCATCTAAATCTAAAAAGGGATAATGTCTATCCTTCTTAGAATTCGCCCAAACAGAATAAGCCTGAATAATTCCCAATGTACCTGGGATTGCAAACGTAATTTCTTTTTTTCCAATATGAATAAAGTCACAGGCTAAATCACTGATACCCCACTTATCTTCTTTTTTAAAATAAGTATATCCCAATTCTGATAAAGTTTGAGGCGTCACCTCTTCTAATAAATTTAAATCATTAATGACTCGAGGTACATTCTCTCCTCCAATATTCAAAACTGTATGTGTTTTTCTGGATTGATATTCAAATGGAAGGATAAGATTTTTCGGGATTTCTGAAATTTCATCATTATTACTTCGATTTTTATATCTATCTACTAATGTTCTGGCAACAGGGATTTCATGTTCGGGTTCTTCAGTTAAGGATACTCTGATAGTATCACCCAACCCATCTTCCAATAAAGTACCAATTCCTAAAGCTGATTTAATACGGCCATCCTCACCTTCACCCGCTTCGGTTACACCTAAATGAAGGGGATAGTCCATACCCTCAGAATCCATGCGATTCACCAGTAAACGATAAGCTTGTACCATCACCAGTGGATTGCTAGATTTCATGGATAATATAATTCTATGATAATTTTCTGTGCGACAAATACGTAAAAATTCTAGCGCAGATTCTACCATTCCCATTGGTGTGTCACCATACCTACTTAAAATTCGGTCAGATAATGAACCATGGTTTGTGCCAATTCGCATAGCAGTACCATATTCTTTACAAATATTCACCAAGGGGAGAAAACGTTCACCTATACGTTGAATTTCTCCATCATATTCTGTATCTGTATATTCAATCTGTTCAAACTTTTTACGATCTGCAAAATTACCTGGATTAATACGAACTTTTTCAACAATCCGTGCTGCCACCTCTGCTGCATTAGGTGTAAAATGGATATCTGCAATTAATGGTGTTTCATATCCACGATTTTTTAATTCTTTTTTGATATTGGCCAGATTCTCAGCCTCTTTTTTACTGGGTGCAGTAATTCGGACATATTCACATCCGGCATCTATCATTCGAATCGATTGTTCCACTGTAGCTATGGTATCCATAGTATTGGTTGTGGTCATAGACTGAACTCTAATAGGATGATTCCCTCCCATAGGGATTTCACCAATATTAACCACTCTACTTTTGCGGCGAGAATAGCTTGTTAGAGAATTACAATATTTGGAATTTAACATGGTGAAAAATTACGGTGTATTTCCTTTTATGAAAAAGAGTTAGAATGAATTGTAGTGAAACAGTATATTTTCAGCTAAATAATAAGATAAACTTTAAGGATATATATGAGTCAACACCTAACCGCACCACGCGCATCCAAAGATATGCCAAAAGGCATTCCCTATATTATAGGTAATGAAATGGCCGAAAGATTCAGTTTTTATGGCATGAAATGTATTTTAATGATATTCATGACAAAATATCTCATGGATTCTACCGGTGCACATGATGCCATGAATCATAATGATGCCACCTATTGGTATCATATGTTTACTTCTGCAGTATACTTTACTCCTCTAATTGGGGCCATCATTGCTGATGCTTTCTTTGGAAAATATAAAACAATTTTGGCACTTTCAATTGTCTATTGTTTAGGACACCTTTGCTTAGCTTTAGATGAAACTCGACTAGGACTAACTATGGGACTCACTCTTATTTCTATTGGGGCGGGTGGAATAAAGCCCTGTGTATCTGCGCATGTGGGAGATCAATTTGGTAAATCTAATGTAGGTCTATTAGAAAAAGTCTTTAGTTGGTTTTACTTATCCATCAACTTGGGCGCATTTATCTCAACCATGCTTACCCCTATTCTCTTAAACAAATTTGGACCAAGTGTGGCATTTGGACTTCCCGGTGGATTAATGCTAATTGCTACGTGGGTATTTTGGATGGGACGTAATGTTTTTATCCATATACCTCCCGGTGGGATGTCATTTATTAAAGAAACCTTGAGTGGTGAAGGCCTAAAAGTAATAGCTAAGCTATCCATCATATATATGTTTGTAGCTATTTTCTGGGCACTCTTTGACCAAACAGGTTCAACCTGGGTTATTCAAGCAGATCAATTAGATAGAAATTTTCTAGGCATAGAATGGCTACCTTCCCAGATTCAATCGATAAACCCCATTATGATTCTTATTTTAGTACCTACCTTTTCTTACTTTATTTATCCATTCATGGGACGTTTCTTTCAAGTCACCCCTCTACGAAAAATTAGTATAGGTCTATTCTTAGCTGTACCATCTTTTGTATTAGTTGGTTTGGTCCAATCTTGGTTGGATGCAGGTCAAGTTCCCAATATATCATGGCAATTAATTGCTTATGCTATTCTAACAGCATCAGAAGTTTTGGTATCTATAACCTGTTTAGAATTTTCATATACTCAAGCCCCCAATTCAATGAAATCACTGATTATGGGATTTTTTATGTTATCCGTTTCATTGGGTAATATTTTTACGGCCGCAGTGAATGCATTTATCCAAAATCCCGATGGGAGTTCTAAATTAGCTGGAGCATCATACTTTTATTTTTTTGCAGGGCTAATGTTTATCACATCTCTTCTTTTTCTTTTAGTGGTAAAATATTATACCCCTAAAACATATCTTCATGAGGAAAAATAATGAAATTATCATCTGAACTAATTCAACGACTTCCAAAAGCCGAACTTCACTGCCATTTGGATGGTTCTCTAAGGGTTAGAACCATTATTGATTTAGCCCAAATACAAGGAGTGGAATTACCCTCAATTAATGAAGTAGACTTATTAAAAATTTTATCTATTGGAGATACCCCTGGGTCATTAGAAGATTATATTGGGAAATTTGATATCACGCTCTCTGTTTTACAAACGCCCCAAAGTTTAGAACGAGTAGCATTTGAATTGGCCATGGATTGTCATGAAGATGGGGTACGATATTTAGAAGTGCGCTATTCACCTATTCTACACACAAAAAATGGAATGCGATTATCTGAAACAGTAGATTCAGTTAAAAAAGGATTAGCAAAGGCATTTGATGAATGTGGAATTATTACAGGAATCATCATTTGTGGAATCCGTCATATTTCCCCTGATCATTCAATGAAATTAGCCGATTTATCTATTCAGTATAAAAATAAAGGTGTTGTTGGATTTGATTTAGCTGGCGCAGAGGAGAACTTCCCTGCAAAGCATCACCAAGATGCTTTTGATATGATTCTAAAAAATAATATTAATACGACCCTTCACGCAGGAGAAGCATTTGGCCCAGAAAGTATTCATCAAGCTGTACATAGTTGTGGTGCACATAGGATTGGGCATGGAACTCGATTAGAGGAAAGTAAAGATTTACTGAAATATGTAAATGATCACCGAATTCCATTGGAAATGTGTCTTACCAGTAATATCCATACGAAAAGTGTTGCTTCACTAGATAAACATCCATTTAAAAAATATTATGACCAACGATTACGAGTAACCTTAAATACTGATAACCGATTAATCTCAAACACAACACTCTCAGCTGAATATGAGCTGGCAAGTAAAGCCTTTAATTTATCCCTTCAAGATCTAAGAGGTATAATTATCAATGGATTTAAAAGTGCATTTCTCCCTCATAATGAGAGACGGGAATTAATTAAAACAGTTGTGGATGAAATGGAAAATGAATTTGGTTTCGATAGACGGGTAATTATCTAAGATATAGATTTAGTCTTTACAGTATAAAAAAAAGGGACTCTTAGAAGTCCCATTTTTTTTATAAATAATGAAAATATTATTTAAGTAGTGTAATCTTTCTTGTTTCTGATTTAATCCCAGTTTGTAGTCTCACTAAATAGATTCAATTGGAGTAATCTGATGTATCCCATACTACTGAATAATCACCTGCCTCAATATCCCCACTAATTAATTCATCAATAAGTTGACCATACATATTATATATAATTAATTTCTAATTACCGCCAATTTCCCCACTCTATTCCCCTTTTCTGGATGAGATGAGGTAACTAAATATATTCCAGAGCTCAGGAGGTTCCCATTATTCATTCTGCAATTCCAACTATTAATAATATTTTGATTATAATCTAAATGGAATGATTTTACCACTCTACCAGCTAATGTCAGGACTTTTATAGTAGCACCCGATGGAAAAGAAAATATAGATAATCCTGAATCATAGGGCAAATATATTGGATTAGGACTCATTAAAATTTCAGTATTGTTATTCAGATTAGCCTCACCACCAAAAGGGATATGCAGAATTGAGATACCTGAATCAGTGGCAATAAATGCACGACCACTTATATCATCAAAGGCAATATCATATATAATATTTGAAAGTAATTCACTGTTATCAGGAGTAAATCCATCTTCTGTAGGCCATCGCTCTGTATTGGCCTTAATCATACGAATTCCACTATGTTGAGTTATTATCCAAATATTATTCTGTGGATCCACTTTCAATCGATCACCTTTGGTGAAACCTAAATTTCCATAAAATTCTTGAGGATAAATAGCTGTCAAATTAGTACCCGAAACTAAATATCCTTGAACTCCAGAATTACCCATAACCCACAACAAATCTTGACCCTCTGTTTTAGAGAAAACCAACGAATATACGTCTTGATTGAGTCCACCAGGTAATGTGTCAGGGTGAGTTAACGCCAACCAGACATCATCTGTTGAATCATTAAGGGTATTTCTAGTATTTAAAATTTTTATTCCCCCAGAGGATACATAAGGATACGGATTATCATATCGTTGAAATCCAAACCATACAAAGCCATTGGGAGCAAAATCAAACTCTACAGGTAAATATGAATTTGTATCAGGAGCCATAACATGTGTCCACGAACCATCCACTTTTTGGATTGCTACGATTTGGTTTGTATGTTCTGCAAAGGCATTCAGTGCCCAAATATTTCCATATTTATCTTTTTTTAGTTGAGGGATTTGAGAATACCAGTCTCCTGAATTACTATATACAATGCCACCCGTACCATCAATAATGGCATCATCTTTACCAAAAATAGATATATCTCGTGTTATTGGATCAAATTCAATTATACCCCCACTTTTATTGTCTGAATCTAATATTCGACCATAATTGTTAAATAAATAGGTTCCGCGTTCAGATTCCACAATAGAACGTGGAAAATAATCTCCCACCTTATAGTTGAATTTATATGCGTTATAACCCTCACCCCAATTGGGATAATCATAACCAAATGCATTGGAATAAAAATTAGTGATTTGCTTACCACTCTGATAGATTCCGCCCTCACGACCCACACCAATTAAACTGCCAGCTTCCGTAATGGATAATGCACTTAGTTTATTGGTAAGAATAGAATTAGGTATATATGTATTTACCTCTGTTGACTCTCGTGAAATATGAGTTAAACCATGATTTTGGATTCCCAAAAAAATATCATCTCCAATTCGATCAAATGAAGTGATAGCAACATAAACAGAATCAGTTTCAATTGGATTAAATGGATTCTCAAACTTCCATAAGCCACCAATACTATCCAATTCATAAAATGTCGTTTCATCAACCCAATTAAGTGTGAATGATAAAGAATCATATTTTGAATCTATGGCCAATGAATTGAGTTCAGAATAAATAGTACTGTCATTTAAATATTTAATGCTATTTGCTGTAAAATAATTTGTATCTGTAATTTGAAAAATAGGACCAGAAGAATCAACCACTATCCATTCAGAGGATAAATATAAAGATGAACTATTCATATTAGCCGAGATTAGTCCACTATCTAAGCCCACATAAATTATATCATCAACAATATGTATATCATAGATTTTAGAGAATACTAGGGGAAAATTTTGAAAATAGTTTTGATAGTATACAGCCTCATTTTCACGATAAAATTGTAGAATACCATCCTGTGTATTTCCGTGTCCAATAGCAAACATATAATTTTCTAATGGATTTAAATCAGTCATATTCTCAATAAAATCCAGATGAGAAATTTTCTCTATAATTCCTAAATCTAAATTATATATCTGTAAGCTACCAATCGCATCCGTTACCCAAAGTAAATTATCATCTATATGAATTGAAATTAAATCAAGGGGAGAAAGACCTACATCGAATCCAATTTCGATAAATGATTGAGAATTCAAATCAAATTTAATTACACCACCATTTGTGGAGGCATAGACATTATTATCATCAAAAAAATGTAAATCTGTAGGATTAATAAGAGAGGTCATAGACTCCCAGTGGAAGTCTGAAGAAAAAATAAAGGTTAATAAAAGGGGGAGAAAATTTCTCAATTGGACTGAGATTGTATGTCCTTATAAACCGTAGCCGTTTTAATAGCAGCTTCCATCACATCCCAACCTTTGTTACCAGTTTTTGTACCAGAACGTTCCAATGCTTGCTGAAGATTATCTGTGGTTAAGACACCAAACATTATAGGTATATCATACTGTATTGATAGTTCACTAACTCCACGGGCACACTCACCAGCAACATAATCAAAATGAGGTGTTCCACCTCTAATAACAGCACCTAACGTGAGTACTACATCAGGAGATTGATTTACTAATACTTGCTTAACTGTTCCAGGAATTTCATATGCACCAGGTACACGATAAATGGTTATACCATCTTTTTTTCCACCGCTAGATATATAGGCATCCATGGCACCATTAAGGAGAGATTCTGTAATGATAGGATTAAATTCACTAATCACAATAACTACATTTAGGCCTAAAGCAGAAGGAGTTGACATTATTCTTCTCCCAAAATAAAATGGCCTAATTTATCACGTTTAGTTTTGAGATATTTTTCGTTTACATGATTGGCTTCAAATTCTAATGCTTCACGGCCAACTACTTCTAAACCATGACCCTCAATACCTACAATTTTCTGGGGATTATTCGTTAAAAGTCTCATTTTTCGCACGCCACATTTTCTTAGTATTTGAGCTCCAATGCCATATTCTCTCAGATCAGCAGCATACCCCAATTTCTCATTGGCTTCCACGGTATCTAGCCCATCATCTTGAAGTTGATATGCTCTAATTTTATTCTTAAGTCCTATACCCCGACCTTCTTGACGGAGATATACTAGTACCCCTTTACCCTCTTTTTCAATTCGATTGAGAGCACCTTCTAATTGTTGGCCGCAATCGCAACGTAACGACCCAAAGATATCCCCTGTTAAACATTGAGAATGAACCCTAACAAGTGTATGGTCATCCTCAGAAATATCACCTTTTACTAATGCTACATGATGATCACCATGAATTTTATCTTCAAATAATATGAGCTTAAAATCACCATATTTATTGGGTAGTGGAATCATAGAGAGTTCATCTACTAGTTCTTCTTTTTTACGACGGTATTCAATTAGATCTGCAATTGTAATAAGGGTAAGTTCATGTTCTTTTGCAATTTCTTCTAATCTATCTCCGCGCGCCATAGTACCATCTTCATCCACAATTTCAACCAACAATGCAGCTGGCTTAAGTCCAGCTAAAATGGCTAAATCAACGGAAGCCTCAGTATGTCCTGCCCGCTGCAGCACGCCCCCATCTTTAGCCGTCAATGGAAACATATGTCCCGGTCGGCCTAAAGCTGATGGCTTTGCGTTTTCGTCTAAAAGTACTTGAACCGTTTCCCAGCGATCAGCAGAAGAAATTCCAGTGGTTGCATTTTTTACTGCATCCACACTAATAGTGAAGTTAGTTTCATAAAGGGCTGTATTATTGGTATGCGGCACCATTGGCCCCAAATTGAACTGATTAGCACAGTCTTGAGTGATAGGCATACATACCAATCCTCTACCATACTTCATCATAAAATTTATATCATCAGGTGTGGCCGTTTCGGCAGCAACAATAAAGTCTCCTTCATTCTCACGATCTTCATCATCCACAACAACCAACATTTTACCTTTACTGAATTCACCGATTGCTTTTTCTATAGTATCAAATTTTGTCATTAACTTTCACCAAACTCCCAATTTTTAAGACCTTTTAGTAGCAGTTCTTCCATCTGATCATCATCATCTTCAAAACTCATAAGG
>Ga0115000_10005115_pt1 | contig 10579 bp, 9 predicted proteins | sample ArcticOcean_MG_C_6_FD_89690 | JGI IMG/M metagenome (GOLD analysis project Ga0115000, IMG submission 89690) | Marine microbial communities from western Arctic Ocean - ArcticOcean_MG_CB8_128 | ecosystem: Environmental > Aquatic > Marine > Oceanic | place: Arctic Ocean: Canada Basin | collected... | reverse complement strand
CAGGCTGGCGATCTTGCCGTTGATTTCCATTTCGTAGATCGTGGAGTCGATAAAGGTTTCGCGCAAATCTTGGGGCGTGCCTTGTCCGACGATCTTGCCGCCGTTGATGATGACGACGCGGTCGCAGGTCATTTCGATTTCCGGAAGGATATGGCTGGAAATGATGACGCTCATTTTGCCGCGAAGGCTGGCGATCAGATCGCGGATCATGATCACTTGGTGCGGGTCGAGGCCGATGGTGGGCTCGTCCATGATTATGACTTCCGGGTGGGCGAGGATGGCGTCGGCGATTCCTACTCGCTGCCGGAAGCCTTTAGAGAGCTTGCCAATGATGCGGTCTTGGGCGCGGGTCAAATCGCAACGTTCCATGACTTCGTCGATGCGCTTGGCCCGGTGGCGCATGGGTAATTCTTTGATGCGAGCTCTGAGTTTAAGGTATTCGCGAACACGCAATTCGTTCGGTAGGGGATTGTTTTCCGGCATATAGCCGATGCGCCGTTTGATTTCGTGCGGGTTACAAGCGACGGGGATTCCACAGATTCGGACAATACCGGAAGTTGCCCGGGTGTAGCCGGTTAGGATGCGCATAGTAGTGCTCTTGCCTGCACCGTTGGGGCCGAGAAAGCCGACGATTTGCCCTTTGGCGACTTGGAATGAAATGCCGTTTACGGCGTCGAGCTTTCCAAAGCGCTTGTGAAGTTTTTCGACTTCTATGGCAGGTACCTGTTTTTCCACTATGGCGTTGGCGTTTATTGTACTTAAGGCGCGTTTACGAACTTGCCCTATTTGATGGGCTGAAGAAAGACAGGCTTTGTTGGAGTCGCAATCTCAATATGTAATTCGGCGCGAGTCACGGTTTGGATTTACTGGATTTTCGTCTGTTTCATTAGTGACAGCGAAAGGGAGGGACGCGTTCATTTTTCTAGAGTTACCTCTCCTGCGCGGACTTGAATACGGGAACCGTCGAGGCGTTCGACTATGAGCGTTCCGTGCGGGTCTATGCCGCAGGCTATGCCTTCGATTTTTGCGGCTCCTTGGAAAAGACTGACTTTGCGGCCTTCCAGCGCGTCGTAGGAGGGCCATTTTTCTTTGAGAGGACCTCGATAGGAATCGGAAACGAATTGTTCGTAAGCGAGCATTACGCGACCGGCTAGGGCCGCGGTGAAACGATTGGCATCCTGTTTGGATCCGGTTTCTTGGCGGATGGAAGTGGCGATTGCCTGGAGCTCATCCGGCCAGTCGTCCGCTTTGCCGTTGATGTTTAGACCGATACCGAGGACGAGGTCGCGGGTTTGGTCGGCATCCATTCGAGCTTCCGTGAGAATACCGGCGACTTTCTTTCCGGCAATGTGGATGTCGTTAGGCCACTTGATGTTGCTTTGGACGCGGAAGAACGCGTTGACGCATTCGCAAATGTTGATGCCCATCCAGAGGGTGAACGTTGAAAGCCTGGCAGGCGAAATCTCTGGTCGGAATGCGAAGCTGGCGTAGAGATTGCCGTTTTCCGGGCTGTGCCATACGCGGCCAAATCGTCCGCGGCCTTCGGTTTGGAGTTTGGCGAGGACGAGAAAAGGAGCGTCTTCGTTATTGGCCAGTAGGCGTTCGGCTTCGCTGTTGGTACTGTCAATTTTGTCGCGAAGGACTATTTTTAGCGCTTTGGCGGCACGAGGCAAAGAGGCAATTATGAGGGCTTCGTTGAGCGTGTCAGGTCGTTGAGTTAGTCGGTAGCCTTTGCTGCGTATCGCTTCGAAGTCGAAGCCTTGCGAGCGTAGTTTTTCCATGTGCGACCAGATGGCGACCCGCGAGATGCCGAGTGACTCGGCGAGTCGGCTTCCGGATACGAAATCGCCTTTGGCGGAAAGCAGCTCTTTTAAGATTAAGACTTCTGTACTCGACATGTTTGAGGTTGAAGAGGGATTAGATAAATATCGAATAGGTCAATTGTAGGAGCGGGTTTATCCCGCGATTGTGTCGCATTGCAAATAATAGAATAAGAGGAATCGCGGGATAAACCCGCTCCTACTAATTAGAGGTAGTACGGTTTTTTGACTTAGATAACAAGCACCCAAGGAAATGCAGCGATTAGTCCGAGTCGAGCCCGATGTCGACCCAGACGCTTTTGTGAACGAGGGCTCCGGTCGAAATGAAGTCGCAGCCGATGTCCTTGAGTTGGACGAGAGTATCCAAGGTTACGTTACCGCTGATTTCGGTGACGGCCTGGTCGCCGATCAGTTGTTGGGCTTCGCGGAGTTCGTCGGTTGAGAAATTATCGAGTAGGATGATGTCGACGCCTGCTTGGAGGGCGGCGTCGATTTGGTCGATGCGGTCGACTTCCATTTCTATTAGAAGACTCGGGGCCTTTCGTCGGGATTCTTCAACGGCGGCGTGCGTAGCGGAAACGAGGTTGTCGCCGAAAGCCGCCAAATGATTGTCTTTGAGCATAACGCGATCGAAGAGTCCCATGCGGTGATTCCAGCCGCCTCCGCATGCGACGGCGTATTTCTCCAAATAGCGGTAGCCGGGGGTCGTTTTACGGGTGTCGAGCAGCCGCGTAGTCGAGCCGGCGAGCGCGGCAACGTAGGAGTGGGTGGTTGTAGCGATGCCGCTGAGGCGTTGCATGAAATTAAGGAGTGGGCGTTCCGAGGCGAGGGCTGATCGGACGGGTCCGCTTAGCGTGCCTATGGAATCGCCTTTCGCGAGAATGTCGCCATCCTTGGCGAGAGCTTGGTATTTCAGTTGGGGGTCAAAAGCTGCTAAGACTTCTGGGGCCAGTCGAGCGCCGCACAGGGTCATCGGCCCTCGGGCTTTAAGCGTGGCGGTGAAATACTGGCCGGAAGGGAGCAATGCGCTGGAGGCATCGCCCGTTTGTTCGGGTTTCGCTTTAAGCCCGGAGCCTTGGAGGTCTTCGGCGACTGCGAGGTCGATCAGGGCGTGTATCGGTTTGAGATCTAGGTCCTCCCAACGTATTTGCTGGCAAGAGGCGTGGACAATCGCTTGGTTCGGATTGGGCATTCGGGTGAAGTTATCTGATTCGACGGCTCTAATATAAAGTATAAAATGGTCGAAATATGACACTAGACGATTTCAAGAAGAGCGTGTCGGACGACGGTTCGCCTCCAGCAGACCTAAACGGAGTTCTCAAAGCATTGTGGTACGATGGCAAGGGCGATTGGGAACGAGCGCATGATATGGCTCAATCGGCGGGAAACTCGGAAGGCGATTGGGTACATGCTTACTTGCATCGGGTCGAAGGAGATATTTCGAATGCGTCGTATTGGTATCACCACAGTGGAAAACCACGCTATGAAGGTTCTTTGCAGACCGAGTGGGCTTCGATCGTGGAAGCTTTGTTGGAGTGAGGGGTTTGCGATTCGTCGTTTGAAATGAAGATGGCCACTCGGAGATCGGCCGCTACCTTTGATGAAGCGTCTCCGAAGTTGTTTGTTCCCTATATGCGAACGGTTACTGAAAACGCTTCGCGTTCGCCGGGGTTGACCATGTGGAGGCCAACTTTCGTTTCGGGACAATTGGGCGGCCCCATCCAAGGTTCTATGCAAAAGTAAGGCGCTGTGTCGGATTCAGTCCATGTGACGACGGCGTATTCGGGATGGGGCTTTCCGTCGGCACCCATTTCGATTTCGATTTTCGAATCGTCTAGCAGGCATTCACAGGTAACCACGGATCGCGATAGATCGTAATGTATGCGATCGACAAGCTCCGGATTAGCGATGGATTCTTTTCGTTTAGGTAAGTTGGCTTCGAATAGCGATCCGTCCGCTGCGTGGCGGCAGGCCTTTTGGGCAGGAATGGTGATTTCGTAGTCACGTCGGCTAGTGTCTTCGATCCAGGGAAGATTGAAATAGAAATGGTGTCCTGCGGACCACGGGATGGGGACGGTGTCGTTGTTGCGGAGTCGCAGTTCGACGGTCAGTTCCTTTTCTTCGAAACGATAGACGACTTCGAAATCGTATTCGTAGGGATAAGCCTCGTTGGCTTCGGCGTCGGGAACGAGTCGGCTTGCGAAACCAGTTTCGTCGATGCGGGTGATTTCGAAGGTCCCTTGACGGGCTATTCCGTGCATCGGCATTGGGTGGCGATTGCCGGCTGGATCTTTCCAGAAGTGAATATCGCCTTGATCGAATGTGCGGGCGGAGAAGGGGAAGAGGATGGGGTTGCCGCCGCGAGCTTTCACGATTTCGGCGGGATCGGAGATTTCTGGCCAGCTGACGATGTCCCGAAAAGTACCGTCTGGGTAGGAGATGTTCCAATTCATCAACCGGGCCCCCGTCTGTGGAGAAACGAGAAAAGTGGATGCTCCGACCTGCCAGCGATGAATGCGCGTTCCTAGATATTCAATCTCCTCCATAAAACGTTTCCGTTAAAACCGATTTCGGGAAAATTTGAAAACGAATTATTCGATTTCGTGGATCTTTTCGCGTTGATTGCGTATTAGAATGGTCAATCGCAGTAATATCCCAATCATCAAGCGTTTATTTGGTGGGCTGTCCTTGCTTTTTGAAAATTGCTTCAACATCATGCTCGCCACTCTTGAAATGAAACTTCGCTCAGCAGTAATCCTCGTGATCGCATCTCTTTGGGGCGGTTTTTCTCTGTTTGCGCAAGAATCCAATTTTTCGGACGAAGAGGCGGAGAATACGGTTGCGGAAGAGGAGATCAATAACGGCGAACCTGTCGACGCAATTAGCGATGCAGTGGGCGTGCTTTCGGAAACGGATACGAGCGACACCTTCACGGTTTACGTGATTCCGATTAAGGATGCGATCGGTCAGCCGACCTTGTTTGGGATTCGTTCGGGGGTCAAAGATGCTATCGAGAAGGGGGCCGATCTTGTATTGTTTGAAATGGATACGCCAGGCGGCGAGTTGTTCACTACCTTGGAGATAATGAAAATTATCGATCGCTTCGATGGCAAAACGGCCACCTTTATAAATGAAGAGGCGATTTCTGCCGGAGCGATTATCGCATCGGTCACTCAAGATATTTATTTCATGCCGCGAGCGACGATGGGAAGTTCCGAGGTAGTGACAGGTACCGGGGAAGACGTTGACGAATCGATGAAGCGCAAAATTAATGCGTTTCTGAACGCTAAGATCGATGCGTACATTAGCGAGTATCCTTATCGAAGCCAGGTGTTGGAAGCGATGGTCGATCCGGATTTCGTGTTGACCATCGACGAGAAAGAGATTTCGAAGGAAGGCAAGTTGCTCAACCTTAATGCTCGCCGAGCGCACGAACTTTACGGCGACCCGCCTAGGGCGTTACTCGGTTCTGGGATCTTCGATGACATCGAGTCGGTGATCGAATCCGTGGCTGAAGGCAAAACGGTGGTTCGATACGATTTCGAGACAACCTGGTCTCTTGAGCTGGCAGCGCATCTTGTGTCGTGGAGTCCACTGCTTTTGGGGTTGGGCATACTGGCCCTTCTCGTTGAATTTAAAACGCCTGGTTTTGGCGTCTTTGGGATCGCGGGAATTTTGTTTATCGTACTCGTCAATTTCGGTCACAACATAGCAGGGCTTTCTGGATACGAAGGGCTTCTTCTTTTCATAGTCGGCGCCTTGTTGGTCTTTGTCGAATTGCTTTTTTTGCCTGGTGTGATGTTTCTCGCGATACCGGGTATCCTAATGATGCTTGCTGGATTGCTTTGGGGAATGGCGGATATATGGCCAACTGAGACTCCTGACTTCGAATTCACCTACGAACTCTTCCTGCAGCCCTTCTATAATCTGTTTGGCGGCGTTACGATCGCTATCGTTTTATTTTTGTCGATCTTGCGATTTCTGCCAAAGTCCGTTTTTTGGGATAAGCTGATTATGAAAGCGGTGGTACAAGGAACGAGCCAAAAAACGGTTATGGCCGGCGACATTCGCCCGAGTATTGGGGCTGAAGGCGTGGCGGTCACAGATCTGTTTCCGTCGGGAGAAATTGAGATCGATGGAATGCTTTTCGAGGCGCGAACGGAAATGGGATCAGTGAGCAAAGGCGCGAGCGTACGTATTATTCGCGGCGATGCCTTCGGCTATTTTATTGAGGAGATGGAAGTATGACGACAGTGGTGATCTTTTTTATCGCGGGCGTATTGCTTATCGCCGCTGAAGTGATTCTACCCGGTGGAATCATCGGTTTAATCGGTGGTCTTCTTTTGGTCGGCGGCGTTGCGACAGCGTATTCCGAGTTTGGAGTTCAGGGAGGATTTATTGCTGCTGCGGTAGCGTTGGTATTGGTGCTGATCGCCTTGTATTTAGAATTTAAGATTCTGCCGAAAACCAAAATGGGCCAGCGGCTGTTTCTAAAGAAAAGCATACAAGCTTCCAATCAATATTCGAAAGGCGAAGACGAAATGATTGGTATGGAATGCGAGACGATTACTGCGTTGGCTCCCACTGGATTCGTTAGACTCGATGGCACGAAAATCGAGGCGTCGGCGAGGTCAGGATTTATAGAAAAAAACGAGCGCGTCGAGGTGACGGGCCGAGATAATTTCAGAATAATTGTATCTAAAATATAACGTAACCTAATCTTATGAATACCGTATTACCCAGTTCTTTCGCCTTCTTGGAAAGCCTCCCGTTGATTCTCACGGTCGGCCTCGGAATCATCGCCATGATCATTGTTTTCGTGGTCTTCTCGTTTTTCAATACCTGGTTGAAAGCGATGCTGTCGAAGGCCCCTGTCGGCTTTCTAAACATCATAGCTATGCGATTGAGAGGAGTCCCTTATGGAGTGGTCGTGGATGCTCGCATCACTGCTGTGAAAGCTGGGGTCGAACTTACGACTGATGATTTGGAGGCTCACTATTTGGCGGGGGGTAATTTGATCCCTACAGTGCAGGCAATTATCGCTGCAATGAAGGCGGGTATTAGTTTGGATTGGGAGCGAGCGTGGGCAATCGACTTGGCGACAAAAGGCTCGGGGAAGTCGGTAGGAGAGGCGGTTCGTACATCGGTGGACCCTAAGGTCATCGACTGTCCGAGTCAGGATAGCGCTAAGAAATCAATCGATGGCGTGGCCAAAGACGGTATTCAGGTTAAGGTGAAAGCGCGCGTGACCGTAAGGACGAATTTAGAACGTTTCGTTGGTGGAGCTAAGGAAGAAACGATTATTGCTCGTGTGGGCGAAGGCATCGTGACGACGATTGGTTCCGCGGATTCCTATAAGGTGGTTCTTGAGTCTCCCGATTCGATTTCAAAACGCGTATTAGAGCGCGGGTTGGATGTTGGAACTGCATTCGAGATTCTTTCGATCGATATCGCGGATATTGATGTAGGAGCGAATATCGGAGCAGCGCTGCAGGAAGCTCAGGCGGAAGCGAATAAGAATATGGCTCAGGCTCAGGCTGAAATCCGTCGTGCGGCTGCGGTTGCGACCGAGCAGGAAATGAAGGCGAGAGTCGAAGAAATGCGAGCTAAGGTGGTCGAGGCGGAAGCTGAAGTTCCTCTCGCTATGGCAGAGGCATTTCGTAATGGAAACCTGGGGATAATGGATTACTATAAAATGAAGAACATTGAATCCGATACACGTATGCGGGATTCAATAGCCGAGCCTGAAGGTGAATCTGAAAATCCTGAAGGAGAGCAGTAGTCGATCTTAAATCTACCCTTTCGAAATGAATTGGATTCTAGATAATCTGGAGAAGCTTGTTCCAGTCGTCATCACGATCCTCTACTTTCTTGGTTCTAGCAAAACTAAGAAAGCGGAGAAGCAGCGTCGTGCGGCTGATCCTAAAGCAGAGGAACGTTCTGCTAAGATACAAGAAGAAATCCGTCGCAAGATCCTAGAGCGCCAGCAAGAAGGGCAACCTGTTATTCGAAGTAGCCCTCCTGAGCAACCTTACGTAAGCGAACCTGTTCTTGAGGAGAGGTACGACCCGTTTGGGTCAGAATTCGATCGAGGGCGTGAGGAGTTAGCGATGTATCCCAATGAAGAGACATCGGCGTCAGCTCCAGTATCTTCTAACTCGATTGATCTACTTGAAGGGCAACGTAGGCAAATCGAGGAGCAAATGCAAAAGGCTCGCGATTTGCGAAAGCAATTGTCTGCGATGGATGGATCACGATCTTATATGTCTTCTGGGGGAAGTCGTCTCAGGGGGATTGGCGAATTGAGTATGGGTCTTCGAGATGATTTAAAGAATACAAATTCGATACGTCGAGCGATTGTTCTTAAGGAAATATTGGATACGCCAATTGCTTTGAGGTGAATCTCGTCTGGAATGTAGCCTTCTTTTTTTCGTGTCTAAAGTTGTCGCAAATAGCTAAGAGCCCTTAGTTTACTGTTATGAAGGTTGAATTATTAGTTATTTGCGATGCTGCGACTAACTACCAAGGAAGGCTAAACGTGCTTGGGGTCTTCGAGGGCGTCGCAGCGCCTAAAGAGCCGATCGTTCGCGATCGGTGCTCGATCGTGACGCGTATGCGTTTTTCGAACGAGGAATCTGGAGCTCATTCATTGGTGATCCGACTTCGTAATAAAAAGGGTATCCAGCTAATGCCGGAGATGAAGTCGAAGTTTACGGTCAAGGTTCCATCGAATCGAAAGTCGATTGCCGTGAACATGGTTTTGAATATAAATAAACTGAAGATTTCCGAATTCGGAGAGCATGAAATCGCTCTTTTTTTGAATGACGTGTTTCATTCGAGCATTCCGCTCACAGTAGCTCGCTCCGTAAGGAACCGAATGCGAGGAGCGATGGATAATTGAGGCTTTGGGAAAATATCTCGAAGCTTGCGTCGTGCTAGTTTTGGTAGCGGCCGATTTTCCCGCTCAGCGAGTTGGCCTCAACTTAACTCTATTTGAAAGAATTATTGCAGACTCCACACCGAATTCTCGGTGTAGCTACCTCGACACGTCGGGGTGGTTTTTAGACGATTTCAGTTAAGTTGACGCCAATGCGCTAAGCGGGACCACTGATCCCGCTGAGCGGGAAGATCGGCCGCTACCTTTTGAATACCTCGTGGATGCTTTATTCAACCAAAGCGTTTAATTGTTTGGCTAGATCCTCGGGAGACCGAGCTGGTAGTTGGCAAACGAAGTTTTCGCAGACGAATGCGGTAGCTTTCCCGTCGATTGGGTTGGCGCTTTGGATGAATTCGAGGTGTTTCCCCAGGTACGCTTGGCTTGCTCCTGCATCGGCATGAAGGAGGAGGCGATTCGGTAGGAGAGTATTGTTGGCGACGCTAAGCATCGATCGATCGCCTGGTTTTGCGGCAACGACGATTTGTATTGGTTTTTTGATAACGTAGAGCGCCGCGTCGACTAATGCCGGCATGCGAGTAGGGGATTGGCTGATGCCGGGGAGGAAGGCGATGACTGTTTGACGAGCCTTGTTGGTGTAGTCGGCGTTGTCGAAAAACTGACCGAGTCGAGCGAGGTTCTTTGCGCTGATAGAATTGGAGGTGGGGATTGCTCCGTCAAAACTGTCTTTGGATTGGTTGAATACAATTTCGTCCGTGGCTTGGAATCCGAAGAATCCACCATCTTTTTCATCGTAGAAGAGCGCTATCTGCGTCTCTTGAAGTTCGTTTGCCCAATCCAACCATTCCGGATTGGCGGTGGCTTCGTATAGGTCGATCAATCCTTGGATGAGGTAGGAATAGTCATCGGAAAATGCTTCTACGGTGGAAGGGGCTTCGCGGTAGAGTCGAATGAGTTGACCAGTCTTCGGGTCGAACAAATTAGACTTTATGAATCGGGCTGCTTGGGAGGCGGAGTCGGCGTAGCTGGGTTCGTCTAAGATTTGAGCAGCTCGAGAGAAGGCGGAGATGGCAAGTCCGTTCCATGATGTGATGATTTTGTCATCCAGGTGTGGTCGAGGTTTTTTAACTTGGGCTTCAAAAAGCAGCGATTTTATTTGCGCTACTTGTCCTTCGATTTCGGCTTCGCTTTGATTGAGCTGAATTGCGAGATCTGAGAATGACTGCTCGATGCGGAGAGTGTTATAGCCGCGTAAATCTTCCGAGTTAACGCTGCTCGGAGCATTGCCTTCGTCGCGTAAGGTGAAGTATGCGGTGGCTAGTTGGATTAGAGCGTCGTCTTTAAGGGCGCTAGCGATCTCGGAGGAGCTCCAAACGTAGAATGCTCCTTCTCGTTTTTCAGTGGTCTCTTTCGATTCGTAGCTTTCGGCGTCTTCTGCGCTAAAGAACCCTCCTTGGTCGTGGCGCATATCTCGTTGCAGATATTCGAGCGTATCCAAAACGGGCTGACGGTATTTTGAGTCACGTGTAAGCAGCCACGCATCTAGGTAGGCGTTCACGAGTGTGGCCTGATCATAGAGCATTTTTTCGTAGTGGGGAATCTTCCATTCGGCATCCACCGTGTACCTGTGGAATCCTCCTCCAATGTGATCTCGAATACCTCCGAGCGAAATTGTATCGAGAGACCGAAGCGCCATGTTTCTCGCGTCTTTCCTTTGCGTATCGTCGAGCTCTTTGACGACGCTTGCTTTTAGGAGAAAAGAAAGATTGGCAGCGCTTGGGAAATTGGGTCCACGTCCGAACGCGCCGGTTCGTTGATTGAAAGAGGTTTTAAATGCATTGATTGCAGAGCCAACGAGGGAGAT
>Ga0115000_10005112_pt1 | contig 10582 bp, 11 predicted proteins | sample ArcticOcean_MG_C_6_FD_89690 | JGI IMG/M metagenome (GOLD analysis project Ga0115000, IMG submission 89690) | Marine microbial communities from western Arctic Ocean - ArcticOcean_MG_CB8_128 | ecosystem: Environmental > Aquatic > Marine > Oceanic | place: Arctic Ocean: Canada Basin | collected... | reverse complement strand
TTTTTTGCCAAAGTTCTGGCTGCAAAGAATTCTTGAAATGAAGGGTGTCTAAACTGCCAACGGCTAGGAGTTTGTTGAATAATTTTTTCTAATGCACCGGGAATAATATAGTTTTCTATTAAAGTACTATCTCCTTCTTTCTTTAAACGATCTTTAGAATAACCCGTTTCAACACTATCAATTCTTTGAGAAAGGCCATCTTCAAATAATTTGAGTGCGACCTCTCCCAATCGATCGAAGTATTTTTCCCGTATACTTTCTTCGTTTTCATCAGAATCACTGCTTAAAAGTTGATTAAAGTAAGCTGAATAAATTTGACCACGAGATACCAGGCCATCCAATTTTTCAAAGTCTGAGAGAAAACGAAGCATCTTCAAGATTAAAGGGACCTCTATAAGTTCTAAAGAGTACTTACCTAGGCTACTTAATTCTTTATTTTTTTGGGCCTCTCCGAGAAAGACACATCGTTCTTTTGCGTCGATTCGTTCAAAAGTCACATGAAATGCAGCATCTTTCCCCCTTTGGATAATGGAATCGGTAGCAAGAGGACCGAAGCTAAATTTTCGAGTAGCGAGAATCAACCGATTACTACGAAAAGTCTTATCTTCGACAAATGTCTGCAAATAAACTTGAAATCTATCTTCAGTAGGTAGTTGATCCAGCGCATCCAATAGAAAAAGAACTCTACCCTCTCTCTCTAGGGCCTTGATGGTAATCAGAAGAAGATCTTCATCAAGATCAACTTCAGAGCCCTCCTCACATTCATTTAAAATAATATTCAACATTTCACGATGCACAGATTCCATAAACCGAGAAATCCCCTCACCTTCTATTAGGTTACTAAGATCAAAGTAAACTGGAAGTGAATAAACAGGGTGTGGATTCTGTTGAAGTAATCTCTCTTGATAATATTTTAAAAAAACCGTTTTCCCCATTCCACAATCGGCCTCTAATAAGATCTTCATATTATCGGTCATCAATAAGTCTTCATTGATTATGCGGGGTGCAGGAAAAACTTGTTCTTGGATACTTTGCCGATGCCTAATAGGGTTAGTATCAAGTAAAACAGGCAGTACATATTTCTTATTACGCGGCCCTTCCCCAAGCACTTTATCTAACCAGCTAGATGTTTGAACCTTCTGATGCTTACGGTAGGTTTTGATTACCCATTCACGAGACTCTTCTGGCCTGGCGCCAACAAGAGCCGATTCATCATCGTTAGGATTAGGAGTTGGTAAGTTTTTTTCGTTCATTTAAAAAGACTCTGTATAATTATATTGACTAATTATTTTATCATAATAAAACGCTTCAAAAGAGATCCATTTCTTAAATAATCCCACTTAAAGATGAAAATCCGACAAAAAATTTTCCGGTAGTTACTATTATTTTTATTGCATCTAATGCGGTTATCTTTATATACCAAACAAATCTACCTACCGAGTCTTTTGTAACATTTTAAGCTTACAGCCTGGTTCCAGCGCACCTGATAGATTTACCTATCAACGCCTATCCTACTATTTATTCATCAATGTTTCTTCATTCCGAAATAGGCCATCTAGCAGGCAACATGCTCTACCTTTGGATATTTGGAAATAATATTGAAGCTGTTCTGGGTAAGTTTAAATTTGTTATTTTTTATATGATTTGTGGAACAATTACCTCTATGAGTCACATCTTCACAGACCTTTATTCTGAAATTCCAATGGTAGGAGCTAGTGGAGCTATTTCAGTAATACTAGGCGGATATCTAATTCTATTTCCTTTTACACGAGTAAAAACATTGGTTTTTCTTGAGCTCCTAATTACTATTATACGCATACCGGCAATAATTCTACTTATAATTTGGATACTCATACAGGTATTTAACGGCATAGTTAGTGATGATAGCGGAATAGCATGGTTCGCTCATATTGGAGGTTTTATTGCTGGTATGCTTCTAATCCTGCCCTTTCATAGCATGAAACATTAAAGGCTCCTCTCACATCGCTAAATAAGAAACCATCATTACAATCATCAAAATGACGAAAAAAATCCAAAAAAACATAATAATGCCCGGCCCCTTAAAACGAGGATAATTGGGGATATTATGGTTAGTCGGTGTTTCGCAATTAGGGCAACAAATAATATCTCCATCATATTCATGGTCACACTTCCTACAGTTTATTAGATTCATTATATATGTCTTTTAATAGAGTTTAATAACCATCGCCGAAGAAGATCAAGTGCAGCCTGTGCCGACCTTTCTTTGTTTCTATGACGATCATTATGAAATCGAAAAACCTCGCAATGTGATCCTCTTAGATCACTGACGGCAATAAATACTGTCCCTGATGGTTTGGCATAACTGGCACCTGGTCCGGCAACTCCAGTAATAGATAGTCCTATATCAGAACCTGAAGTTCTACGAATACCTTCAGCCATTGCAATTGCAACTTCTTCACTAACAGCCCCATATTCTCTAATAAGCTTCGAACTTATACCTAAGCGGTTAACCTTAGCCTCGTTACTATATGTCGTCACACCTTCTAGGAAATAATCAGAACTCCCTGGAACCTGTGTCAAGCGGTGACCAAGCAATCCACCAGTACAAGATTCAGCAACAGCTAAAGTAGATCTTTTTTTCTTAACTAGTTCTCCTACTTTTCCTTCAAGAGTTTCATTATCTTTTCCATAGACCCATCCCCCTAAAGACTCCATGACCATATTTTCTGCTTTATTAATTCTTGATTTAGCAAAGTCTAGGCTATCTTCAAAACAGGACAAGCGAACTTTAACTTCAAGGAAGGAAGGAAGCGAGGCAACTGTAACAAGTTTCTCTAAAGGATCAACCGGACCAAATTTTTCCCAAAGAGAAGCCTCAGTCAGGCCTACCATTTTTATAATACGATGAACGATCACTCCCCTTTGCAACTTTAGTAAATTTGGATAGATATATTTATTAAATAAATATTCCATCTCGAGGGGAACGCCAGGCAAAGAAAATATTTTTTTTTCATCAAGTTTAAAAAGAAGGCCTGGCGCTGTTCCCTTTTCATTATATAAGACTTCTGCGCTTTCAGGTACTTCACATTGGCGACGCACTCCTTCAGGGACTTCTCTCTCACGTACCTTAAATGCTGATTCAAGCATGGCTAATACTTTTTCATCGACCTTCATCTTGGATTTAAAAAACCTAGCCAATACATCTTTTGTAATATCATCATGTGTTGAGCCCAACCCACCGGTTGTTATAATAATATCAACCCTACGTAAGGCACTTTCTAAAACACTAGAAATAGAACCACCATCATCTCCCACGGCTGTAATTCGCGAAACATTGATCCCCAGTAAATGCAGCTGCTGACTTAAATACTTTGCATTAGTATCCTGAATCAGTCCACTAACAACCTCATTCCCGATCGCTATAATTTCTGTTTGCACAGGAATATTTTTGTCTCTAAACATACATTAACACTTAATTGTTGAATAAGGTTTTAAGTAGCACCTAAATTAGGTTATCCTATTTTAACAAACAATTTTACCTTCAATTTGAAAATATTTAGTATACGGTCAAACGCTCTTAATTATATTTGGTCCTAAATACAATTCCAGACACTAAATACTTCAAGAAGTTCTCTCAAATATACGTCGCATAAAGAAAGAATGCCTCTCGAATACTCTTCACTAACAAGTACAGAACTTCATAAAGAAACTTATAAATATGACCTCTGGCGTGGATTTTTTGAAGGAATAATGAGCTCTGGTATACAAACCTTTGCTCTTTTTATCGCTATTCGCCATTACAACGCCGGTGAACGGTTGAAGTCAATTATTGCTGCTGCCCCATTCATCGGAATGGTTTTATCTCTTCCTTTAGTTTATTTAACCGCAGGAAAAGGACTGAAAAAATCATACTGTGGCGCGGCTCCTTTAGTATTATCCGCAATCGGCCTAATTATTGCCGCGTGGACACCTATATTAGAATTGTATGTTCTAATGATTTCTATAGCTTATATTTGTAGAGGTGCTGTACTTCCCTACCTAACATCAATTTATGGCGACAACTACCGCAAAGAGACGCGTGCTAAAAGTTTTTCAAAGCCGTTACTTTTAACCGTCGCAACCTCGGCATTATTTGGACTTATCGGGTCCCTATTACTAGAAATTAATATTATTAATTATAGATGGGTCCTAACAGTAGTAGCAATATCTGCACTAGCCAAAGCATGGGCAATGAGTTCCATACCCACACAAACCATTGAAAAAGTTTCCCACAACAACCCCTTTGGTAGCCTAGCGTATACAATTAAAGATAAAGCATTTGGATACGTTCTACTTACCTGGTTTATTATGGGTTTTGCCAACCTCTGGGTTCTTCCACTGAGAGTCGACTTTATAGCTTCATCTGTTTATGGAATTGAAGCTTCTCCATTAATTGTTGCACTAATAATTACAATTATTCCAGAGACAATGCGTTTTTTGTTTATTCCTTTCTGGGCTCGACTCTTTGACACTATGAACTTTGTTGTGCTGCGCATGATATTGAATGTTTTATTTGGAGTTGGAATTGCTTTATTTTTTATCAGTAAAAATCTACTAGTTATTGGAACGGGATCAGCCCTAATAGGACTTGCATTTGCCGGAGGAAGTATCGCTTGGACACTATGGGTTACAAAATATGCTCCTCCAGGAAAAGTATCGGCGTACATGTCGGTCCATGTCTGCCTCACTGGCATTAGAGGGACGATTGGGCCAATGATAGGCTATTGGACAGCGGCACAGGTTGGAGTAACCACGACTGGATGGATATCATGCGGGCTAATGTTTATAGCAACTATTATGCTTTTTCCAGAAATTAAACACGGACGTCGGTAAGCTACTAAAATCCGATATCATATAAAATAAATCACAGTTTAATGAATTTTAAAAATAGTAAACATCTGAAAAAAGAGCAATATTTTGTTTTCAAATTATTATTTTGATATGATTAGAAATAAAGCAACAGAAAGAACATCTAAACAAGCCTATTATAATGTTTAAGTTAAGTCGTAGATAAAATTCCCTCAAACGTGAATAAAAATTTTAACAACCAGCTAAAAATAAAACCTAACTAAGGAGAAAATATTTTGAGCAAACCGCTAATTGGAATTTTAATGGGGAGTGATTCCGATCTCTCCGTTATGGAAGAAGCCAGTAAAATTTTGGAAAATTTTGGAATAGAACATGAAATGATTGTAACATCGGCGCATCGATCACCTGAACGAACTCGTAAGTATGTACTAAGTGCTCCTAAACGGGGAATCAAAATTCTAATTGCTGGTGCTGGTAGTGCCGCTCATCTGGCTGGAGTGGTAGCTGCGGAAACAACTCTACCGGTAATCGGTGTCCCAATTGGTTCTTCAGAGCTCAATGGGCTCGATGCATTATTGTCGACAACACAAATGCCAGGAGGAGTTTCAGTTGCAGGGATGGCTATCGGGAAAGCGGGTGCAAAAAATGCAGGTGTATTAGCAGTACAAATTCTAGCGTTGAGTAATAAAAGTCTGCATCAAAAATTTTTAAAATATAAAAAAAACTTAGCTAAAGAGGTCGAACGTAAAAGTCGGAACCTTAAATCAGACCATGTCGCTATTTCTTAAAGTAGACCCACATGCTTCATTAAAGTGTCATCAGAAGTTAGTTCGCGAAATTATCAATGATGGCGGGATTATTGCTTTTCAAACAGACACCTATTACGGGTTGGGCGCCAATCCATTTAATAAAAAAGCTATTCGTCGGATTTTTGAAATCAAATCAAGGCAATCTAGCAAACCACTTTTGCTACTGATATCCGTTCAAGGTCAATTAGGTGAATTAGCACATAATATTTCTCGAGAAGCAAACCAATTGATGAATTACTTTTGGCCTGCGCCACTGACTTTAGTTTTTAATGCAGTTTCTACTTTACCCGATATTTTAACAGCAAAAACTGGAAAAGTAGGAGTGCGCTTACCAGGAAATGAGTGGACACGCCGATTGATTAAAACTGCAGGATCTCCATTAACAGCAACCAGTGCTAATAAAGAAAATGGTGAAAATCCAAAAACAGCTCAAGAAGTTTTAAACACCTTTGGAAGCAGAGTAGACCTTATTATTGACTCGGGCCCTGCACCTGGGGGTCAAGTATCAACCCTGCTTGACACAACCGTTTCTCCAGCAAACTTTCTAAGGCATGGGGTTATAACTAAAAAAGAAATAGCATCTTGTATCACAAGTGAATGCAACGTGGTTTCCTAAGCACATAAATAATAACTACTCAAAAAATACTTCACTATGATCGTTGGGACAGGAATTGATATTGTTGAAATTGGACGAATTAAACACTCTATTATAAAATATTCAGACCGTTTTAAAAATAAGGTGTTTACTCAAAAAGAAATTGACTATTGTCACTCTCAAGCCGACCCGGCAAAACATTTTGCAGCGCGTTTTTCAGTAAAAGAAGCCGTTTTAAAATGTTTTGGTACAGGTATGACTGGGGGTATTTTATGGAAAGATGTTGAAGTAGAAAACAAAAAATCTGGTCAACCAACGCTAAACCTTTATGGAAAGGGGAAGGAATTATTTAACCAACTAAAAATTAAACATATCCACATCTCTATCACTCACGATAAAAGTTATGCGGTGGCTCATGCCATTGCTGAAAAATAAATCTACCTATCGCCAATAGAGTTTATTCAAGCCAACCTATATGAACAAAACAATTAACATCTCAACTAACATTAGATACATTTTTGAATACGGTCTTGTCTTAATAGTTGTTTTTCTTCTAGAAAATCTATCAGCAAAAACTATTTATAGATTGGGGTGTCTTCTAGGTAACTTAGCTTACATTCTGGCAACAAAAAGAAAACGTATTGCACTTGTTAATCTCAACATCGCATTTGGGGATAGAAATTCTAAAAAGAAAAAAAAACAGACCATCAAAAATTCTTTTACCCAAGTTGCCTTATCATTACTTCAGTCTTTATGGGTTCTAAATCATCCCGACAGAGTTAACCAATTGATTGAAGGCGAACCCATGGGACTTGATATTCTCAAGAAATGCCTTGAACGAGGCAAAGGTATTTTCTTTTTAACAGCCCATTATGGGAATTGGGAGATCATGGGAATAGACCATGGTTATAGAAAGGTCTGTAAACTTCATTCCATCATACGCAGACTTGATAACCCCTACCTTAATAAAGTTGCAATGAAACTTAGAACCGTTTCTGGCAATAAAGTTCTTTGCAGAGAAGAGTCTCTTTTAAAAGTTGTACGTGCTATAAAAAACAATGAAGCTGTGGCAGTAATGATGGACCAGAACACTGCAAAAGGAGGTCTGTTTGTAGACTTTTTTGGTATAAAAGCCGCCACTGCCCAGTCATTGGCACGCCTGAGTTACCGGACGGGAACTCCCATTCTTCCTTTTTTTTGTTATCCGACCACTAAAGGAACCTATCGTGTTGAATATGGACCTGAACTCACCTTAAAAAAAACGGGGCATAAACAAAACGATATAATTGATTGGACACAATCATGTGAAAGTTTTATCGAAAAAACTATCCGAGAAAACCCGGATCCATGGACATGGGCACATCGAAGGTGGAAAACACGACCAAACGAAGAACAAGGTAGTAAAATATATTAACTGGGGTTATAGCTCATCTGCAATAATTGCTTTAAGCTTTGTCCTCAAATGAAGGACCGCTTTAGAGTGAATTTGTGAGACACGAGATTCAGTTATGTCTAAAACTGCACCTATTTCTTTCATAGTTAGTTCTTCATAATAGTACAAAGAAACCATCAATCGTTCTTTTTCAGGCAAAGTATCTATTGCCTTGGCAATAATTTCCTTAAGTTCAATAAGTCGAATCTGAGTCTGTGGATCAGCATCAGCTTTCCCAGCTATACAATCAAGAAGGCTTTGCTGTTCACCTGACTCCTTAGCGATGCCAAGATCCTCCAGACTAAAAACTGGCACACTCTTAGTCTCATCTAGTGTTCGATAAAATTGATCTAGACTCATGTCCATTTCTTTTGCCACCTCCTCATCTTCTGGTAGACGCCTGAGTTTTGATTCAAGTGAACGTACTACCTTTTCAACGGCTGAAGCCTTCTGCCTAATCGACCTTGGTACCCAATCTAAGGAACGTAATTCATCGAGAATGGCGCCACGAACTCTAAATTCGGCATACGTTTTAAACTTAGCACCACGACTGGAATCATATTTTGTAATCGCGTCCATCAACCCCAAAACACCAACACTAATCAGGTCATCTACTTCTATATGAGGAGGAAGGCGCATTGCGATGCGGTTAGCTACGTACTTTATCATTGGACTATACCGTATAATCACTTCCTCACGGTTTTCAGTAGTAATCTCAATTTCTTCTACGATTTGTTTTCCTACCATTTGATTTATTTACCCTAAAGGTCCGTTAGTTTATCTTTTTCCGTTGATTCTTCTGTATCTATGTTACCTTCCAATACATCCTCATCTATGGGGGTACTATCATCAAACAGTGCTCCCACTAGCCATAATATTGCTCCAAAAAGTATTCCACCTCCAACTCCTCTTAAGACAGAAGTAGTAGCAGTGGCTCCAAACAAAAAACTACCAATACACAAAAATCCAAATGAAAAAATTGCAAGCGCCATGGCCCACTTGTTAACAATCTCATTCATCGGGCTGTAAATGCTGTGCGCCAAAATAACGAGGGCTGTTCTTCATCTACCTCAGACCTTTTTTCCGCTATCATTTTTTGAGCCAGTTTTTTAACACACTGAGTCACCTTGGCGTATGGATATATTTCTGAAAAAGCTTTCTGCTGCCTAACTGCTTTAGTCACAGACGAATCAGATACAATATATCCAAGGTATTCAATTGATACGTTTGGTAAAAATCGATCAGTCACAGCAGCAAGGTTCCTAAATATGAGTTGAGCCTCCCTTTCTGAGTCAACCGAATTTATAATCATTCGAAAGTATTTTTGAGAATGCTTAATATATAGAGTTTTGATTAGTGCATAAACATCTGTTAAAGATGTTGGCTCAGCGGTAGCAACTAATAAAATTTCATGAGCTGCACTACAAAAGTAGGTAACATTAGTAGATATTCCTGCGCCTGTATCAAATATTAAAAAATCGTATCCATCACTAACTCGATCTAATTCTTCCATGAGAAGTATTTTTTTTTCATCGTCGAGTTGTGTTAGCTCCTGCAAACCACCCCCGGCTGGAAGCAAACTGATATCTGCTGGGCCTTTAATAATAATATCTTGAACTGTTTTTTCTCCAGACAAAACATCCCCTATATGAAACTTAGGGTAAAGTCCTAAAAGAATATCTATATTATTCAAACCCAAGTCAGCATCTACCACCAGTACTTTTTTGTTCTGTTTAGAAATCAGATATGCAAGATTTGCGACGATGTTAGTTTTTCCGACACCACCCTTGCCACTACTGACTGCCAAGACCCTTAAGGATGAAGATTTCATTCCATTCGATGCAATATTTTTTAAAGTCGTTGCTTGGTTTCCACTAACCACTATATCCCCCTTAATTTATCCTTATTTCAGTTAAAAATCAAACGAATTACCCTATCCTGAGTAGCAACTTCAATATCCTCAGGCACTCTTTGGCCGGTTGTTAAGTAAGATAATGGGAGGCGACTACGCAAAGAAAAATTCAAAATAGAACCAAAGTTTAAACCCTCATCTAACTTGGTGAATAATACTCGGTTAATCCCTAGAGAAGAAAACTGCTTATAGGACTCAATAAACAATTTTTCACAAGACACCATGCTCAAGACAAGATGCCTTTCCACATCACCAAGTCCATCAATTATTTGAGTTAATTCATCTGAATAATTAAGATCCTTATGGCACCGGCCCATAGTATCAATCAATATGACATCCTTATCGGAATGGCGGCGTAAAACTTCTTCAAACCCAATACGATCCTGAGCAGATTCAACGGGTACATTCATAATATTTCCATAAATTTCTAGCTGCTCAATACCACCAACACGAAAAGTATCCAATGACACAAGTGCTACTTTTTTTTTCTCTCGATAGATTAAGTCAGCCGCTATTTTAGAAATTGTGGTCGTCTTTCCAGATCCGGTTGGTCCCACAAAAAGAACCTTTCGAGGTAAACCTTTATTAGAACTTTTAATTCCTCCTCCGCATGTAATAACTCGCTTCATAGTTTCCACAAACTTAGTCTTCATAAAAGAAGTGGTATTAATACCATCATTGCAACGAGAATTTTTTGAAAGAATTTTTGCAATTATTTTTTCACTCACACCATTTTTTGTTAAGTGTGAAAAGAGACCAAATTGATCACTTTTTAAACCAAGAGACTGTGCGCGTTCAGTTTTGCTAAGAAGAGAGTAAACTAAAGATTTAATATCAGGATCAAATTCATCTTCCAAGTCAGACAACTCGAAAGTGGATTTTGGCTCTAGTATTTTTGGAACATCCACAACGTCATTTATAGCTGTATCAATAGCAGCAGTAATTTCAACCTGCGACGCACTACCGCCATTCCACTCTGAACCCGAACGGATAGAACGTGTTGT
>Ga0115000_10005110_pt1 | contig 10586 bp, 9 predicted proteins | sample ArcticOcean_MG_C_6_FD_89690 | JGI IMG/M metagenome (GOLD analysis project Ga0115000, IMG submission 89690) | Marine microbial communities from western Arctic Ocean - ArcticOcean_MG_CB8_128 | ecosystem: Environmental > Aquatic > Marine > Oceanic | place: Arctic Ocean: Canada Basin | collected... | reverse complement strand
TGAAATGGGAGTTGAACCTTCTTTCGTCGTCACAGGCAACCAACCGGTCGTCATCCGTGAATCTCTACTCCCAAGGGCTTTTGAAATGGCAGAAGGCACTGTGGCTGAATCTTTTGAATTGGAGGAGGGAAGCCGTGGAATGATTGGACCCTTCTGCCTCGAAACAATTGTCACTGATACACTCGAATTCAAAGTGTTTGAAATCAGCGCCCGTATTGTGGCAGGTTCAAACCCCTTCGTCGGTGGTTCCCCATACTCAGACATCAATGAGCAACGTATGTCGACTGGTCGCCGAATAGCCCGTTCCATTCGTAAAGCATGTCAAAGCAATCGTCTTGAAGATATTCTCTCTTGAAGAGTCGATTGAATTACTTCATCGACACTCAGCCAATTGAATCTCTTCAACTTCTTCGATTTCAACATTGACCGTTTGACTTGATCAGTTGTCATCGCGACTCAGTGATTCTAAATCAGGAGCGCCTGGGGCATTTGAAGCAGTGAGATATTCATCTAAGGAAACATTTCCATCACCATCTTTGTCTGCTTTCTTGTGAATAATTTCAGCTTCTTCTAATGACATGCCTGTGGCCGTTGCCAGTTCTTCAACTGAAAGTTGCGCACTACCATCCGCATCCGCTGCAGAAAATCTATTCTTGAGCGATTCTAATTCCAATTCAAGTTCTCGCTTCACACGCTCTCGTTCGGACTTCGATGAAACTTCAAAGGAACAGACTTGCATGATCGGGTCACCCTTACTGAGTTCAGCAGTGTATTCGGTCGTCTCTCCACCACTGTTAACAATTATTTGGAAACTTGTAGGGTCTTTGGAACGGCGCTTGTTGTGCTTTTTGTAATAATGCACATAGACGTGATATTGTCCTCCAGGAGCGGTACCTTCTGGCCAAAAGACGTTCTCGACGGGCTTACGGGTTTCTGCTCGGACATTCGCATCAACGTCAAGCACTCCACCACAAGCAGAAGTTTTGTTTCCACCGTGAAGTCGTTCACCGGACGGGCATACAATATGCAGATCAAGATCATTGTAATTATTCCACATCAATGAAACTTGAACGTCTGATGATTTAGCACCCTCACGTTCCAATCGTGCTTGAAGTTCTTTGATTGCTTTAGAATTCGCATTGGTTGAGGACACTTGTTGCTGTTGTGCAGCTGCAATTTCAGCGAGACGGGCTTCTTCAGCAGACAAAAAGTCTGCCTGACGTTGATTTTCACGTTCAACTGCGAGGCGAGCTTCTTCTTGTTCGCGACGACGGGCTTCATCTTCTTGGTTGCGAATATTTTGAGATGCTTCAGCAGACAAACGTGCCTCTTCGAGTGCTGTTTCACGAGCTTCAGCCATCATCTGTTCTCGTTCAAGCTCTTGTCGGGCACGAGATTGTTCTAGTTGTTCACTCGCTTGACGTTCTGAATTTTCAATTGCCAATCGACCGGCAATAGATTCTTGGCGTTGTCGCCGGGTTGCTACAATTGCCAATTTCCGGTCAATTTCCATCTTAGCGCTTCCGAAACCGGGGGCTGTAGAGCCATAGTGGAGGCCTTCTGGGTTCATGCCTTGACGGGCTGAAACAGCCACATCTTGACGTGAAAGGATCTTCCATAACCCGAGAATAAAACCTCCAGCGAGGATGGATGTTATCACCCAAGTTACTATTTCCGTCATCTCCATTAGAACTCGCAAGAGGTGGTAGCCTTTGGTAGCATCGGTCGAAATGGTTTCGATAATTTCAATATTTTTAACAAAAATCCGCTATATCTAAGTCTCGGTTCTTTAAATCGCTCGTATTTATATCGTACTATGTGTAGGGAGGTTCGTGCGAGAAATCCATCTCAAGTGGACGGCAGAGACCGTCGCAAGGTCAGAATATGGCCCTATTGCCAAAATTGCACATTCTTTAGATGTCGTTGGCCACCTTGATATTGGAGAAAAAGGTATACGTCAGTTGATTTTCCCCCACTTCTGTGAAGGAAAAGGTCCTCAAGACCTGAATGAAGTACCTTTTTTGACTGTAGAATCTGAACTTGATGATGGAGGATCCGGCTATCTTGTCGTTTGGAATTCACATCCACTCTCCATAGCAGCCATACGCTTTTCTAATATCCATATTCTCCCGCCTTACAACTATGGTGGAGAAGGAATAAATATAACAGTTCGAGGTGTACCCTCTGGAATATCACAGTTTTTGAAAACCTGTAGGGAATTACTTCCACCAGATGTTGTCAAAGTAGTGGAAATTGGCGATAATAAGAGCCTCATTGAAAGTATTCTTACCCCCCGCCAGATGAAATGTGTCAAAGTAGCTGCATCATCGGGGTATTACGACCACCCCAAACAAATCAAATTACGAGAACTCTCAGAATTAATGAAAATACCCCGTTCAACCCTACAAGAACATCTCAACCGAGCTGAATTGGCCATGATGAAGTGGTCGAGTAAGCAAATTGATTCCGAATGATGTGTGCAAAACCTTGAGAACAAGCGGGTTTTGGGCGAACCATGGACAAGGCCCATCGCTTGGACTCATTACTTCCGAATGGACGTGGTGTTTGGATTCCAATAGACCATGGCGCCTCTGATTTTCCTGTTGACGGCCTTACGGATACTGAACATGTTATCCAATCGCTTGTTCGTGCAGGGGTTGATGCTATTGTGGCTCAAAAAGGAGTGGTTGGACACTATAATCACTTGTGTGAAGGCTCATCGACCGACATGGTCGTTCATTTCTCAGTGTCCACTCGCCACGCAGGACCCGATGCAACGAACAAGGTCTTGGTCGGAAATGCTGATGAAGTTCTTCCGAGAGGTGGCCTCGGTGTCTCTTGTCAAGTTAATATGGGTAGTCCAAATGAAGCTGCAATGATTGAGCGTATGGGTCAAATGAGTAGAGCAGCCCTCCATCACCAACTGCCTATGTTCGGCATGGTATATGCTCGTGGCGAACATCTTTCTATCATGGATGGTGACGTTACAAACGCAAACGCACACGCTGTTCGTCTCGCCTTTGAATTAGGTTGTGATGCTGCCAAGACCACCTGGACCGGCGACAAAAAAAGTTTCACTAAAATCACTTCTGCAGTACCAATTCCAGTTTTGGTAGCAGGAGGTCCTGCTACTGGCGATTCCAAAGCAATATTGACAATGGTACGAGATGCGTTAGATGCCGGTGCCTCAGGAGTATGCATGGGACGCCAAGTGTTTGCACACCCAAACGTCGAAGCAATCGCCAAAGCACTGGTGATGCTTGTGCATCAAGATGCCACCGTACAACAAGCGATGGAAAGCTGTAGACTCTGAGGAATTGGCATGGAAGTTTGGCTTGATAAGCGCTTTTCTATAGAATCAAATACTCCTGATTACGAAGGTACTGACCGCACCCTCCTTTCGAAGACTACTGACTCACAGGAGAACTTCTTTACTGATGGGAATCGTTTGATGTGTGGCAATCGACTCATAGGGAGTTTGGTGACGATTGATGGAGAGGCTTCACAAGACCATGCTCGGTCATTGGTCGGAAGCGTGGAGTGGTTAGTTCTTGAATTCGCTGACTGGTCGATGATTCCAATTGAAAACCTCTTGGCTGCTTGTGAAGGGACACCAACAAAGCTCGCTGCTGTTCTTTCGACACCTGAACAAGCACAGGGAGCAGGATTTGCATTACAACGAGGTGTAGAAGCATTAGTAGTTCGTGATTCTTCGGAAGCGATGGTTGAAGCAGCCTTAATCGTTAAATCTCAACGCTTGGAGTTCGAACAGACTCAACCGAATGTCGAGCCTTCTTACTCAGGAAAGGTTGGCATTGGAGAACTCACCATTACCTCGGTAGAATCAGGAGGTACTGCTGAGCGGTATTGTATTGATATGATCCGTTTGCTGAAGCATGGAGAAGGGCTTTTACTCGGATCGAGTGCCTCAAGTTTTCTCTTCGTTCACGGTGAGACCGTTGAATCCGAATTTGTGCCAGCGCGTCCTTTCCGCGTGAATGCAGGTCCGCCACATGCTTACGCCCGCATGTCAAACGGTAATACGAAATATCTCTCTGAACTTCAAACCGGTGATGAAATTCTCTTGGTAAATACCGATGGTATGCTTCGTAGCGCCACGATTGGTAGATTGAAAATTGAAATTCGCCCAATGCTCTTGATAAAGTGGATTGATGAAAATGATAAAGAAGGAAGTATGTTCTTGCAACAAGCGGAGACAGTACGAGTCGTGGGCCTTGACAAGAAAACCAAATCAATCACTGCATTGAAAGAAGGTGAAATTGTTCTTGGTTGGTGCGACGTGGGTGCGAGGCACATTGGTGCTTCAATCTCAAGTAATGTTACTGAGAGATGATACAATGGCTGTTTTGGGTTCTGGAAACGCTAATGGTGGGTGCAGTTTACTCCATGCAGCAGGTATTGGATATGGCGCAAGTATCGGCCTTGACTTGCCTTTAGCAGTACGTTTACTTGACCGTCCAAGTAAACGTGACCTCGATGACCCGGATGAATTGCTTCCAGCCATCATCGATGCTTGGCTTGCAGGTGGGTTCAAACTTCCAAATGACCTTGCCAAAGAAGAACTGCATTGGGCTGTCATCAGTCAAATCCCTCCACGTCAAGGCCTCAAGTCAAGTGCGGCAACAGCTATCGGCGCCCTACGCGCTCTTGCTGATGCAACCAAGTCTGAAGTGAGTGATGAAGAATATGTGGCAATGGCTGCACAAGCCCAACTCGCTGCCAAAGTATCAATCACTGGCTCCATCGATGATGCGTGGGCTTGCCTCACTCCAGGATGGAAGCTTATCGACCCTCAAGCAAACAGTATCGCTGAAGGCGTATTGTTTGAAGGAGACGGACCAAACACAGATCACTGGCTGGTCATGATTGTTTGTAGAGGTGAACGTGAGAAGCGTCCTGAACTTGAGGATTTCCTCCCCCATCAAAATGCCTTTCAAAATTCACTTGAGGCATTACAAGAAATGAATGAACTGGTCGCCTTAACTTGGAACGGCCGAGGTACTGTTTCAGTCATGAACGATGTTCAAGGCCGCAAGATTACCAACGATGCAATGCTCAATGGCGCACGTGCTGCGGGCATGAGTGGCTCGGGAAATGCAATTATCGTTATTGCTCCAAAAGTGAGCAAACCAAGTTGCGATCGACTACGAAAATTGTTTGAATCCAACAAAGATGTTGTCAAAGTGATTGAAACATCCTTTTTGAGCATCACAAGAGAAGAAACTCCGTGAGACACACCTTCTTGAAGTGAGGGTGGCTCGTGAATCTGAATCCAATGCACATGCAACTCGGCGAACGCATCCGGCTCACCCTTTTTGGGACGAGCCATGGACCCCGTGTGGGAGCAATACTCAACGGCGTACCCGCTGGAATTGTTCTCGATTATCATGCCATTGAACAAGCGATGAATTCACGACGCCCTGGTGGGCGTTACGCAAGTAAGCGCAAGGAAGTGGATGCTGTTGAGATCCGAACAGGAGTGGTCGATGGTAAAACAACGGGAGAAGAAATGGAGATTTCTATCGCCAATACAGATGCGAAGTCTCGTGATTACAGTTTCTTACCCGATCACCCACGCCCCGGACATCAAGATATGGTGATGCATAAACGTACCAATGGCGAGGCTGACCTTCGCGGTGGAGGAAGTTCAAGTGCTCGTTTAACCGCTGCATTGGTGGCTTCTGCCGCCGTACTTTCTCCTCTCCTCAGCAAACTCGGCATCGTATGTGAAGCGCATGTCGGTGCAATCGGGCAAATAAAATCCCAATCGATGGAACTCTGCCCTCCAAGATGGGAAAATGAAGCATGCCAAGAAATGAGGTGTCGAGACCCTGTGGCTGCTTTAGAAATGATTGGAACTGTTGAAAAACATCGAATGGAGCGCAATTCTGTTGGAAGTCGTGTTGACCTCTGTATCACCGGTGTACCGCTTGGGTTAGGCGAACCTTGGTTTGACGGCCTTGAGCCTGCTCTCGCCCGTGCGATGGTGGCTATTCCTGCTGCAAGAGGAGTCACCTTTGGAAGTGGATTCGATGTTGTCGAAATGTCGGGTTTGGAACATAACGATGCATGGGGTGGAACTGTAGAACATCCAGTATTGATGGGTGAGAGACCCGATGGTGTTCTGGCTGGACTTGCTACGGGCTCTCCGATTCATGTATCAGTTGCTTTCAAACCACCCTCGAGTATTGCTGCTGAACAACTTACATTGAATCTAGCAACAAATTCCATCGAACCCTTGGTAGTAGGTGGACGCCATGACCCTGTATTGGGCCCTCGTGCCGTGGCAGTGGTTGAAGCGATGGCTAAACTTGTTCTGTGTGACCTAGCATTGCGTGGAGGTTTCTTCGATGAGTGATTCCATCACAGTCCACAAATTTGGGGGCTCTTGCCTTCGCGATATTTCGGATTTGAATCGTATTGCTGAAGTAATTCAATACTGGCCTGGTCAATCTGTCCTTGTTGTTTCTGCCTTATGGGGTACAACAGACCGCTTGATGCGTGCAAGTCAAGAACCTCGATATGCAAGCCGATTAGTGAGTGATCTGTCACGTCAGCATTTACGATTCGCCCCAGGGCTAATCGACAGTGAAAATGCGAAATTATTCAATGCGGTTTTGAAAGGTATCGAACATGCACTCGAAGAATTGTCGAGAAGTCCGGATGATTGGAGTGCTACAAATCGGTTGCTTGCTGCCGGAGAACGGTTGTCGGCTTTGGTCGTAGCACATCGTTTGCAAGACTTTGGCATCCAAGCCCATCCAGTTGGAGCTGAAGATATCGGTTTAAAACTCAAGGGAATCAATCGTGCACCTGTTGTTGATATTGAGGCATCAATGAAAAAATTAGATCGGTCTGCCCTGTATGGAACGCCAGTTATCACAGGGTGGTTCGGAGAAGGAACCGATGGGGAACTCGCACTACTGGGACGCGGTGGAAGTGACCATACTGCAACCTCCATCGCCAATTTGATTGATGCTGATAAGGTCATTCTATGGAAGGATGTTGGAGGAGTGTTACCATTGAACCCTCGCTGGGGAATTCCATCTCAACCCATCCCTTACCTTGGCTATGGCGAAGCAGTAGAACTTGCGCGGTTGGATACTCCAGTGTTACATCCTGCAACAATCGAACCTCTACGTAGCATTGGAATCCCTCTCGAGATACGAGACTTACGGGGGATTCAAAAAGAGACTGCGCCAACCATAATAGGGCCAGATTTACATCAGACTCGGAAGGTGAAAGCCATTGGATGCTTGCCAAGTATCGCTCGAATCAGCGTTCATTCGCCATCGCTTGAAGTTCAAAGCGAGAAACTTGGCCGAGTTTTGATCGAATTGGCAGAAGAAAACATTCCTTGTTGGGATTTAAACTCAATTCCGGGGAAAATATCTTGGATCGTTTCGCAACACGACCTTATCATTGCCACAACAATCGTTAGCGAACACTTTTTGGAACCTCAAATATCAGAATTAGGAGTCATGTTCTCATTGGTAGGAAACAAATTACCTGAAGATTCAGAATTGACCTTAACGAATCAACTGAAGGAACTGCTCGAAGTGGAAGTGCTTTCGATAACTGAACATGCAATCCGCCTTATTTCTAAAAATAAAGATGTTTACACGATGCTTGGGGAGCTAGCAAAGAATTTGCAACTCACCATCGAGGCTTAGTTATCGCCTGCACGCTTCTCACGGAAACTTTGCAAGTGTGTTGGTAGGTTTAATGCAAACAGTCCACCAACAACACAGAACACAAAGAAGGTTCCCAGTGCCACACCGTAGACCGAAATTAATTCAACTGATTCTTCCATACGAAGGGCTGTATCCGTGGAAAAGATTCCTACAAAGAAAGGAAGAATCGTATTCGCAGAGAGAACAAAAGTAGCTAAAAGTGTAGCAATGATAGGGTTGATGAGAAGAGAACGGTGGTATTTCCCGACAATCTTCTGTGGATTCATAACATACACTTCATTGGTTCGAATACTTGTATCAAGCATTGAATAACGAATCACACCGTTGGTGAGTTCGAAATACATAATCAAAAGCACTGCATAGAACACAACGAGGGCTGAAAGTAAAAACGGTTTGTCTTGAAGTTCAAACATGTCGTTTGAAAGCATAACTTTGGATGAAGCAAATCGCAAAATCGCGAGGATAAACAGTAAATGACTGACGAGTGTAAAGCGTCCATCACGTTGGAACGTTCCCCAGAAGCCAGTTCCAGTTGCTGTCGCAATAATGATCAATTGAAAAATGGTTGCAATTCCGAGGCTTCCTGTAATCATGTACCAAATTGTGCCTTCAGAAGGAGATATCATGTAAGTCATCAAAGATAAAGCAACAAGAACTCCGTAAACACCAAGTTGAAGGTTTTGTACCATCTTTGCAGGTGGTAAGAACTTGGTCTTCGGAATCAAAGGACCTCCAAGAAGGCTTTCAATAAAGGTTGGAATTTCGACTTGAGGAATTGCATCCTTTGGTATATCGCTTCCAGTGCCGATTTGACCTGCAATCTTCTTTCGAGAAGGAGCAGCAGAACGAACGGTCTTTCCATCATACAGGTGGGCGGTGTCGCTGGATGGTCGGGATACAGTCATTTCTTCACCTCAGAATCCTCTTGCGCCTGCAAGTGCTGTTGAGAGCAACATATCCGGCTCCCAATCCATAATATTGACACCAAGGCTACTAAGTTCCCCAATGAGGACATCGCGCTCGGTTTTCATGACTTCATAGCCAGTTCGGTCGATACGACGAGCATCGAACTCAAATTCAAGCGACGAAGGTGTAAGAACGGTGACATCGAAATTTCGAGCACGGAAATCACGCAGAGCGTTTACAATGGTTGGATCATCTTCGAGATTGGACAAGAAGATAATCGGACTCCCTTTGTTGATGTGCGGTAAAATACGATTCACAACCACTTGAAGTGGAATGTTTCCTCGTGCGACAGCACCAGAAAGTTTGGTTAAGATGACGTAGAGTTGCTTACTTCCAGTATCTCTGTCAACGCTGACCACTTCATCACCATAGACGATGACTCCAACGGAGTCCCGACGGCTAAGGAAGTATTTGGCTAACGAAGCAGCTGCACGTGTCGAATAGACCAATGCGTTTCGTGATACAGGTCCAGTTTCAGCAACTGAACGCGAGTCAACGATGATGATGATGTCTGAAACAGCATCACGTTCTCGTTCATTGACCATGAGTTTTCCAGTACGGGCATAAGCAGACCAGTTAATCGCTCGGAACGAATCGCCTTCAAAATACTCACGAAGGGAGTAAAACTCTGAACCAGGGCCTGGTTGACGAATGTTGACCGCACCTGTGAAGATCTTTGGAACACGGGATTTGACAAACGTATCTTTGAGGTCTTCCATTTTCGGGAACACAAGGAAGTCATTGTAGACATGCAATTCTTTTTCCTTGTGAAAAAGTCCGAAGGGGTCTTGAATCCTAACAGCCACAGGACCAACACTATAGAAACCTCGAAGAGGACATTCGACGGTGTATTCGATGAACGTTTCACGGCGTGGACCCAATTCCATCAAGATATAATTCGCACCATCTTTAATGCGCATTACTTCAGGAACTCGGTCTCGAACTTCGAGAATCTTGGCAAGCGATGAGTGGTTTTGCATCCTCAAAGTGATGTTGAGCTCTCCGTCTTCAAAAATACGGGCACTTGACAGTTTGCGCATAGCACTTACACTGTTCAATGCTGCACCTTCTTCTCCAGTCCATTCTTCTGCACGACGGCCAGTAGCGGCAACATCGGCATGGCCGCCAAATAAGGCCGCCCAAGTCAGGAACACGAAGATGACGACCGCAATCGTAACAAGTTGGGAATTTCGCAAGGTCAAACCGAGCAAATACATGGCAACAGCCAAGCTTCCTAACATAGCAGATTTACGACTCCACATCACATTCACCTCAAAATCATTTCAGTTCTAATACTCAAACAGTTGGAACTGGGACTTCTCGTAGAATAGCTTGAATCACTTCACCAGGTTCAAGTCCCTTAATTTGATGTTCAGGCTTGAGGATAAGTCGGTGTGCGAGTGCAAGTTCAGCGATTGCTTTGATGTCGTCAGGAGTGACGAAGTCGCGTCCTCGGAGTGCTGCTGCAGCACGAGAGGTCTTGAGCAATGCTTGGGAACCACGAGGAGAAGCACCGACCAAAACACGAGGATCTTCACGTGTTCGGGAAACGACTTCAACCATGTACATTCGGAGAGCAGGGTCAACGTAGACGTATTCACATGCTTGTTGCATGTTAATGACCATCTCAGGGTGAGTGATCACGTCGACTTCTACAGCGTCCTGTCCACGAGAAATACGACGAGCAAGAATTTCGTCTTCATCAGCGCGGTCAGGGTATCCGACGGACATCTTGAACATGAAACGGTCAAGTTGTGCTTCAGGGAGCGGGTAAGTACCTTCTTGTTCGACAGGGTTTTGAGTTGCCATAACAATGAACGGGGCTGGGAGCTTGTGCGTCACAGTACCAATGGTAACTTGCTTCTCTTGCATAGCCTCAAGCAAAGCAGCTTGAGTCTTTGGAGG
>Ga0115000_10005109_pt1 | contig 10589 bp, 8 predicted proteins | sample ArcticOcean_MG_C_6_FD_89690 | JGI IMG/M metagenome (GOLD analysis project Ga0115000, IMG submission 89690) | Marine microbial communities from western Arctic Ocean - ArcticOcean_MG_CB8_128 | ecosystem: Environmental > Aquatic > Marine > Oceanic | place: Arctic Ocean: Canada Basin | collected... | reverse complement strand
TTAATGGTTTGTTTAGGAAACATATGCAGGTCTCCTGTTGCCGAAGGCATCATGAAAGCTAAAGCGGCAAAGTACCATGTTCAAATTGCAGTGGACAGTGCAGGAACAAGTGGATGGCACAATGATGCACCGCCCGACCCACGATCAATAGCAAATGCAGCTAAAAATAAGGTTGACATAAGTCATCAAAAATCAAGAAAAGTCATGCTTAGTGATTTTGAATTATTTGACGTTGTTTATGCCATGGATGCGGAGAATTATAACAACTTAATTAATCTTGCTCCTCATGGATTACATCACAAAATTAAAATGATTTTAAACGAATCGAATCCGGGACAAAACAAAAGTGTACCAGACCCCTATTACACCGAGGATGGCTTTGACGAAGTATTTAATTTACTGGATGAAGCTTGCGAAACAATAGCTTTAAATATTAAAAAAAATGGATAAAGGAGTAATTTACTTAATCCCCTGCCCCCTTGGAGCAGACAACCCATTAGACAGTTTACCTGCGCACACTTTAAGGGTAATCCGGAAACTGTCCTACTTTGTGGTAGAAAATGCAAAAAGCGCACGTCATTTCGTGCGTGATTGTGAACATCCACAAGTAATCAGAGACCTGAGCTTCGACATCCTAGATAAAAAAACCGATTCCCTGTTAATTCCAGAAATTATTGCCCCATGTCTTGAGGGTAATGACATAGGAGTAATAAGTGAAGCTGGCTGTCCAGGAGTTGCCGATCCAGGAAGTGAATTAATTAATTATGCGCATTTAAAAGGCATAAAAGTGATTCCTTTAATTGGACCAAGTAGTATACTTCAGGCGCTAATGGCTTCTGGATTCAACGGGCAAAAATTTGCTTTTCATGGTTACCTACCGAAAAACACAGACGACTTAAAACGAAAAATTAAATCTTTTGAGAAACACATCCGTGATTTCCGACAAACGCAGCTGTTCATTGAAACTCCTTACAGGACGGATCAATTATTAAGCATCATTACCCTCATAGCTCCGCTTGACTTAAAACTTTGCATAGCAGCAAACATTAACCAAGAGGATGAGTCGATCATTACTAAAACTATTGCTGATTGGAAAAAAGTACTTCCTCAGTACGGAAAAACTCCTGCGGTATTTTTATTGTACAATTAAGCTGTACTATAGATTGACTTGGAACTGTTCGTTAAACAACTAAATACTACACCTGGCAATACAATGGTACATCCCAATTAATTATTGACAGTATTTAAATCAAATACTATTGTCCTAAAATAAAAAAGGCCTCGCAAATGCGAGGCCTTTTAAATTATATTGTTTTGTTAATTACTTAACAACAACTTTAGCAGTAGTAACTCCAGCAGCTGAACTTACACTTGCAATGTACAATCCCGCAGGAATGTTTGCAGTGTTTAAAACTACTGTTCCAGAACCTGAACCAGAAGCAACAACTTTACCAGTTACATCAGACAAAGTAACGTTTGAGTTAGCAGAACCAACAGTAACGTTTACAACATCAGTAGCAGGGTTAGGATATACTTTAACAGCACTCGCAGCTTCTACATCTTCAACACCTAAGACAGCTTCTCCAAATTTGATGTAATCAACAGAAACAGTTGCTCCTGTTACAGGATCATAATTTGTTCCATCAGTTTTACCTAATTCAAAAGCAACAATTCCAATTTGAGATAAATCAATTGAAGCAGTTTTGGCTTGATTAGAATCTAAAATAGAGTTCAATGTAAACACTTGCCATTCAGTAGTAAGGTCAGCTGTAATATTACTGTTACTAAACAAAGAATAATTCCAAGATGGCGCGTTTCCTTCTTGCACATAAACAATTACTTGTACCGCTTCTGATGCTTTCATTCTAATTGAAAACTTGTTATTTGTTGTAACATCAACTAAACCAGCACCAGCACCTGTACCACAAGCAGCTCTTGTTCCACTAGTTAATTTGTAGTATAACGGACCATGTAAAGTAGGATCTGACACAGTAGTAACATCCATGTTAATTTGCTTATTTGCAGCATCCCAGTTAATTTTCGTAATATCACCTCCTGGATTGTATTGCCACGTGAACCCCGTAGCCCAAGAAATAAAACATGGTGCTGGCTCTACTGCAGTAGAATCAAATTCATCTGAATAAGTTGTTGGATTTTGTGCACTTGCAGAAATAGTCAAAGCAACTACAGCTACAGTCGAAAGTAAAAGTTTTTTCATAATAATTATTTTTTAAGATTTATATACGCGGCTAATTTAATTATTAAAAACAACAAATGCTAAAATTTAACAATTGGGTTATTAACACTTAGCCGATAGCAACATTTCACTTGTAAAACAAAGTCCTTTTTAAATAGTTACTATTTACTCTCCAATTTTTCTAACCGATTGTTAAGGTCAATTATGTACAAAGTCAATTCCTCAATTTTTTGCTGTTGCAATCTCGACAATTCACCTAGATCTACACCATGATTATCAACTTCAATAGCAGATGGCATTTCTGGTAATCGCGAATGTTTTGCAACAAATAACTCTACCTTCTTCAAAGGCAGTAATTTATACTCTTTTTCAAAAACGTAATCAGGAAAAGGTCCAACATCGACAGTTATTTTCGTAGCCCATACATTACCATTACTCTCGACTTTAAAATTATTTTCACCAACACGAAGACCAGCAGCTACTTTAATCTCACCCTCGACATTAAGTGTATCAACCATTCCTACATTTCCAAAAAATACAATGTCAGAAGAGGGGGTATTTGGAAATAATGGATCTACATTTCCTATAAATGTTTTACGCCCGTGCACAAAAAGTCCTTGTTGACCATTCGTTAACCCAAAAGAAGAAGTCCCAAATTGAGTACCGAATCTTCCCATAATATATGACTCATTCTCTGTCCCCGAGGAAAAATCTATTTTACTATCGTAATATTTAGTAGGACCTATCATTTTCGGGACAGGCTCCAACTTCAACAAAACCCCTGCAGGCCCTTGTACGTGTAGCGAAGATTTTGGATTTACCGCACCAATCCCAACATTTCCTCCAATCAAAGAAAGGTTTTTTCCATTTAACTGATGGCTTCTACTTGATGTTAAACCTAAATCGGTGTTAGCGAAATTTTTCACACTATCTGAACTTGTACTTACTGTCACATCTTCAAAATACCCGGACGGTGCCACCTGAGGATCAGATATTGTCCAGTTTTTTTCCCAATCTTCCGAGAAATTAATTCCTCCAATTTCTTTACTAACAGACATAGATCCGTAAAGTGACAAAGCCTCGTTAGGAATTGCTATCGATATTTTTCCATTGTTGTTAATCAACTTCAAGCCTTTTGGGGTACCTATTCCTGTTGCTGTTGAATTTGGACTATAGAACTTCCCTCCATACACATACCAACCTGTAACGACTTCCCAATTGTTTTCATACCCCCAGTAATGAATCTTTACTGAAGCCATTCCATTGCCATCAACAAAGGGAATATTTGTTTTAATAACAATGTATTGGTTATTCGCTAATCCTCTAGGAATTCTAATATACTGGTTAGCAATATTATAACTTATGTTGCTATAAAAAGTTAATTGTCTTTCTACATCGAGAGATACCTCTTCGGCAGATTGTAAAGAATTAAGAGTCGCGAGTAATGCTAAAAGCACCATTTTAAATTTAGTCATTGTAAAAAATTAAGTTTATAAATATCTCCGCGAAGATATAACTTAATTTATTATTTGTCACTAAATTATTATTTTATAAATTATTTATTTTTACGTAGTTTAAAATAACTCTTTACTGTTTTAAATTGTACTTCTTAAAAACCTCTACCCCTTCGTATTCTGGCAATCCTAATTTATCGTACCAACCAGCCGTTTTCTGGTTCTTGAACTCTGCACGTTGCCATGAATCATTACTGACATCACCTGCAAACACAGGAACTGTCATTTGAGATTTGTGTTTAATAATAGCTTGTCTTTTCCTGATCATTTCCTCGGGACTCAAAGGAACTGCCATGTCAATTTGTGAAACTGGCCATTCAAAATTTGTTCCCCTGTACATCCACAACCAACAGTTGTCCACCCATGACTCACCTGCTAATCGTTTGAATGCTTCAATAACAACGTCGAAACATATTTTGTATGCACTGTTAGGATCAATTTGATCACCTGAAAGGAATACTTGGTGTGGCTGAATCTCTTGTAACAAGTCAACTGTTATTTGAATATCTTCCTCACACAGTTCATTTTTCTTTTTGTTATCGGTTTCGTAAAACGGTAAATTCAAAAAGTGCACATTTGAAGACGACACTCCACAATACCTACAAGAAGCTTTCGCTTCTACTTTTCGGATAAGTGATTTAATTTGTTTTACGTTGTTAAGATCCTCTTCCGCTCCTTCTTTTTTCATGAAAACAGCTTTTGTTTTTTGTAAATACTTTTCAGTTTCACCGTCACTTATGTTAAAGTGACTTGCAAATTCTTTTACAAAATTCAATTGATTAATTACGGCGTCGTCAACCACCCCTCTGTTACCTGAAGTTTGGTAAGCAACATGAACATCATGTCCTTGATCAACTAGCCTGATAAGCGTCCCTCCCATTGACACTACTTCATCGTCAGGGTGAGGACTAAATATTAATGATTTTTTAGGAAATGGTTCTGCTCGCTCTGGTCGTCTCTCATCCTTTGTTCCTGGCTTTCCTCCTGGCCATCCTGTAATGGTATCTTTTAAGTGCGTAAACACCTCTAAGTTTAATTCATAGGCATTACCCGATTTTGCAACAAGGTCGCCCATTCCGTTCATGTTGTAATCTTCGTCTGTTAATTTAAGTACTGGCTTGTTTATGGTGTCGCATAACCAAACAACAGCTTTTAAAGACAAGTCCCAATCCCATTCACACGATTCGTTTAACCAAGGTGTTTTAACTCTTTGTAAACCACTTGAAGCTGGAGCATCAATAACAAAAGAAGTTTTTGGATGGTTTTGCAAAAATGTTGCGGGCACTTGCCACGATACACTTCCTTCCACAGCTTTTGCAACAATCGTTGCTTTTTTATCACCCCATGCCATGAGCATGATTCGCTTAGCTTTTGATATGGTACCAACTCCCATTGTTATAGCTGTTCGTGGTACATTTTCTTCGTTTCGGAAATCACCAGATGCGTCAATCCTTGTTTTCTTATCCAAGGTAACTAACCTAGTTAAGGACTTAGGAGATGATCCCGGTTCATTGAAACCAATGTGCCCTGTCCTACCAATACCTAATATTTGAATATCAATCCCTCCAAAATCATCGATCTTTTTTTCGTATCCTTCGCAGTACTTTTCGATATCAGCAATGGCTACTGTTCCGTCAGGAATAAATATGTTTTCTTTTTTTATGTCAACGTGATCAAACAAATTCTCATCCATGAACCTATTATATGACTGTGGAGCATCAGCAGCTAATGGATAATATTCATCCAAATTAAAGGACACTACTTGACTAAAACTTAGCCCGTCTTGGTGCATTTTAATTAGCTCCTTGTACAGTAATATTGGTGTTGCACCTGTTGCTAACCCCAACACAGTTTTTTTATTAGCAGCATCATTTTTAAGAATGACTGCTTTAATTTTATCGGCAACGTATTTTGCTCCTTGTTGAGCAGTATCAAAAACTTTAGTTGGTATTTTTTCCAAAACAATTGGGGTTTATGGTAAACGGTTTATAGCAAACAAAAAGGGCGAAGTATATACTTCGCCCTAAAAATAGTCTTTTATTTTATATCCTCAAATCACTTAGCTATTCACCTGCAGCTCCTTTATCAAGAACGTACTCCACATTGCTGTGTTTTTGCAGGTAAGTCGCTGGCACTTGATCAGTTATCGCATTGTTAAGTGACTCCTTTACAATTTCAGCTTTCTTTTCACCCCAAGCCATTAAGTAAACTTTTTTGGCTTTCATGATAGTTGACACTCCCATGGTGATCGCTTTCTTAGGAACATTATCTGCTCCATCAAAATCAGGTGCCGCATCGGCAATAGTTACTTTGTTTAAAGTTACCATCCTTGTGATCGAATCCTCAGGAGATCCTGGCTCGTTAAAACCAACATGCCCAGTTCTTCCAATTCCAAGTATTTGAATGTCTAACCCACCCGCTTTTTCAATTTTTGCTTCGTAATCGGCACAATATGCACCAACCTCTTCTTCTGTTAAATTACCAGCAGGAACGTGAACGTTGTCTTTGTTTATATCAATGTGATTAAACAAATTAACATCCATAAAGTAGTGGTATGATTTTTCGGATGAATGATCCATTGGCATGTACTCATCCAAATTGAAGGTCATGACATTTTTGAAGCTTAATCCTTCCTCCTTGTGAAGGCGAATTAGTTCTTTGTACATTTCAATTGGACTTGAACCCGTAGCTAGTCCTAATATTGTAGGTTTCCCTGCTGTATTGTTTTCTTTAATTTTTTCAGCTACTTGATGAGCTACGTAGTTTGACGCGGTAGTTTTGTTGTCGTAAACTTTAGTTACAACAGATGAAGTCGTATTCATTAGGTCAATTATATATTATTAGTTATTTGGCACAAATGGTTCACCTACTGTTAGCATGATAAAGTCGTAAGCAGACCTTGCTTCAGTAGATTTTTCTGGATTCGATCCTAATTGCATGATGACCCCACTTAAGCCATCTACATTGACAAATCTTTCGCCAGCGGTAAAACCTCCTAATATTTTTAAGTCGGACAATTTCAAAGATACCAACTTCCACCCTTCCCAGGTAATTGGTTCTGTATGGAAAAAATTCCCACTATTATCTCCCGAAACTTGAAGAGCTATTTCCAAACCTGTGTTAACCAATCCGTATCCTTTACAGAAAAAATTTAAATATACGCTGTCTGCATTAGTAGTTGAAAGACTTCCTGCAAACCCACCAAAAGAGAAGGAAGTTCCTCCATGGTACCAAGTTTCTGACGCTGTTTTTGCATACAGTTCCGCATACCGCCCTCCCGATACAGAAGGATCACTGTTAAAATACTCATAATGACTAGTGTCCCCACTGTTTTTGAGCCCATTCCATCCATCAGCACCCATAAATTGTTCGCCTGCAACTGATGCAAAACCATTTTTATCAAAATCTCTCAATACAATTCCATATGATGGATGAAGATTTTTAAAGTTAGGATCCACTGTAATAGTAAACGCTTTTTCGATTTTATCTAAACATGCAATCTCCAATTCAATTCTAGCAGTTCCAGCTTTAAACAATGGAAATGCGTCAACATTTCCAAACCACCTAACGTTGATTGAATCACTTTTTCCGCTGTAAGCTTTAACAGCTGTGCTTGAAATTATTTTTAAAGTCCAGTCTACCTCCTCCGTGAATTTAGCTTTGATGTTTAATCCTTCTACTGATAAGTCAACTTCAGCATTAGCATTCAATCCATCAACTACTAAATCGTTAACGCTGTAGCTAAAATCTGCTGTTGGACATAAGTCTGGACCAATTTTGTCAATTTTATCACATGAGAGTGAACCTATTACTAGAATGGCAAATATAAATTTTACAGAATTTTTCATACTATTTTTTTTAAGAGTTGCTTCTACTAATTAAAACAACTGACCTTTACTAAATGTTACTAACGCGCTAAATCAATTTATGTTTATTTTTGGAATCTTCCTCCTTGGGTAATCACTAATTGGTCGATGTAAGTTTCAGTGTACACACCTGTTGTTGGGAAAGCCAGCAACGAAACCGCCATACCACATATCCTCCAAGACTCCTTCACCCTATCACCATTTCCACCAAACAACAAGTCATTTGCTGCTCTGAATTCACTGTAAGGAATACTCACTAGTTTCCATCCAGTCCAGGACACTTCAACATCATAAATCCAACCATCATTAATCCCTTGATCGTATGGGTTTTTAGCTAACGGTGGTGGTCCTGGTGCAAAAATATCAAACCTCATATCCTCTCTGGTCTTTAGTTCATGCACAGAGTCATTCTTAACGAACGATTTGTGATCGTACTCATATACTTTTAATTGTACTGCAGTGCTCTCATGACCCGTTCCATATATGTACATGTTAAAATAAAGGTCTTCAGGAGCAATCCCCGAATCAATTAATAAATTCATCGCGTTTCCAACTAAATAAAAATCAACAAGATTTTCACTGTTCATTCCACCGGTCCAACCGTTGTTGTTAACATCAGTTCCAGCCATTTTAAAACTCCTGTCGCCTTCGACAACTATACTTTCGTTAGCTATGAAATCGACATCTGAATCCAATGCATCAGTTGCTACTGCAAGACTCACAGGGCTGTATTTATATGCTCCCGAACTTTCAAAATTATCAATAACAATGTGTTTTACACCACTAAGCACTTTTCTGTGATAAGAATAAAACAGAACAGTTTCTAGTGAATCAATACTATAAACTGAGTCTAGTCCTAAGATGGAAAGATCAGCTCGTACGTACTCATCTGAACTAAAAAACCGTGCTGAAGAAGCTCTTCCCTCAAAAATAGCTTGTGAAGGATCGATGAATTCTCCAATTCCAGTAAACGTTTTTTCAGCTCCTGATTTAACACCAGTAACAACTATTTCCCAAGATACTTTTTGATTAAAAGCAGCTGAAAAGCTAATCGTTTCATCCGCCCCTAAGTTAACTATTGTATCTGTTACGGCGAATGATGTAGTCAATTCAAATCCATCCGTGGCTGCTGACAATTCAGGCCCGCTAAAACCGTCTCTCTTGCATGAAACTCCACCAGCCAGCATGGCTACGGCAATTCCAAATCCAAGATATTTTTTGTTAAATCCTTTCATACTAATTTGTTATTAAGAATTAAAATCTTCCTGTGTAGTTAAAAAACAACTGACCTATGTTAGCATCAGATGTAGCTGCATCATTCCATTGTGATGAAGCACTTGACATGTTATAGTTAATTACGAATGCTTGGTAAGGTGTAAACCTGATTCTTGCACCTGCACTAATTATTGTTTCGTTGTAAACTCCTTCGAATGCTGTGAAGCTGCTAACAAAGTTAAAATCGTCTCTAGTTTCAGCATACTCATTACCTTCAGCAGACACATACTTTAGTCCACCTAAGATGTCAATTTTCTTAAGTACTTCAATTGCAAGACCCGCATCGAATAACATACTTGAGAAATCAACCGAAGCGTTTCCACCTCTTGATGTTGTTTCACTTCTTACACCAAAGTTAACGTCAATTTTACGTTTTACTTTGAAGTATTTCCCCAAGTGAGCAACAGCTCCTGCAGAAATAACCATGAAATTCCTTAAATCAGGAATACCTTCTCCTTGAATTTCAGTTAAGTATGTAAACTTAGCGCTAGCATCCATTTTTTTGTAAGTTGTATCACTACCTACTCTTAAACTTACTCCCGTTCTGTTTGGAGTTGCTTTGCCATATGGAGTTGACCTGTTGTAAACAGCATTATAAGCCATTAATAATGGACTAATTGTACTGTTGTACATATCCTCTCCAGTGCTTCTATCGAACAGCAACTGACCTCTTTCTCCGCCTTGAACTGCTCCAAAAAGATCTGGGTTTTTAGTAGCATTAATTCTTCTTGTTTGCGCTGATGGGCTAGAGTAAAGCACTCCTACTGACCTTCCGTTCAAATCAAATCTTAATTTTTGCTTCTTTAAAACGAAACCAATGTTTACATCTACAAAACCATCTTGGTAAGCTGTATCAGTTTGTTCTACAATAGTATCCTGATCATTAAAATAAGAGTAGTTATACATACTCATACCACCTTCAACGTTAACGTCCAATAAGAAATTGTCCTTGTCCATCTTGTAATTAACATCTCCTGTGAAAACATTGTTGTTGTAATCAAAATCAGATGACAATAAGGAAATATCAAACATGGTCACTGCGTTAGCTCCAATTTTGATGTCCTTGTTTAATCTGAATTCTAATCTTCCACCTGATAATAACCTATCCGGAGTTGTTGATTCATTTGTTGAAGTGTTTCTAGAACCAAAAGCATAAATACCTACGCCCATTCCCTTCTTGTTAATTTTCCAAAAATACTCACCAGCAACACCTTGTAGCAACCAAGAGTTACCATCATTGAAGTTTTCATACTCCATGATTTCCCTTCTTTGTTTGAAAATATCTGACTCATAAGTCCCATCAGTGATGTAATTGTTAAACACTGTATAAGGAGTCATTTCAACTCTGATGTCACCCAATTCGTATTTAAAGTCTTTGATAGAACCCATCATTTTAAATTGACGAAATTCAAATGCTGTTGTAGCACCGAAAAAAGATCCAAATGGACTTTTTGTTCTGAAGATAGCCATGGCTTGGAAACTTGAATCTACAGCTAAGTTTGTTTGTAGGTCGAACAAGTTATATCCTGAGGTTCCTTTCTTCTGAACAGTTTCATCAGCATCTACGATACTTCCTGAAATACTGTTAGTCGTTAATACCGAACGACCCAATCCGTTTAAAGTAAACTTGGCAGATTGTGCATTTACTAGAGCACTTGCGCCTAAAGTAATTGCGGTTATGATTAAGCTTTTTTTGTAATTCATCATCATTGCTATTTATTTAAAAGAATATTTTTA
>Ga0115000_10005108_pt1 | contig 10590 bp, 3 predicted proteins | sample ArcticOcean_MG_C_6_FD_89690 | JGI IMG/M metagenome (GOLD analysis project Ga0115000, IMG submission 89690) | Marine microbial communities from western Arctic Ocean - ArcticOcean_MG_CB8_128 | ecosystem: Environmental > Aquatic > Marine > Oceanic | place: Arctic Ocean: Canada Basin | collected... | reverse complement strand
CGCCTGCTATTAATATTAATGATTCGGTTACTAAGTCAAAATTTGATAATAAATATGGTTGTAAAGAATCATTAGTAGATGCAATAAGAAGAGCTACTGATGTGATGATGGCTGGAAAAGTTGCAGTAGTTGCTGGTTATGGTGATGTTGGTAAAGGTTCTGCTGCTTCTTTAAGAGGTGCTGGGGCTAGAGTTATTGTTACAGAAATTGATCCTATTTGTGCTTTGCAAGCTGCAATGGATGGTTTTGCTGTTAAAAGAATGGATGATGCGTGTAAAAATGCAGATATCATTGTAACGACTACAGGAAATAAAGACATTATTCAATCTCGTCATTTTGAGTCTATGAAAGACAAAACGATAGTTTGTAATATTGGTCATTTTGATAATGAAATTGATGTGGCTTGGTTAAACGATAATTGGGGGCACACTAAGGATGCTGTAAAGCCTCAAGTGGATATGTATACGATTGATGGAAAAGATATCATCTTGCTAGCTGAAGGCAGATTAGTAAATTTAGGTTGTGCTACAGGGCACCCTTCTTTTGTGATGTCTAACTCGTTTACGAACCAAGTATTGGCACAATTAGAGCTTTGGAATAATACTGATGCTTACAAGAATGAAGTGTATATGTTACCTAAGCATTTAGATGAAAAAGTAGCTAGATTACACCTTGCTAAAATTGGGGTGGAATTAGAGGTTTTACGCCCAGACCAAGCGGAATATATTGGAGTAACAGTTGATGGGCCATATAAGCCAGAATACTACAGATACTAAAAGGTAGATATTAGTATTTAAACATAAGATGTTAGATGAAAAGCCCGAGAAATCGGGCTTTTATTGTAGCTGGAAATTGTGTAATATTCAATTATAAAAAAATAGCTTAATATTGTAGCTTGAATTAAGACCATATTTGATTATGAAAAGATTTTTTACAGTTCTATTGTTTAGTTTGCTTACTGCATTTATTGTAAATGCTCAATGTTCGATTGATTACACATACTACCCTGTTAGTGCAAATTATGGCTTAGATCCTGACTCTTTGCCTGATGGTTATGTTGGGCAGTTTTATGATGAAGACATGACATTTTATTTACCTCTAGATACAACAGATGCTAGTAGTGGAGCTTTTGTAACTTTTGAGGATTTTCATATTACTTCAATTTCTTTGCCACTTGGGTTGACATGGCAATGTAATGATTCAGTAAATAGTTGTCATTATGACCCTGCTACAACACAATATGGATGTGTTAAAGTTTCAGGATTTGCTTTAATACCAGGAAGTTATGATGTTGAAGTTAATTTGGTCGCTACTCATGATTATTCTTTTGTAACAGGTCCCGAGAATATATCTTTTATACTACCTCTTGAAATATTGCCCGATACCTCCACATCTTCTAATGCTGGTTTTGCAATGACAAACTCTGCAGGATGCGCTCCAATTACTGTAGGTTTTACTAATAATAACTCAGGAATGCTTTCTTATTCTTGGGATTTTGGGAATGGTAATAATAGTGTTTCAGCTCAGCCTGTCGATCAGATATATTCTCAGCCAGGCCAATATATTGTACAGTATTCAGCTGCACAAACAAATGCTGCATATTTCTTAGAGAGTATTCAAGTTGCTTCAGGATCTTGTACAGATAATTTTGCAACTGGAGATGTTGATTTATTTTATACTGTTAGCACTGTTGCTGGCATTCTAGAAGAAGTTACTAGTGGGAATTATATTACCCAACCATTTCCACTAACTGTTAATAATTTTAATCCTTTACAATTAACAGGTCAATCGGTTTCAATTGCAGTGTATGATAATGATGATTTTTGGCCTTTTACTAGTACAGAAGATTGTGGCTCATTTGCATTTACTCCAATCCAACAGGCGGGTACTTTTTCAGCAAATGGAGGAGGACTCACTGTAAATTATACTGTTATGGAAATTCCAGCTAACACCATCTCTGTTACTGATACAATTAACGTATATGGTTACCCTGATACTGCAAATATAGTTTATGATACAGTTAATGCTATTTTGTATACAGCAACTAATTCATTTGCAATGCAGTGGTATTATTACAATAGTCCGATTCCTAATGCTACTGATACTTTTTATGTTCCAACAACATCTGGTTTGTACTCTTTAGTTACTGTTAATGAATTTGGCTGTGCAACTCTGTCTGAAAATACTTTAGTTATAATTTGTGATACTGCTTATCAACCAATTTTATCAGCCAATGGAATGACTGTTTTGATGGAAGATTCTGCATTGTTTAGTGACGTACAATGGTATGATGATTACGGATTAATCATAGGCGCTATAGATCCATTTTTAGCGATTTCAACAGAAGGTTCTTATTATATCTCTGCAGCAGATTCTTTTGGTTGTTCTTACTTTTCTGAGCCTTTAGATGTGTCGATAGATATTCAAGTAGCTTGTAATGAATTCACATGGATTGACGGGCTGATTTATACTGCAAGTAATAATATTGCAACATATGTATTAACGAATGCATCTGGTTATGATAGTGTAGTGGTCTTGGATTTAACGGTTAATCTTAGTCCGCTTGCAACTATTACTCAGAGTGGATTGATTTTGGAAGTTACTTCTGCAGTTTATTATCTTTGGAGTACTGGAGAAGTAACACAAACTATTACTCCTACAATTTTAGGGTGGCATTGGTGTATAGTAACAGATGCAAATGGCTGTGAAAGTGAGCAGACATTTTATGAAGTATTAGATCTTCCAACTTCATTAAATGATATAATGTCTGAACAAGTCTTGATATATCCAAACCCAACAAAAGACTTTATAATTATAGATTCTGATTATCAGATACATCAAGTAAAAATAATTAATATGCAAGGTAGTGTGTGTAGTGTTCAATTAAAAGAACAAACTATTGATGTTAGTAATATTTCAGATGGAATATATTTTATAGAAATACATACTGGTAAAAGTGTATTAAGAAAAAAGTTTATTAAGAATTAACTTTTTTGCAAGACAAGCCTAAGAAATTGACCTTTTTTTAATTGTAAATTCGCATAACATTATTATTATCCAAACTCCAATTGTAAGTTTTTAATGATAAAAGAGCTGGTGCATTTATAGATTCACCTGTGTTGCTAATTAAAAATGCAGAGGTGCAACATCCACAATAAGCAATTCCTGAATTTACAGAATCAATATATGAGCAAGATAAGCATGGCTCATAGCTGCAGTTTCTGTCGTATACTTTGTAGCTATCTCCGACTCCATGGTAAATAATGATTCCTTCCACTCCTCCCTCTACAAATATTGAGTTTCCTGTTGTTACAATCTCGCTATAATTAGGTAGACTTAGATTAATATTTTTATTTACATAAACATCTTGTATGTAACAATTTTTGTCATCACAGCTAAAAATTAAGATGCTGATTGTTAGAATGTAAGTAAGCTTTTTCATAGGTGCAATTTTAAGTAAAATAATTGGTATTTTTTCCCTTAATTAGTATGAAAATATTGCTATCTTTACGGCCTTTAAAAAAACAGAACTTATATTTAAACGAAACATTATACCATGTTGAGAAAAATTTATTTAATAGCAGCTTTAGTATTTACATCATCACTTGCTATGGCGCAAACAGGAGCATTGAAAGGAGTGATAACAGATGCAATGAGTGGAGAAACCATCCCATTTGCAAATATTATTGCTGAAAAGAATGGAAATCAGATTGGCGGAACAACTACTGATTTTGACGGTAACTATAGCATTAAGCCTCTTGAGCCAGGTACCTATGTGATTAAAGCAACATTTGTTGGGTACGGTACAGTTGAGGTTACTGGAGTTATTGTATCCGCTAATAAAATTACCTTTCAGGATGTGAAGCTGCAAGAAGGTATTGCAATTGGTGAGGTGAAGATTATTGCCTATAAAAAACCGCTTTTAGACCAGGATAATCTTTCGGGGGAAACTAAAACAGCTGAAGAGATTGTGGCTTTACCAACAAGGAGTGTGGCTTCTGTTGCAGCTACTGCAGCAGGTATTTACCAAAGAGATGAGGGAGATGCTGTGAATATGAGAGGATCGCGTTCGAATGCAACTACTTATTATATTGATGGAGTTAAAGTTGTGGGAGCTAGCGGAATTCCTACTTCTGCAATTGAACAAATTACAGTAGTTACTGGAGGTTTGCCTGCAAAATATGGAGATGCTACTGGAGGTATTATTTCGATAACAACTAAAGGTCCTTCTAGTAAAATGTTTGGAGGTGTTGAGTTTGAATCTTCTTCATTATTTGATAGCTACAATCATAATTTATTAGGGTTTGCATTGTCAGGTCCATTGTATAAAAAAAGAAATGCTGATGGTTCAAAAGGGAGTTCTGTTCTTGGATACTTTCTTTCAGGAGAGTTGAAAAGTGTTGATGATTCTGATCCTTCAGCAATTGGCGTATGGAAAGTAAAAGATGATGTGTTGGCTGATTTGCAAACAAATCCATTCAGGCCTTCTGAGAATTCTGATGCAGGATTATTGAGTACTTCAGAGTTTTTAAGCGATAGTGATTTTGAAAATGTTCAAGCTAAAGTTAATGCTCATGAAAAGCTGATGAATATTTCAGGGAAGATTGACATTAAGCCATCAAAAAATACTTTTGTTTCAATTGGGGGAACTTATTACTACTCTTCTAAACTGAATGATAGATATGCGGGAGATATTCCTTCAAGAACTTTTAATTGGAATAACAACAGACAGTCTAACCAAAACACCTACAGAGTATTTGCTAAGCTTACCCAAAAGTTTGGTAATGATGATTCAAATGATGAGGAAAGCTCTTCAGTAATTAAGAATGCATTTTTTACTATGCAAGCAGATTATACTAGCGATAAAAGAACATGGTTAGATCCGAATCATCAATTTGATTTGTTTAATTATGGTTATGTTGGTAAGTTTGAAACTTTTAGAGAGAGGACTTATACAACACAAGAAATAGCTGTTGATTCTTCAACAGGGACTATATATACAGGATTTATCCAAAATGGATATAAAGATACTTTACTAAGATATACTCCAGGAGGAATAAATCAAAGTTTAGAAAACTATACTAATGCTTATTATAATTTGTTTGGTCAAGAATTATATTCTTCTTATGTAAGTGGGTATGGTGCTGATGGTGTTATAAGAACTGCTGGTGACTTACAGGGGAAAGGATTGTTGAATGGTCAGCAACCGACCAATGTTTACTCATTATTTAGGAATCATGGTTACATGTATAATGGGGCTGCAAAAAATGATGAATCTCAATTTAGTTTTAAAGCATCAGGTTCAGCTGATATTAAATCGCATGAACTTTCATTCGGTTTTGAGTATGAGGAAAGAGAAGAATCTTATTGGGGTATGGGACCAATGGGTATGTGGTCTCAAATGAGACAATTAACTAACTTACATTTATTGGAAAGAGATTTGTCTAATCCAATGCCAGTATTTAATGCAAATGGAATCTATCAAGATACAGTGCATTACGATCAATTGTTTTTAGCAGATATTCAAACTGATTTTGACAGAAATTTAAGAGGAGCTTTAGGATTAGACCTTAATGGGACTGATTATATTGATATTGATTCTTACGATCCTTCCACTTTTGATATTAAGATGTTTGGGCAAGATGAATTATTAAATAGTGGGTCATCCTTAGTGTACTATTATGGATATGATATTTATGGAAATAAAAATACACAAGGAGCTACTTTAAGTAAATTCTTTGAAGAAGATAGTGAAAGATTAATTGCTCCATATAACCCTATATATACTGCAGGTTATATTCAGGACAAGTTTGCTGTTGAGGATTTGATTTTTAACATTGGATTAAGGGTCGATCGTTTTGATGCAAATCAAAAAGTATTAAAGGATAAATATTTATTGCACCAAGCTTATACGGCAGGTTCAACATATGGAATGTCTGCCTCTGGAGGTAGTCGTCCTTCTACAATTGGTGATGATTTTGTAGTTTATGTTGATGATTTTTCTTCTTCAAGTCCTAATACAGTTGGGTATAGAAATGGAGATACTTGGTATAATGCTGAAGGATTAGTAATTTCAGACCCCAAAGATTTGGCAGAAGCAGCAGGAGGGAAAATACAACCGTATTTGACAGACCCTGAGGATGCTTTGTCAGGAATTATTAATGTTGGAAATGCGTTTGAAGATTATAAACCTGAAGTTATGTTTATGCCAAGGCTAGCATTTTCATTCCCAATTTCTGATGAGGCACAATTCTTTGCGCATTATGATGTGTTAGCACAAAGACCTCCTAGTCGTAATAGAATTGAACCAGTTGACTATTTATTTATGGCTGATAGAGTTGGAGCCTTATTGAATAATCCAAATTTAAAGCCTGAAAAGACAATTGACTATGAGTTAGGATTTGCAAAGACATTGTCATTAAGATCAGCCTTAAAAATATCAGCTTTTTATAAAGAAATGAGGGACATGATTCAAGTTGTAAATGTACTAGCTGCATACCCGGCTCAGTACCTTACAATGGGTAATGTTGATTTTGGTACAGTAAAAGGAATGTCAATAAATTATGACTTAAGAAGAACAAATAATGTGCAATTGACTGCAAATTATACTTTGCAATTTGCTGACGGTACTGGTTCTGGGACAACCTCTGGTTATAGCTTGGCAAATACAGGGCAACCTAATTTAAGAACTACTAACCCTTTATCTTTTGATCAAAGGCATGCTGTATCAGCATCTGTTGATTATCATTATGCTGATGGTAAGGATTATGATGGTCCTATTTGGTTTGGAAAAAATGTTTTTGCAAATGCTGGAGCAAATGTTATGTTCTTAGCAGGATCAGGTACACCTTACTCTAAACAATCAAATATTACACAAGAGGCTACTTATGGTATTAATGAAAGATCAACACTTGAGGGTAGCTTGTATGGTTCTCGTTTACCATGGCAATTCCGAATGAATGCTAAGATTAATAAAGAGTTTGAAATTAAGTGGAGTGATAAAAAGAGCTCTAATGTAAATGTATATGTACAGGTTCAAAATTTACTTAATGCACAAAATATTATTAGTGTTTATCGTGCAACTGGTAACCCTAATGATGACGGTTATTTAACATCAGAAGCAGCTCAGAATACTATTGCAGCCAAAAATAATGAAGAATCTTATAGGCACTTATATTCTTTAGCGGTAAATAATCCGTCACGTTATAGTTTACCAAGAATGTGGAGAGCAGGATTAAGCATCTCTTTTTAATAAATTAACAAATGATACTGAAAAACAGAACATTTATGAATAATACAATAAAACAATTAGTAATTCTTTCCCTTACGCTTTTCGCTTTTAGTGTAACTGCTAAAGAAAATGTGAATGGTTCAGGCGTTACTTCTGTAGTGAATACAAGAGTAGCGGCTGGTTGTAGTGCATCAAAATCGCAAACTGATTTGGATGTGAATAATGTGAGAACTACTATAATGGGTGGTGGTGATATGTGGTGGAATTTAGATGATGCTAGATATGAAATTCCTAAAGATGGAAATAGACACTCATTATTTGCAGGTGCACTTTGGATAGGAGGTGTTGATGAAGGCGGACAGTTAAAAGTAGCGGCTATGACTTACCGTCAAGGGGGTAATGATTACTGGTCAGGCCCTTTAAATACTACAACTGCATCAACTTCTGCTGAAAATTGTAATGAATGGGATAAGCACTTTAAATTAGATAGATCAGATGTTGAAGAATTTGTTGCTAGAGCTGGTGATCCTACATATGATGTGCCAGAATCCATTAAAAAGTGGCCTGCTCATGAAAAATTTGCAGGGGAGGATCATTATTTAGCTCCGTTTCATGATGTTGATGGTGATGGTGAGTATAATTGGGAGACAGGAGATTATCCTGATTATAATATAACGGGTGCTGATGAGGATGCTAAATTGTTTGGTGATCAAACTTTATGGTGGGTATTTAACGATAAAGGAAATATTCATACTGAGTCAGAAGCTGATGCTTTAGGCTTAGAAATACATGCCCAAGCATTTGGATTTGCTGCCGACAATGAAGTAAATGATATGACCTTTTATAATTACAAAATTTTTAACAGGTCAACTACTCCTTTAAACGATACTTATTTCGGTCAATGGGTGGATCCTGATTTAGGAAAATATGATGATGATTATGTAGGGTGTGATGTTGGTTTAGGTTTAGGATTTTGTTATAATGGTGATGCTGAGGATGAAGGAGCTGTAGGTTACGGTTTTAATCCTCCTGCTATTGGGGTCGACTTTTTTCAAGGACCTTATTCTGATGAAAATGATGGACTTGATAATGATAGGGATGGATTAATAGATGAAATAGACACAATTATTGATGCTTCTGGTTTAGAGGTATTACTTACGGAACAAATAATTATGTCAAAGTTTATGTACTTTAATAATGACGGAAGTGTTACAGGTAATCCTGGTAATGGTCAAGATTTTTACAATTACCTAAGAGGAATTTGGAGAGATAATGTACCTATGACCTTTGGAGGTGATGGGCATGGTGAGGGAGTAGGTACTACTACTGATTTATGTGATTTTATGTTCTCAGGAACTTCTGATGCTGCTTTTCCAGGAAAGGAATGGACAGAGCAAACAGCAAATAACTTACCTGCCGATAGAAGATTTGTGCAATCAGCAGGGCCTTTTACTTTACAGCCAGGTGCAGTTAATGAAATAACTACTGGTGTAGTTTGGGCAAGAGCAAAGTCAGGTGGGCAAACAGCTTCAATACAATTATTGAAAATTTATGACAGGGAGGCTCAAGCTTTGTTTGATAATAATTTTAATATGCTTAACGGACCTGATGCACCTGACTTAACAGTTAGGGAGTTGGATCAAGAATTAATTATTAGTCTTTCCAATGGAGGTACTTCAAATAATATTGATGAATCTTATTCTGAAAAAGATCCTTATATTACAAAGCCAGCTAATTTAGCTGATTACCCAAACTATGAATTTCAAGGTTACTTGGTGTATCAGTTAAAAAACTCAACAGTTTCAGTTACTGATTTGGATGATAATGATAAAGCAAGATTAGTTTTTAGGAGTGATATTAAAGATGATGTAACAGGAATTGTAAACCAGTATTTAGATCCTATTTTAGGAGTATACACTCCAATTGAGGAAGTTTCTTCTATATTAAGTTCAGGAGTAGTTGGGAATATTGATGAAGGAGTAGAGTTTTCATTCCGCCTTATTGATGATAAGTTTGCCTTAGGAAGTCCTAAGTTAGTGAATCATAAAACGTATTATTTCATGTCCTTATCGTATGGGTATAATAGAGCTGAGGAAAATGCATCTCCTTATGATGTAAGTGATGTCGATTATGATGGTAGAAATCAACCTTTTATTTCTGGAAGAAGAAATATTCAAGTGTACTCTGGTATACCTCATTATACTGAACCTGAAAATGGTGGAACAACTTTAAATGCAGCTTATGGTGATGGGGTTGAAATTACACGAATAGAAGGAACAGGAAATGGCGGTAGTATTTTAGATCTTACTGAGGAATCAATTACTGAGGTGTTAAATTCTGAAGAACATAGAGTTTTACAACCCGTTTATAAACAAGGATTAGGCCCTGTAAATTTTGAAGTAGTTGATCCAATGAAAATACCTGTCGGGAATTTCATGCTTAAATTGGAAAATGCTGTATATGCTTCCAATTCTGGTGGTGATCAGACAGGACTTATAACTTCATATGGCTCTTGGATTTTAACAAATGAAACTACAGGGAAAGTGGTTGCTAATGTAAATAAAGATATTACTTTAGGAACTGAAAAATATATTACAGAATTAGGATTCAATATTAAAATACAACAATTTGATAATCCTGGAACTGATCCTGTGTTGAATGATAATAATGGATTTATTTCTAGCGAAATAGAATATTCTAATAAAAATGACAGATGGCTTACAGGTCTTGCTGATAGAGACCCCGCATTTCCTAATGCTTACGGATTAAATTGGATTAGAGCAGGTTCTTTTGTTGATGAAAATGATGGTCTTATGAGCGATTATAATGTTTTAGATGATCCTAATGGAGTGTATGAAGGAGCTATTCTTCAAACTAATAATATATTTGGTGCTGAAGTTACTGGAGGTACTTGGGCTCCTTATTGCTTTGCATCTGACTATACTGATGGTCCTGGTTTTAAGCTGGGCGGAATGCATTCTTATACTATGTCAGATATAAAAGATTTACATTCAGTTGATATAGTATTTACTTCAGATAAATCAAAATGGACAAGAGCTTGTGTGGTTGAAGCACAAGATGATGAAACACTAGCAGAAGGAAATAAACTTAAGATGGAATTAAGACATTCTCCATCAGTTGATAAGGATGGAAATGATGATGTTAATGATACTACTTATGGTATGGGTTGGTTTCCTGGATATGCTATTGATATTGAAACAGGAGAACGGTTGAATATCATTTTCGCAGAAGATTCATGGCAAAAAGACCCTGAATTAAAGGGTAATGATATGATATGGAACCCTACTTCAAAAATTACTACTGATAATTTTAACGTAGAGTTTAATTCCACAACAGGT
>Ga0115000_10005104_pt1 | contig 10593 bp, 7 predicted proteins | sample ArcticOcean_MG_C_6_FD_89690 | JGI IMG/M metagenome (GOLD analysis project Ga0115000, IMG submission 89690) | Marine microbial communities from western Arctic Ocean - ArcticOcean_MG_CB8_128 | ecosystem: Environmental > Aquatic > Marine > Oceanic | place: Arctic Ocean: Canada Basin | collected... | reverse complement strand
CAGCATAAACTCCAGGGTGCATTGGCATAAACGGTTCTCCGAAGCAAGCAGAAAAGGTTGCTTGAGGTTCTTTGACGCCAATTTCTGTTCCAGCTACCTTTGCAGTATAGCCTGAGATGAAGTGGTAAGCGGCTTGTTCAGGGGTTAAGCGAGAAATCGGAGGTAAGACGCCAAAAGCATCACACGTCAAGAAGATGACATTTTGAGGATGCCCGCCTTTGGAATCCATCGTTCGGTTTTCGATGAATTCTATCGGATAAGAGCCGCGGGTGTTTTGGGTCTTGCTGACATCAGCAAAGTCGGGCACACCATTTTCATCCATGACGATGTTTTCAAGAACGGTTCCAAACTTTTTAGTCGTGCCAAAGATTTCTGGTTCATCTTCTTCTGAGAGGTCGATGAGTTTTGCATAACACCCACCTTCGAAATTGAATACCCCGTTTGCGCCCCAGCCGTGTTCATCATCGCCGATAAGAGCGCGATTTGGGTCTGCAGAAAGAGTTGTTTTGCCAGTTCCAGAGAGTCCAAAGAAGATAGCGGTATTTTCTCCAGTGGTGTTCGCTGAACAATGCATTGGGAGGATTCCTTTCTTTGGAAGAATTAGATTCATTACCGAAAAGATCGACTTTTTGATTTCTCCAGCATATCGAGTGCCTCCAATAATAACTTCTTTTGCAGCATAATTGACGATAACGAAACATTGAGAATTCAATCCATCCACTTCGGCATCGGCTTCAAAGTGAGGGGCATGAAGCACGGTAAATTCTGGGGAATGGGTACTGAGGCGTTCTGCATCTGGTCGAATGAACATGTTGCGCGCAAAGGCGTTGTGCCAAGCATTTTGATTTATCACCCGAATCGGCAAAGCCTCGCTGAAATCTGCACCGCAGTAGAGGTCTTGAACGAAAAGCGTATCTTGGGCAGAAAGATATTCGGCAACCTTCGCTCTCATTTTCGTAAAAGTGGCCAAATCCGTTGAAATATTTACGTTACCCCAGTTGATGTCTTGTGAAGTGGTTGCTTCATCGACGATGAATTTGTCGTTCGGTGAACGCCCAGTCCGTTCCCCAGTCTCGGTGACCAATGCTCGGTGGGAGCTGAACACACCTTCTTTTCGGGCAACAGCTAACTCGATAAGGGCTGGAGCCTCTTGGTTCCAATACACTTCTCCCGAGGGAGTAATTCCGTGCGCGTTTAGGTCTCCGGTCGGAGTCCCATAGGTGGCCGCCATATCACCTCCTTCCGCGGGCCCTCTTTGTCCCTTTTGGCGAGAACCCTTCTTGAAAAGCAGGTTTGATTCTTTGAAAACAATGCATCGCATCTACTTTTACTTTTTTCGGACAAAAACGGACGTCTCGGAAAAGTGTAGCCGAATCCACAAATCTTAGAAAGCATTGAAGGTAACTTGTGTGGGGTAAGGATTCATGACTGAGGGGTCGAATGACGGTAAACCGAAAACCCCTCCTCTTCAGTCGAGGGACGAAGTAGTTCGGAAACGTGACTTCCAACGTGCTCAAGGCGTCGATATCAACTCATTCATGGTCAAACAAGACCCAGAGGAAGGGATTGAGAAAATCCCCCATTCCACCCCCGAATCCGAGGATATAGCGGTCGGAGAAATCACATCTTTATTTTCTTCCGGAAAAGAGGAGCAGCACCTCCCTGGTGCAGTTCAATCGGATGGCAGCGTTGGGTCCCCCCCTGAAATGGACAGCGTCACAGATTTAGCAGTCCACGGTGAGAAAAGATTGAGCTTCGGGCTCTTGGTTGCCATGGTGCTCACATGGTCGGCCATCGGAGCAATTGTCGGAACAGTACTTCCTGAAATTCCCAGCGGACTTGGACTCTTGGCCATGGGCCTCTTCGGTCTTTATCTTGGTGAGCGATGGATTCCTAACCCAAACATGCGTCTCTTGGGCGTAACTTGGGTCATTATTTCGATGAAACTGTTCTACGGCCTTGCCATTGATGCTTGGCATTGGGGATGGTTCGATGTATCGCCCTATGGAGCAAGTGAAATGTTCGGTACCAGTCTTATCGCCATTGTTTCATTGAACATATTCCTCGCACAACGTCATAATGAAGATGCCATTGCAGCCCAGGCCACTTTGATTCTTTTATTGGTCGGAAGTGCAGCAGGCGCATTGTATGGTGAAATAGGAATAGCTGCAATGATCGGTTTAGGGACATTGCTGATGCACGGCCTCGCCATTTATCGGCAATCAGGAAATCTTGCCAGTCTCGGAATTGCCTCATCCTATCTTTGGGTTGGAATTCACGCCCTCTCGAATGACTGGTCGCTGTTTGGTCTTGAAATTGTTCCATTCGAAGATGAATTATTGTTGTTCTTGCTGATGACCTGTGTGACAGCGACCAATGCTATAATTGCTGCAAAGTTCGTTCGCGCTGAAAACTGGTTCTCCAAGGCTTTTGAAGCAATGGGCCTTGGAAAACCTGCACTTTGGTCCGTTTCTGTAAGCCTTGGAATGGTTGGTGCATTATTGGCAATCACGGCGCACCGTTTGGAAACCGGCTATGCACTGGCACAATTGACACTTCTCATTTCAGCATTTAGCGGCTCTTATTTGGTTGTTCGCGGCATAGATGTGAAAAAATTGGCTCCGTACATCATCTTCCCAGCACCGTTTCTTTTGATTGGACTTTCCATCTATACTTCGGGCATCATTAACATTACTTTGCCGTTAAATCTCGATGGTTACAGCCTGTATGCAGTACTTACAGCCTTCTTCACTGTTCTTGCACTGTTACGAAATCAAACAGCAGTTTCCGACCATGTGATTTGGCTAGGAGGGCTCTCAATTGTCATTCTACTCACGCTCCTCATTCCGTCAGGCGATCCAAAAAACGGGGCGCGTCTTCTTTTAATCACCCAAGGATTCGTCTGGATTGGGCTCTCCGGATTGGCCGTATACCGTTCTTCACCTTCCATCGCAGGAACAGCAGTTTTAGGCCCTTGGGTTTGGCTTATGCTGTTTGCAACAGATGCCGATGCCCGCCTTGTCTCTGCCGATTTCATTCCAATTACAATCGATGAATTTGATTTATTTGTATGGATGAGTCTCCTTGTCGTTCAACAAATCTGGGTCAATATCCGGCATGGTGAAGTCGGATTAAACCTCGCTGCAAGGCTCGTTGGTATTTCTGAAGTCGGTGCAAGGTTAAGAGATTCAGGCTTAGCAAAACTTTGGAACTTGAGTTTCCTTTTTTCCGTCATTGTCACATGGGCCATTGTTCGCCCAGGCGCATTACCAATGTACGGGGTTGTAATCATATTGGGAAGCCTCCTTATCGGCCATTCATTGATGGTGTACTTTGAACGGCACCTTGGAAAGCCCCAAACTCTGATGAGCTTCTGGGGGATATTTGCACTTCTACTTTCGTGGAGATACGGCCAATCTTCATTCTGGGCACTTTCTTTGGTGATTTCATCCGGAATTTTGTTGAAAGCCTCCGATCGTCGACGAAGGGACGGGGCAACGGAAAGCGAACTCGAACGTCTCGAAGCCCTTCCAGGACAGCTTTTGACCATGATGATGGGCTTCATGACTGCTTTTTTCGTGATGATCGCCCTCAACCCCCTCACCACAACCCCATTGACTGGGTCTGAATTTATGCTTGACAAAGAAACCAATTTGCTCTTCTTGATGGTCATCGGTTTGGTAGCTTTGGTGCTGTATCTTTTGCGTGCTGCAACCCTTGAGAAATTACTTCCACCTGCAGTAAGTGCTGTTGGGTTGATTGTAGCAATGGCTTTAGCAGGTCAATCAATCGCAGTTGAAATCGTTGTTTTGGCTGCAGTATTCGCTTTTGTTGGCTCAGGCGCTTACCTTGCAATACAAGGGGAATTCCGCGCAGGCCTGCGAGCCCTTACGAAAAAGGAAAACCGTTTACAACGCCTCAGCGAAAAACAAGAGAGGATTCAGGCATTCATCGAATCTACTGGGCTGGAAGTGGCTGATACGAAGAGCGAGGCGGTTCTGCAGCAAGGCGATGAAATAGAAACTCCTCCCCGTTCAACACTTCGCCTTATCGATACTGAATTATTGGCACTTGTTGAAAAACAAAGGAAACGGCAAAAGCGTGCAGGTTCAACTGGAAGCCACGACCTACATATCGGCGACATTCATCACCAACCGACGATCGTTTTACTGTTCCTCGGAACAACGATCCTGGCCACCTCATTCTTTTCTTTTACAACAGGGTCAACGACACTCGCTCTTTCGTTCAGTGTCCTTGTATCAATGTTATTCGTGGGCCTTTCACGTATCCGCGCCAATCAAATTGGGCTGCGGCTACCGGATATCCTTGGGATTGAAGCACCAATTGCCATAGGCATGATGGGTTTGGTTTTGGTCCACGTAGCAGGGCGTGCCTCGAATTCAGTTGTCGAATTAGCCGATACCTCACATTTACTCATCTTCTTCGGCGGACTTGTCATGCTTGCAGCGCTCGGACTTCTGGGTCGAAATGATCTTGGAATGCGCATACCAAATGCCCTTGAAGGCGTCATTTACCTTGCAGTTATCGATCGCGTCCTTAGCATCCTTATTGGTGGAGAAGTACCCCTTCCATTTGCGACCAACCCGTTTGACGGAGCACTGTTCACATGGACCCTACCGTTAGTGAGCATTGAAATCCTTGCAGTCCTTGCAGTTTTCATCTTTGATTGGGTCGAAGGGAAGCGAATCCACCATGAATTATCTGACCATCGAGGCGCAGGTGGCCGTACAGTTTGGATGGTAATGATTGCAATGCTTTCATTTGGACCAGCAGGTATTGCCGTTCTGGCTTTGTCAGCGCGCAGAGGCGTTTGGTGGACCCAAACAGCCGTTGTTCTGATGGCCTGGCTCTTGATACCCCTCGTGTATCAATCTGCAGCGATATGGGTTGCCGACTCTTTGTCAATTCCACTTCCATCATCAGGGATTATTGCTACGGCTTTGGGTCTTCTTTCGGTCGGTTTCGTAGCCTGGACTGTTCAGGCACGTCAAGGGCTTTGGCTTCCAGCAGGATTGTGGGCAACTCATATTCTACTCATCGGTTCAACCTTCAGTCACGGCAACCTCCTGTTTGCAGTCTTTTTCATCCTCCTTGCATCAACGGCTTCTTGGGTGAGTGGAGTCCTCACACTTCGCAAAGCCTGGAGAGTTATTGGTGCGCTTGATCTCGTACTCAGTTGGATTATTGCCAGTGTCGTCATCATTCAAGGAGCATCAGTCGAAATCCTCCTCGCTATCCTCGTCGCATCAGCCGCCTTACTCGGCCTTGTAACCTATCTTACACAGATGCATGAGGGAGAAATGGCTAACGAGTGAAATAAACCCCCACCCCAATCTGAAAGAACCTATCCTCATACGAATAATTTGGTTTGAACAAAGTGTATATACTCTATACTCCATAGTAGAGGTATGGCACAGTTATTTGAAATGGACCGATATTTGATACGAACAAAATTCTGGAGAATATTTGGCGGTGCCTTCTTCTTTGAAGATGTCCAAGGAAACGTCGTCGCTTATTCCAAGCAGAAGCGCTTCAAATTAAGAGAAGATATTATGCTCTACTCTGATGAAAGCTGTACAGAAGCTTTGGTTAGAATCAAAGCCCGTTCAATAATGGACCTTGCAACTACCTACGACATTGTCGATGCCCAAACCGGCATTCATCTTGGTTCCGCAAAGCGTAATTTTATGAAATCTCTTTTTAAAGACTCATGGACAATTAACGATGCAGCCGGTAACCCCTATGCACAATTGATTGAAGACAGCATTGCAATCGTACGTCGCTTTATCCCACTTATTCCTGCGAAATACCATTTTGAAATCGCAGGACATCCAGATATTTTGATGCAACAACAGTTCAATCCTTACATCAGGAGAACAGATATTATGATTCCACCAGGCCATCCATTGGACCGACGCGTCGTTGCTGCTGTTGCTCTATTGTGTTCAGCGATCGAAGGCCGCCAAAACTGAGGCACCGTTCAACGCATTGCTTCAGCCAAATGCTTGGCAAGGGTCGGCATAACTGAAGCAATTGGTTCATGTTCGAGGGTTGAAGATAAACGAAGCGAAATATTGATTTTCGCTTGAGTCCCACTGTTTCGAATCCCTAAAGAAAGTGGCTCACCATCGATAAGCGCTTCAATGAGCATGAGGTTTTGCTCTCCTTCAAGTCCGTGGCGATTCCATTGAGTTATTTCTCCGCATTGCTCAAAATGCGAAAGAGCAAGAGTTTCAATATCATCTGAAAGTTGATTTTCGCCATTCCATAACTCACGCTGAATGTTTTGAACTGAGATTCGTTGCTTCCACCCTCGGTCCATCAGCAACTTCTTTTCAGCAACACTCCGAGCCAAAAAATACGCAACCAAGGTTGCTGAACCATCACCCACCAAACTCCACTGCTGTACATCATGAGGGTGCGGTGAAGGTAAGACTGCATGACCCGAATCTTCGACGCCGAGCATTCGCGGCATGTGAGAAGCAGACCCAAGCGATGCGCGTAAAGCATGAGAGATCCAACGATCTCCAACAGCAGTTTCTATGCATGTAACTTTTCCAGGCAATCGTCCAATGGAAGAAAGCAAAGCCAAATCGGACTCGATACTTGCAGCAATGAGCCATGGGCTTTGCTGCTGTATTCCAGCAACAAGCATAGCGTCTGCCATAGCATCTCCGTCGACCACCCGATATCCGAAATCCGTCGATTCAATTACCAAACATCGATCACCATCCCCATCGAGAGCAGCTCCAACGATGGTGCCTGAGGGTGCTTTGCTGAGGTTTTTCAAAAGCACATGTTCAGACTCCGCTGCTTCTTCAAAAGTCCATTTTGCAGTAGGGGAGAACTCGCCGGCTCCGCATGACTTATTCAATTCCTCAGCAATTCGACTCATTTCTTGCGTCTCGATTCCTTGTTGTGTGAGCCATTCAGCAAACCAAGAACTCGCCGAGCCTTTGGAACAATCCAAAAGCAATGGTTGCTGAATAAAACCTGCCTCAAGTTGTGAGGCTCCAAACAGGTGTTTGAAGTGTACAAATCGTTGAGAAAGCCACATTGGATGATGGTTCTTCGCCCATTCAAGGGAGCCGAGTTCACTTGGTTGCGAGAATTCAGCATGATCTATATCATCGATTTCACGTTCTTCTTCACACAAAGCATAGGCGAGTTCAGAAATTCGGTCTTCAAGGTCTGGTGAAGTTTTGTAACCTTCAGCATCGAATACCTTGATGCCTGAGTCAGATGCTGGATTATGGCTTGCAGTAATCATACAACCAAGACGAGCCTTATGCCATAAGACGGCATAATGGAGGGCTGGTGTAGCGCAGATGCCCACGTGAACCACCGAACAACCTGCAAGACGCAGGCCGAGTGTGACGCCATCGACTAAGGCTTGATTTCCGGGGCGTTCATCCCATCCAATAACAACGAGCTCTCCCTTGCCAGGGAGCGTATCGACCAGATGTCCGAGAGCCTCTCCAACCAAGCGCATGAGTGTTGGGCAAACGCTTCGTGTTTCGTGCAATGATTCCAATGCTGCTTTTTCATTCGAATGTGCGCCGACTATTTTCCCGCGTATACCGTCGGTTCCAAACAATCGTTGAACCATGGCCTCACCTGTGTTCGGAATCCGCTGCATGCACTCCTGTTACGGTGGCATTTGGCCAAACAACGCTGTTACATCCAAGAATTACTCCGGGATTGGTGACACTGTTACACCCGAGTTGGCAACCTTCACCAAGAAGTGCTCCGAATTTCCTTAATCCGCTCCCAATACGCCCTCCTTCAATTCGAAGTTGAACCTCGCCACCATCGTTACGAAGATTACTGATTTTAGTCCCGGCTCCGAGGTTGACGCCTTTCCCGAGTATTGAATCTCCGACGTAATTGAAGTGTGGAGCCTTTGCACCAGGGAGGAGTACTGCATGTTTTGTTTCACTTGCATGACCGACGACTGCTTCTGCGCAAATCCAAGAATATGGCCGGACATATGCCCCATGACGAATCTCAGCTTTCGGACCAACATAACACGGTCCAATCAAATGAGCACCGACTTCAATCCTAGCAGATGCTTCGACAATGACCCTTCCTCCCGATTCATCGATGGTGGCTTTCGAATCAGTGGGGTTTTGAGGTGAAGACTGAAAGTGCTCTAACACAGAAAGAAGTTGGGCTTTGAGCCCATTGGGGTTCTTTGGTTGTAAGAATGTAAAGACTGCATCAGAGTCGGGTAATTTGGGGCAGAACCCTTCTTGTTCCTTGGCTGAATACAATGATGGGAAAAGTTTTGATGCCGAGGGGAGGGATTCCGGCCATTCCATGGCTGATGCAGTGAACACTCTTGCATGAACTTAATGCTCAAATTAAGCTGCTAAATGGTAAAGTCGCTTCCCTGTTGAATGATCGAGAGTAAAACCGACCAATTCCGAAAGGTAGCGAGGGATGAAAAAACCAACCTTACGTGTAGTAAGGCCATGGTTCCGCATTTTTCTTTCGTTTGATAAATGGTCAACAATATCTGCTGCTGAACATTGTGGTTGAGATGCCACATATTCTATAATCTCATTTTTCAAACGATTTAATCGAGCCTGTTTCTGAACGCCGTATCCTTTCATTGTTATCATATACTTATTTGTTTGAACAAGTATAACAATCCGAGGAGGGACTGCCATGGGGCCCCATCCAGCGACCTCTTCCATCAACAAATATCAAGGATGTCGGCCCATTTTTTTGATGAGCCCCGCCGGAACACATTCTCGTGAAAGTCACGCTGGCCAATGTGTGCGCAACGGGATAATCTTCCACGGTTGTCATAGCAGCCATAGTTGGCGTGTATTGGGACCATGACTTGATTCAACTCAATTTGAGGGCCATTGAACTCAGGAGCTTGAATCTTCACTGATTCAACATGCCCATTCCAAGAAATATCTTCAGGTGTTGGTGGTAGGATTTGCTGCGTTTCAAAATGTAACATACCTTCAGCAGGTTTTACCGGTTTCCAAGTCCCCCTTCGACCTTGGTCAAGCCACGTAACCATCTGTTTCATTTGGTCGATTGTTGCAAGGGCAAGATGAGAGGTTTCCCACCAGCCTGCAGTTCGTGCGAGTGTAATATGGTGGACTCCGGGTTTTACTTCACGGTTATCAAACGCGTCGGCATAGGTTCGGCATAATCCCGAAAGTCGAATCGTATAGATTGGTAACGGGCCAATTCCGATGTCTTGTAATCGGTAAGGATTCGCTAATTCACCTAACAACAGAAAAGGTCTACGTTCCGACATTGGAGGCGCTTCATGTGTTGCAAGTAGTTCGTCAACCGTGCCCGAATCGCTGGTAAAATCAGCACAATACGCTTGCAGTGATTGCCCTTCGAGCATCTCCTGGATGTTTCGGGACGGGAATTGAAGTGGGATTACCTCACTCGAGCAGAAGAACACCGACTCTTTTGGTAAAGCGACAGGCGAATTTGATGGCGTGTAGGGCCATAGCCGAGGTGTGCGACTCTCCATGCCCGTGCCTGTACGCTCTTCTTCATCAATTCAACGCTCAAGCATTGAACACAGTTTCTTGAAAACATTGCGGACAAGTAACTTTGATTGGGCGAACATCAGGGATTCCAAGCGCAACTCCGCAACCAGGGCAAAGGATTGCTTGAGTAACGGCAGATCGGTGCTGAGCAGCTTCTTTTGAAGGGTCGTATTCAAACCGTAGATTCGATTTATCCAACATAGTAGCGACTGATGGAAGAGGCGGTGCTTCCTTGACAGGGGGGATGAAAGGAACATCCTGATAGTTGCCGTTACTCGATGGTGCGGTAGGGACTTGCTGTTGACTATGGGCAACCGGCTGGAGTAGAGCAAGAATTGCCGCTTCCGTTGCATCGTATTGTTTGATTATACGGTCCATTTCGAGCATTTGCTCATAACCAGTAAGGCTCCGCAAGACTGAGATTTCATGTTCCGGAACATCTGCCATACCCATCACAAGAACTTCTGTGTTTTGAGCGTTCACTTCAGTTGAGTCAACTTATTTCGCCGGATGCCGGAAAGTAAAGACTTGGATGTGGAAGAACTCATTTGATAGAAACCCTTGAAAGGAAGGCGCGTTCGCCGGCGCAATAAAGGAGTGACCAAAATGGCCCAATCCCAGCAGAAAAAATTTACCCGAGCAGACTTGTCGCGTATGTCGGCGACAGAACGTTCCGCTACAGCCCGTTCGCTTACATGCGGGGAGACAATGACGCAACCACATTGGATTTGGGACGACAGTTCAATGGTCGAAGTTATTGAGCATTTGACTGAAAACAACTGGGACCATATCTTTGTGATCAATGCTGAAGGCGCCCCTCAAGGGAGAATTCACGCCGTCGATGTCTTGAAAATCATCGCTCGAAAAACAGTCAATCGCGATATAGCGTGGATGCACGGGATTCCAGCTCAACAACTGGTCAACCAACCTCCAATCACCGTTACAGAACTAACTCCTCTTCTCAAGGCAGGTGCTTTGATGCTCGCTCACGATTTGAATCAGATTGGTGTCGTCGACCGTAACGGCGCTTTGATTGGCGTTGTTG
>Ga0115000_10005102_pt1 | contig 10594 bp, 7 predicted proteins | sample ArcticOcean_MG_C_6_FD_89690 | JGI IMG/M metagenome (GOLD analysis project Ga0115000, IMG submission 89690) | Marine microbial communities from western Arctic Ocean - ArcticOcean_MG_CB8_128 | ecosystem: Environmental > Aquatic > Marine > Oceanic | place: Arctic Ocean: Canada Basin | collected... | reverse complement strand
TTATTGTTAAATGAAGCGCGAAAGAAACGAGAAGAGATGCAACAGAGTGAAGAGAAGAATTCTTTCTTTTTTGTTGTTCTCTCCTTGAAACGAAAAGACGTTATTTTTTTGCTTATCCATCCCCGTGAGAAATTAAAGAGACAGAGAGCGCTCTCGTTGTTATCATTTAAAAGAGGAGAAGAAGAAGAAGGAATGTTAAAAAGAAGAGGATTTGAGGAACGCGACGACAACAATTTCATCGCATTTATTTACTTATATATATATAGAGAGAGAGAGAGAGAGAGAGAGAGAGAGAGATTTAAACAAAATGAGCAGCAGACGAAAATCGTGTCCCCCGAAGCGAGTGCATTTTGAACTCTCCGAAATCGCCGCGCAACACATCATCAGGGGAGGAGAACAGGAGCTCAAAAGGAGGAGAGAGGAGCAGAAGTTGATGTCGGTGACATCGTTTAACGACGCCGTCGTCGCGGCTGTTGCGGCGGGGTGGGACGCCGCCGCCGAAGTCGATGAGGACGCGGTTAGGAAAAAGGCGGTGGTCAAGGTCAGGCTTTTGGAAGTAGGAGAAACCGCCGGGGAGGAGGAAGAAGAGAAGGAGGATTCTTCGGACCGATTTTGCGCGTTCGTGGAAGGAGGGAAGTGCACGACGTCGTTGCTCGAGAGTGCGGGGAAAGGAGGAGGAATGAAAGAGGAGAACAAACGTTTGTGCAAGTTTCCGAAAGATTTTCTTCGATTGAGAGAGGAAGAGGACGAGGCGAACGAGGAAAAAACGGAGGAAGAGAGACGGGTGTCAATGAATGCGTACGCGAGGAAACGTTGCTGCAAGAGCTGTTATAACGCGTTGTATCGGTCGATGCGGAAGGAGTTGCAAGCGGGTGTAGTGAAAGAAAAAAGAAGCAGAAGCGACGCTTCGCAACTCGCGTTGCAAGCGGGTGTAAAAACGAGTAATGAGGAAACGATTGGGGGAAGCGTCGAGGAGCCCCGGGGGAAATCGGAGATGTTGTTAAACAATCCCGCGACGATGAGTAGCGATGAAATAGTAATAGCACAACAACAACGGAAGCCGAGCGTGAAGGACAAAGTGTTTGCGCCGACGAGGACGTATTTTTGCTCGCGGTGCAATTTGGAGTGCTCGAGCCGGTATCACTTGAGAACGCACGAACGAACGCACACGGGGGACCGACCGTTCGGGTGCAACGTGTGCGGGAGGAGATTCAATCGACCGTACGAGTGGAAAGTGCACGTGTTAAAGCACGCGACGAACGGGCGTCACAAGGAAGTCGCGCGAGCGTTCGAACAGAACCTCGAGTTAGGCATGGAAAAAGTAAACGGAGATCCCGGAGTTCAATCGGAGAGACCCCCGCTCCCGCAACGATACTTCGACATCGATAAACCACCACCGAAAGATGACGCCAACAGACCGTTTCAGTGTGCGATCTGTTTCAAAGCCTTCGCGACTGATTTCATCCTAACGGCGCATTTAAAGACGCACTTGAACACGCGACACGTCTGCGACATGTGCGACGCGTCGTACACGAGAAAGTTCAAGCTGCAAGCTCACCGGGAGAAAGTCCACGGCGTCTCGCACGAGAGTCCTCGAAATACAGACAGAGAAAAAGAAAGCGAAATTGATTCTTGAATCGTCGTTTCGAAGTATACGTAGTCTTAGTCGCGTTTAATTCTAATCAATATACCTCCTCCGCATCCAGGTGGAGGGGCGTCGCCTTGCTTTCAAACCTCACAACATTTCCACACAAATGTCACCATCACCTCTCTCGTCGAACCTTCATCTTCTTCGCGTCGCTTCGTCCTCGCTCGCATCATCTTCACATTCTCGTCGTCATTCTCGTCGTTATTTCGACGGAAGTAAAGTAAAGAGCAGCAATGAAGAAGAAGAAGAAGACGTAAACGACAACCTCCTCGACGCGTACAAAATCCCAATCACGACGGTCCTTTCGCTTCCCGGGAACGACATCGAGATACGCGTTGTCGACCCGTACACCATCGCCATCACGCCGTACGAAAACAGAGAGGAAGGCTTATCGCGATTACTGATGTACATCGAAGGTGAAAACGAATCTGGAGAGACGTACCCGCCGACGCAACCGCTGATGATGCGATACGCGTTGGATTCGGACGGAGAGATAATAGGCAAGACTATGGAACTGTACCTTGGACCGAAAGTGAACCCGGACGGGAACCCGGCGGCGAAAACGACCGAGACTACAAAAACAATCTCTGCGAGAGTTGCCGGCGGCGAACTCATGGCGGTGATGCCTTTAGTAGGTATGGCAACGGAAGATGCGGTGAGAAGATGTCGAGATATCATCGCCGAGGAAGTCGAAAAGACGAAAGCGTTTGAGCTCGACGGCACCGGGTTTCGGGTGAGCACGTTCGGACCGATGTATTCGCTGAGACCGAGAGATAACGAAGTGAGCGTGAAAGTCACGCCGAAAAAGAAGTAGAAGTCGAAATAGCAAAACGTATATTTAATACTAGTTTAAGAATAAAAAGCGTCTAGTCATGGTAGAGTAGATGTCTCGTTTGCGCTAAACTTCGCTCTTTCTCTCTTTCTTTGCCTTCTCAATGTGTCCCAAATGCCACACATTTCCCCAAACGAATTAAGAAATACCACGCTGATAATATAACAAAACAGAATCAACGACACGTGCTCTCGCTAGAAGAACGCTAGTTAAAGCTCTTCTTTTCCTTTTTCTCGAGGTGAAGAGCTGTAATAAACGAAAGCAGAGAGAGAGAGATTATACATAGAAAAAGACCAAATTCAGGCCGCCAAATTGGAAACGAACGCAAACACACAAGATGTTACTCTGCGCACTCTCCGGCTCCGAAATCACAAAACCGTGCGTCTCCCCATCAGGGCATATCTTTGAACTCAGTTTAATCGAAAAATACGTCAAAGAAACCGGGGAAAATCCAATCACGAAACAACCTTTATCCGTGGAGGATTTGATTCCGATCAAGACAGATTTTGCCTCCTCTTCAGGTGCAATCGCAATCAAACCGCGAGCTTCGGCGCACGCGAGCATTCTGGGTTTACTGCAAACATTTCACGACGAATACGACGCATTGATGTTAGAGTTGTTTGAAACCAGGAAACGGTTGGGAGAGTCGGAACGGGAGTTAGCGTCGATGGCGTATCAAGTGGACGCGGCGAATAGGACGGTGGCGAGGTTGGTGAAGGAGAGAGACGAGGCGAGGGCGATGATTGGTGGTGGTGGTGGTGCGAACGGGACGACGATTCAGACGACGACGACGGGAAAGAAGAGAGAAGGATTCGGCGACGCGGACGCGTTCGCCAAAAAAGCGAAGAATGCCATTCCGCGATCGATTTTGGACGCGATCGAGTCGACCAATAAAGAGTTGATGGCGGAGAGGAAAAAGAAGAAAACGCACGAGTCGTTGAAAACCAAAGAAGAGATTGGGAAGTTTAAGTTGCAAGACCCGGTGCCGGGGCATAAAGTGAATACGGCGATACATAACGTAGACGTGCTTCACGAGAAAAGTCTAATCGTGACGGCTGGCGCAGATGGAACGGCGGCTTTCTTCGACGCGGGCTTACAAAAATTGAGTTCGATAGCGACGGGTCACAAGAAGTGTTTAGACGCGAAGTTTTTGGTAGGAGCGGACAAAAATGGTGGCATAGTTGCCACTTGTGGTGCTGATAACACCGTCAAAGTGTGGAAGGCAGGAAAGAACATCTCCACGTACGATGAACACACGCAAGATGTCGTTTCCGTCGCCTCGCACGTCGCCGGCGCCTTCTTCGTCTCCGCCTCCGCCGACGCCAGTTGGCACTTCCACGACGTCGAATCCGCCTCGACTGTATACCAAGCCACCAACGACGATCCGAAAGACAAATACACTTCCATTAACATTCACCCGGACGGCATGTTTCTCGCCGCTTTGACGCAATCCGGCGCGGTACAACTCTGGGACGCCAGATCGTGCGCTTTACAACAAACCTTTTCCAACGGCGGTAAAAACTCTGCCAAATCGTGCTCGTTTAGCGAGAACGGCTACTTCTTCGCCGTCTCTGGCGACGAAGGGTGTAAGATATGGGATTTGCGTAAGAACACCGTCGCGCACGATTTCGGGAAAGAAAAATGCGAAGGCGTCGCGTTCGACAAGAGCGGCAAATACGTCGCCTATTGCGCCGGGAAAACCGCCAAAGTGTACAACGTCAAAGGTGAGTGGGACATCGTCCAAACCTTCGAGAGTAAGAGTAAAAAAGGAAATCTTTGCGTGCAGTTTTTGAAAGACGCCGGTGGTGTCGTTGTCGGTGGTGGTGATCACAATCTTCGCGTCTTTCAATAATATTATATTATTCGCATCTCAGAGAGAAAAAAGTTCAATCAAAATCACATCTGTCTACTAGAAAAGTAATTTATAAGTGTTATTATACAAACATTCACCGTTCTGACCACGCCTAAAACGCGTTCTTTCACGGTTCGTGGTGACTATCGCTTTTTGCTAATCGTTCTGTTGTTTTTCTAGAGTTCTATCATCATCTCTGCGTATCTCTTTCAATCTTTTTCCCTCCTTTGTTCTTAGTATTCGTATTCTCATCAGCATTTTCCATTTTTGTGTTGTTTTTCCCGTAATTGGACACGTAATACTCCGCCCCGTACATTCCACACGCCATCACGACCATCAGTGCGGTGAACTTGTCGTACTTACGCAAAAAGCTTTGCGCCTGAGGCGTTCGGTTCGTCGGTGGTGGCATCGTTTTGTTGTTGTTGTTGATTCTTTTTTTTTTTGTGAAGTTATTCATTGACTCCTCCTCCTCTTCCTCGATTGGGCTCGAGCCACTGAGGAGACTCCGTATTGTTATCGATCATTAAGCGCTGCCTTTTTGGGTCCCCGCTGTATTGCAAATTGTTCGGTTGTTGATGCATCATCGTCATCATCTGTGACGCTGGACGCGGACCACCATTCGTCGACGCCGGCGTCGCTCTGAACTCGTACGGGTCGCCCCCGCTGTTGAGGTTGTTTCCTTGCGTCTCCTGTTGCCGTTGCGTTTGCGTGTACGGGTTCTCCTCGTTTTTGTGGAAGTGAAAAACCGCCTGTTCGATTTTTGAGATTAAATCGTATGAAAACTTATTGAGCATGTTTTTGTTCGCGAGATCGCTGACTTCGGCTTCGCGGAACTCGTTCATTTCTTCGATGGTCGTCGGTCGGCTGCCGGCGAGTTTGCGGAGCAAGGCGTTTTTTATGACACCTTGCGGATTTTTGCGGGTGCCGTGTCTGTTGGCGATGTCGGTGGCTTGGATATCTCTCCACACCGTGAGCGCCTGGAAGACGCACTCGTACAATCTTTCTTCTTCGTCTTCCTCGTCGTTGTCTTCGATCGACTCGTCGATTGCGTACTGGACGTTGTCGTCGTTGTTCACTATTTCCTCCTCGTCGTCTTGGACGACGATGCCTTCCCGTTCTTCTCTTTGTTTCTTCATCAAAATTGCAAAGGCGTTGTCGAGTTGACCGTCGATTTCTTGCGTGCCGTTCGGTTGTTGGCTCGGCAGCGTGAGATCCACGTTGTCGTGTTGTTGTTGTTGTTGTTGAGTAGCTTTTGGCGTTCTTGTCTTCGTCGACGTCTTCTTCTTTCTCGCAGTAGTAGCAGCGGCGGTTCCCGAAGCTTTCGCGGCGGTTGTTTTCTTCTTCGGCACCGCAGTCGGTGCTGTTTTCTTCTTTCCTTTGCTCGTATCTTTCGGAAGGTTCTCAAACTCTAACTCCACTTTGTGTTGTTTCTGTTTCAACGCTTGAATCTTACCGGGTTCTCCCGGACGAATGCACGTGGAAACCATGGCGTATTGCCTTTTCTCGTCTGGCGGGAGGCGTGTCGTCTCTTCACACAAATAACCCTGGTTCACCAAGTATCTCGCCAACCGATCGGATTCGGATTTTGTCAGCTGATTACCAGTGTTAAACCCAGGCAAACGATCGTAGTATCTCTGCGTGACTGTTTTCGCTCTGGAGCCGCGAAAGACATCGATCAATAAGCCCATGGGTATGCCTTGCTCGGAGGTATCTTTACAGATGGAGATCAAACTGAGCGCGTATTTAGACATGTCTCGCTTTATGAAGCAGTTCCAGCCGTAGTTCTTCCTTAACTGACAGCAATCGCACATGCCTTTACATCTGCTGCGATCGAAGTTTTCGTTAAAATGCCGCAAAAGTTGAGTCCTTCGGCAATCCGCGGTATTTTCGCAATACGTGCACATCGTCACCAACGATTCAAGCTTGTTCATTTTCACTTCGTGCGGCGCGTTGTCTTTCTCAGCGGAATCGATGAGCATCGATCGCGCTTTCGTGACGTCCCCCCACGAATAGAAGAGCACACAAAGCGCTTTCTCGCCGTCTCTCCCCGCTCGCCCAGATTCTTGGTGATACGCCTCGAGCGATTTTGGCATCGAGTGATGGAAGACGTATCGGACATCTGGTTTATTAATCCCCATGCCGAACGCAATGGTCGCGCAGATGATGTTGCACGTATCATTCGTCCACGCATCCTGGTGGGCTTTACGTACGTTGTCGTCTAAACCGGCGTGATACGGCAAAGCTTTAATCCCTTGACGAAACCTCGAGTCTTGGTTTATTTTCAAGCACAAAGCGTTTGCCATCTTCTCGCAATCGTTCTTCGAAAAGCAATACACGATGCCGCACTCGACGCGACCACGCCTGTCCACAAATCCGCGATCGTGAATTAAACTTAATATCTCTTCCACGTTTTGCTTTTCCTTCTTTTTCGGAATCACTTCGTACGTGATGTTGGTTCGATTAAACGTCGTGAAGAAACGCACGCAATTCGCCAAACCGAGTTGGCGCACGATGTCGTCTTGCACGCGAACGGTCGCCGTCGCGGTGAGCGCCATGACGGGAATATCCGGGAACTGATGCTTCAGCACTCGCAACTCTTTATAATCTTTTCGAAAATCGTGGCCCCAACTCGAGATGCAATGCGCTTCATCAATGACGAATCTTTGTAATCTACCTTTTTTGTGCAACGATTTCATCAAATTGATTAACTTGTTACTCATTGAGAGTTTCTCGGGAGTCACGTAAAGCAATTTGATTTTAGGTTCCGGACCGTATAAATCGTTGTACACTTCTGCATCGTTCTTCGCATTGTACGCGCCAAGCAAACGCGCCTTAATATCCAATTGCTGCAGATTCGACAGCTGATCTTGGATGAGCGAAATCAAAGGACAGACTACTATGGTTACGCCGTCGCGCACAATCGCCGGGAGCTGATAACACAAACTTTTACCGCCCCCAGTTGGCATTAAAACCAGAGTATCTTTACCAGCCATGGTCGCATTAATGGCTTGAAGCTGCAGTCCTCGGTAATCTTGCGCGCCGAAGTTGTTTCGCAACGCGTAATAGCAATCTTTCGTCCACGAAAAGTTCTTCTGATTCCACTTGCCGCCGTCCGCCTCGGTCATTTGACACTGCACCGCCGGGATAACTTCATGACCGCCGTTCGCGCCGAGACCAAGTTTCGGTAAATTTTCCATATCGACGATATCATCGCCGTTATCGTCGTCCCATTCCGCTTGAAAGTCATCGCCGTTGTTGTTGTTGTTGTTTTGATAATAAAACTCATCGTTGTTGAAGTTGTTGTTATTGCCGTTCATTTGAAAGTCGTTGTTGAAGTTGTTGCTTTGAATGTTGTTATGCTGAAAGTTATTGATGTTGTTATGAATGTCAAAACTCGTGTTCTGTTGAAAGGAGTTGTTGTTGTTGTTGTTGTTGTTGTTGTTGTTGTTGTTGTTGTTGTTGTTGTTGTCCATGATGTTATTATTATTATTCATTGGCGCGATACTCGGCGCGGCGTTCGGTACGCCGCTACCAATACTGCCGTTATTCAAAAACGCTTGTATCGTTTCCGCTTCTTTCCGTTTCTTTTCTAAGTTTTTCCTTTCGATATTTTTCATCATGTACTCGTCGTCGTCCAGTCTTTGGATGATTGAGCTCAAAATCGGCTGAAGCGCGCGGAAATGAAGTGAGATCTTATCGCATTCGCGCAACGCGCAACCGTGTTCGCACACCCACTCTAAACCACTTCCGTCCAAGGCTATGGGCAAACAATATTCGGCTGCGTCTTTCATGTCAGCCTTCGGTGGGACGACGGGAGAACTTTCGTAGTGTTGCGGATGCTGCGGTCGTTGCGGTTGAGCCGCAGCAACCACATGTTTCCTCGTCTCCAAAGCCTCGATATCCACGAGCTGGAACATCTCGTCGTCCTCGTCGTCGTCGTCGTCGAACCCAATAATGGTATTCCCGGGGTTGTTGATGTTCGCGCCGGCGTGATTTTGCTGCTGCTGCTGTTGATGCTGTCGTTGCTCCTCCTGCTCGTGTTGTTCTTGTTGCGCTCTCATCACCATCTCCTCCTTCTCTTTCTGCGCTCTCGCCTTGTCCTCTTTTTCTCTCTGTTCTCTCTGTTGCTTAATCGACACCAACCCACCACCAGCTTCGCAAAAGCTGCTGCTGTGGTGCGACATCTCCTTCTCTCTCGACCCCGCGAACGTTTCCCGCGACTTTAAGAGCGCAAACCCCGCGCTGAATGCAGACGTCGTCGTTTTCGAGCCTCTCCCGGCGTTTTGAACGAACGAGAATAATTCGAAATTATTTCCACCAGGAGGGGTCGCATCATCATTTTCATCATCATCGTCCTTCTTCTTCTTCTTCGTACCAAAAGCCGCGAGTTCGTTTTGGTGCGGCTCGGAATACGCGAAACAACTCTCCCTCTTCTCTTCTCCTCTTCCTCTTCTCGTCTCCCTCGTTTTTGTTGTCGTCGGTCTTCTTGGTAAAGGTGCCATTTTTATACTTCTTATTACTCTTTGCCGTCTTTAAAGTTGTGTTTTAAAAAGTTAGGTGCCCAGAAAACAGAAGAAAAAAGAAAAAAAGAAAAAACGGAAATTTTTCCGAAAAAGAAAAAAATATCTCTCACTTTTCCAATCGCATTCTCTTTGCTCTCTCTCTCTAAAGACGACTCCTTCAAAAAGAAGAGCGAGCGTAGCGCCAGAAGGCAAAAAGAAGCGAACGCGCGGGAGAAGAACTACTGCTCTTCTTTGTGATGGAAGAAGTCGAGGCGCGCCGGGCGGTACGGAAAGCCTTGCGCGAGGCGCGCGCGAATTCGATTTTTTCTTTATCTTCCTTGTCTTCTTCTTCGTATCATCGAAAAAAAAGTGAACCACTCGCGTTCGCGAAGCTCACGGACACGCTCGGCGAGTGTCTCGAAAAGATGAAAGAAAAAGACGTGTTATCGCTTCCGATTTTGGATTTGGAGAAGTAAACGACGAAGGATTCGTTTCACGGGTTCGTCTCCGTGGAGAGTTGTTTGAGGGTGTTTTTGGAAAACATGGCCGTGTTTCTCGTGGGACGGAAACAAGAGCCTTTTTGTGTCTCCTCCCATGAAAGTTCAAGCGCGAATCCGAGAGTTATGCCTCCGATGATTGAAGAGTTGGGATTGCAACCAGGGGACGTGTCAAGATTCGGGTGTCAATACGGCGGGGACGTCCTGCCGAAAAAGAGGAGTGAAATGACGAGAGAGGACGAGGAAGATCCCATCGCGAGCACGTTTCACGCGACGGTGCAAAGCGTGCTCGATCGCCTGACGGCGAATCCGAGATCGAGAATCGTGGTGAGAGATTCGGAAACCCTTTTATCGATTTTGAAGGAAAAGATCGCGAAGATTCCAAGAGCGCACAGGTGTCTCGTCGAGCGTTTAGATGGGACGAGTCACGCGAAACACGACGTGTTGAGTTGCACGGATATTGTGAAATATCTAAACGAGAACGTTGAAGTTCAAGCCGCTTTGGCCAACGTTTGTTTGGCCGATGTGCCATACTTGTTTAGGAAAGGATTCACGGTATTGAAAAGCGGAGAGAAGATCTACAGAGACGAGACGTTGTTTGTGACAAATAACGATGCGCTTCGACAGCAATCTGCTCTCGATTTCTTCCCGGATATCGTCGGCGAAAAAGTCTCGGTGTGCTTCGTCACCACGGTACCGTCGAGTTTCGTCACGCCTCGTCCGAGAGATTTCACGGTGCACGTGCGAGGCGATATAACCTCAACTGATCTCAGAGGAATGAACATTGAGAACCTATCGATGTTGAAATCGGATCCGCTTTCGTTTGCGGCGACCATGCGAAGACGACATCATCGTGATCAAACGACGGATATCGGCGGCGCGAATGTTTTCCAAAGCGTAGATCCAAAAAACACGTCTTTAAAAGATGTCATGGTACTTTTCGCCAACGGGTGTCGAAGAGTGTACGTCGTCAACGGCGATTTAACTGGATCGTCTGGAGTTCTCGACGCGAGAAACTTTCTCGTCGGTTTGACATTACAAGACGAGGACATCGAGTGCGTCGTCAGCGAAGGCTCGCAATAATGAATACTATCTTTTCCTCTTCCTCAGACGCGCGCGCGGGTGGTGTTTTACTAAAAATATATATACTCTTCTCGAATCATTTACAAAACAATTTATTACTGTTGCTAAAATATTAAGGGGTGACACTTACACACGTTTTTCCAATTTTCCAAAGAACGTCTTCGTTATTACGCGCTCGCC